>CEUS01241967.1_pt1 | contig 16706 bp, 17 predicted proteins | sample 427031 | NCBI WGS metagenome assembly CEUS01 (sample SAMEA2622837, study PRJEB7988) | marine metagenome | biome: marine biome (ENVO:00000447); feature: marine epipelagic mixed layer (ENVO:xxxxxxxxx); material: "saline water (ENVO:00002010), including plankton (ENVO:xxxxxxxx)" | depth 140 m | reverse complement strand
CCGGAGGGACGGTTCGTCGCGGAACGATCTGGAGTATTTACTGTTGTTGCGACTGCAGGTGATCATGTGGCAATTCAAAAACTTCGAGTGAATAGCCGTGATGTTAGGCAGGATATTGAAGTCATTGGACGTGGAAGGGTGCGCGAAGCACACAGTTCAGATTTATGGATTTGGGAAGGAACTGATGGTCGCGATTATGCGATTACTGGCACATGGGGCGCAAACGGCGATCTTTACATTTGGGATGTGAGTGATCCATCTGATATCGAACAGATTCAAATGGTTCACGTTGACGCTCGCACAGTAAATGACGTAAAGGTATCTGAAGATGGAGAGATTGCCGTTATTAGTCGGGAGGGAGCGTCTGATCGAAAAAACGGTATTGTCGTTCTTGGGGTAGGAAATCCTTCCGAGGGTGTGCCAATTTTGTCAGAGTTTACGGATCAGCTGACGGGTGGTGTTCACAACGTTTTTATTTCTGATGATCATGTCTATGCGCTGAGTGATAGTCGTCGTTATGACGTTATTAGTATTGAGGACCCGACCAACCCAATCCGAGTGGGACGTTTCGAATTAGATACACCCGGTCACAGTATCCACGATGTATGGGTTAGTGACGGTATCGCATTTTCCTCGAATTGGGCGGATGGCGTGGTGGCTGTTGACGTGGGAGGAGGAGGGAAGGGTGGGACACCAGAGCGTCCAGTTGAATTAGGACGATATTCGTATCCTAATGGTTGGAATCACGCTGCTTTTCCCTATAGAAGTGCGTCTACTGGAAAATTTTATTTATTTGCTGGCGACGAAGCTTTTCCGTATGGAAGTTTGAACAATCGTAAGGGTACGATTCCGACAATGGCTGCAGGCTGGATTCATGTGATTGAGTGGAGTGACTGGGATAATCCCCGAGAAGTTGCACGTTATCAAGTTCCAGAGGCGGGTTCACACAATTTGTGGGTCGAAGATGAAACTCTTTATGTTGGCTACTACAATGGAGGATTAAGAGTCGTCGACGTTTCAGGAGAATTGTTAGGGGATCTTTATAAACAAGGTCGAGAAATTGCAAGGTTTATACCGTACGACCCTGACGGATATATAGCAAATGCTCCATTTGTTTGGGGAGCGCAACCTTTTAAGGGACACGTTTTCTTTACTGACTGGAATTCTGGTTTATGGGCAGTCAAAATCCGACCCAAGGAAGAACAAGGTCAGACGATTGGAGAACCGCAATAGTTTATGAAAAGGTATTCTGCCGCTTTATTTTTTGTGTTTATTTTCTGTCTCTCGGAAGTCCAGGTCGTTGGTCAGACCTATTATGTATATGTCTGTGCAGAATCTGATGACCAAGTATCTGTCGTTAAACATAGCTCAAGGGGACTCGAAATTGTCAAAACTGTAGAAGTCGGAAGTTTTCCTGCCGAGATTGAAGGGCCCCATGGAATTCAAATTTCTCCGGATGGCCAGTATTGGTACGTTTCTCTAGCGCATGGTTTTCCCTACGGTTCGGTGCACAAATATAAGACAGGAAGTGACGATTGGGTAGGTGATGTAAAAGTCGGAATGTATCCTGCAACCATTGATGTGGCAGGATCTACTCAGCTGCTATACGTGGTGAACTTTAATCTCCATGGTCCACTTGAGCCCACGGATATTTCTGTGATTGAAACGAACACAATGACAGAGGTGGCAAGAGTTTCCAGCGGCGTCAGGCCGCACGGAGGAAGATTAAGTCAAGATGAAACTTCCTTTTATTCTGTCAATGTGATGGATTCTGAATTGGTTGAGACAGATGCTCTTGGGTTTGAAGTGTTACGGCGATTATTTCTCGGGGAACATGTTCGCCCATCATGGGTGACGCGCCCGACTCGAAATGGAACAGTGTTTGTTACTGGAAATAATGTCAGTAAAATTTTTGAAGTGGATCTAAAGAATTGGCAGATCAGCAGGGTGTTTGACGCGCCTGGAGGCCCATATAATGCTGCAGTTACCCCGGATGGGATGACCTTGGTCGTCACGTATAAAGAAGGAGATGCGGTTGGTTTTTGGGATATTTCATCGGGGAGAGAGCGTAATCGGGTGTCCACCACGGGTACGATTCCGCACGGAGTCGTCCTCTCTCCGGATGGTCACTATGCTTTTGTTACCAATGAAGGTATGGGCGATGACCCTGGTGTTGTTGAAGCGTACACGATTCATGACGCCCAACGGGTGGGAAGTGTAAATGTTGGGAAACAGGCAGGTGGAATAGCGTTTTGGAAATTAGAGTCCTAAGTTCAATAGAGTTGGCAATTGATTGAAGAAGCCTTGTTTTTTTACGTTCATCGTTCGATGGCAAGGGCAACGCCATTACCTCCCCCAAGGCAGAGTGTAGCGATTCCCCGTTTTAAATTTCGTCTCTGAAGTGCGTAAACCAAAGTTGTTAGAATACGAGCTCCACTAGCACCGATTGGATGACCGAGTGCAATAGCCCCACCATAGATGTTGACTTTATCTGGATTGATCTCCAGTTCTTTTATTACAGCGACAGCTTGAGCAGCAAAGGCTTCATTGATCTCGATTAGGTCGACGCTTTCCATAGTCCAGCCGACCTTTGTAAGAAGTTTCTTGACGGCTTGTACTGGAGTCATTAGCAACCATTTTGGTGACAGTCCACTGACGGATTGTCCGACGATACGCGCCAACGGGGAGATGTTAAGTGAAGACGCCTTACTTGCACTCATTAAGACTAGGGCTGCTGCGCCGTCATTGACTCCTGGAGCGTTGCCGGCAGTCACGGATCCGTTATCTTTAAAGGCCGGTTTGAGCCTAGATAGCGACTGAATAGATGTGTCCTTTCGTACTGATTCGTCGTGTCGATGGATTTTTGAATCTCCTCGACGTTGTTGGATTTCGACGGGTAAAATTTCATCTTCAAACCACCGTTCGTTCATTGCATTCGATGCTTTTTGGTGACTCTCGAAAGCAAATTGATCCTGAACTTCACGGGTGACACCATATTTATTGGCCACTGCTTCTCCAGCGAGGCCCATCGGCCAGTTCTCTAATGAGCACCAAAGCCCATCGCGAATCATGGAGTCAGATGCTGTTGTGTTACCAAGACGTTTTCCCTCACGGGCCTTTGGGATGAGATATGGACAATTACTCATTGATTCCATTCCGCCCCCAACGGCGATTTCTATGTCACCTGTTGCGATGCCTTGCGTCGCTAGCATCACTGCTTTAAGGCCTGAGCCGCAAACTTTATTAATTGTTAAAGCGGCAACACGATCTGATAGTCCACCACGAAGTGCTGCTTGTCGTGCGGGCGCTTGTCCAAGACCTGCTGAGACAACATTTCCCATAATGCATTCATCAACTGTGTGAGGGTCTATTCCACAACGGCTGACGGCCTCTCTGATGACGAGAGAGCCAAGGTCTGTTGCGTTTAGGCTCTTAAGTGCGCCCAAAAATTTTCCAGTTGGCAATCTGGTCGCACTGACAATGACGGACTCTCGCATAATTACACTCGCTCTTTAACAAAAATATTCTTAACAACGTCCCGGCCGAGAAGATCTTGAAGACGTCTTGTTATTAGTGGATTTGACCTGTTGATTTCAGTGCGCCACAATTTAGCATCCGCTTTAACGTATAGTGTTCCACTCGAAGACAAGTTGATCTTAGTGACGCGTGCGATTGATGCTCCGACTGCGATGCTCCACGCGAACTGAATTTTAGCTTTCGTGAGAGGCTGTTTCTTTAGCATCGCACCGATGGCCTGGGGAGCGATATTTTTGGCGGAGATCAAAATAAATCCTACCTAACGAAGTGTTTCAGTAATATTTAAAAAGTCAGCTATTATTTAATTTTTGACAACGCGTTATTGCGTTAAAAAGGCACGGTGCGTCAAGTGTATCATTGGAAGTCATCTTTTGTTCTTGCTTCTTCATCGCCACGTCGAGCGGAGCTGTTAACCCGGGCCGGGTATGTGTTTGAGATCGTTCCAGCTGATATTGACGAAAGTCAGATTGAAAATGAAATGGCCGAAAATTACGTAAGACGGTTGTCAGCGGAGAAGGCCGAGTTAGTAGGAAGGAAGTTTCCTGAATGTTTCGTACTCGGGGCGGACACTTCGGTGGTGATTAATCACGAAATACTTGGAAAGCCTAAGAATACAGATGATGCGAAAAGGATGTTACGTAAGTTATCAGGGAATGTTCATCAGGTTTATACAGGCGTTAGTTTAAGGTGCGGCGAGGAAGTTGCTAGCTCCGTTGTAATGACCTTCGTGCAGTTGGTTCAACTGGATGAGGAAACAATTAAATGGTACGTGAGTACTGGGGAACCTTCCGACAAGGCCGGTGGTTACGGTATACAAGGGCTCGGATCTCGTTTTGTCCAAGAAATAAGGGGTTCGTATTCAAACGTAGTAGGATTACCGCTAGTTCAGGTCGATCGTTTGTTTAGAGAGTTTCCTAAACATTAAAAGACGCGTTGACTGAGTTGTGGCGTGGACGATATCCTAATTAGGTGTCCTGCGGAGGTGCCGGGGTATATATGCCAAGTAAAGCATTGAAGATAGGTTTAACAGCAACAGTTTTATTAGGGGCGTTGGTAGGTTTGTTATGGACCACCATGGCAGATGGAACTGCCTACTACCAGCACGTGGACGAGGTCATGGTTGACCCTTCTGCTTGGTATGGAAAGCGTCTTCAGGTCCATGGTTACGCACAGGATATTCGTGTTCGCCCGAAGAGTATGGAATATCAATTTGACGTTGAAAACAATGGATATGTAATTCAGGCGGAATATATCGGCATCGTACCAGATACCTTCAAGAATGATGCTGAGGTCGTCATAACAGGACGTCTAGATGGTAATACCTTCCATGTGGAACCTGATGGGATTATGGCTAAATGCCCGTCAAAATACGAAGCGAAGCCAACAATTGGAAATATAGTCGGCGAACCAGAAACATCGCTGAGTAATGTCCCTAACTCCAACTGATCGTTGTTCCATTCTTTCCTCGGTGACTTTATTTTGTTGAAACTTTTCGACCGAGAGGTTTTCTGACATGCCGACACTAGGTTCTTATACATTGCTTGTCGCTTTCTTAGCTTGTACATATGCCATTGTGGCATCAGTTGCAGGTGCTCGGCGGCGTTCGTCCCGCATCATTCAGAGTGGCATCGGCGCGTTCTATCTGGTGACTGCGTTGATGACGTTAGCGTCGTCAATCATCGTTCATGCATTTGTTACAGAGAACTACAGTATTCGCTATGTAGATCGGTATTCTGATTCAGTTCAGCCCCTGTTTTATAAACTTACATCCTATTGGGGCGGACTCGATGGTTCGATTATGTTCTGGGTGTTTTTGCTTTCTGTATTTGGTGCGATTGCGGTTCATAGCAATCGCGAACGGCAACGAGAATTACTTCCCTATGTAGTAGCGGTTATTGCTGGTGTGCAATGGTTTTTTCTGTTCGTTATGATTGTTCATAAGGATCCGTTTGCTACGTATCTGACTGAATCTCCGGTTGATGGCCGAGGCCTTAACCCGCTTTTGCAGAATCCCTATATGGCGATTCATCCTCCCTCTCTCTACACTGGATTTGTCGGTATGACCATTCCATTTGCTTTTGGGATGGCTGCTCTTATTACAGGGTATTTGGATGATTCGTGGCTGCGTGCGGTGCGTCGTTGGACAATGTTCTCTTGGTTGTTTCTTTCCCTTGGTCTCACACTTGGAATGATTTGGGCGTACGAGGAGCTTGGGTGGGGTGGTTTTTGGGGCTGGGACCCTGTTGAGAATGCAGGTGCTCTGCCGTGGTTTACTGCGACAGCATTTCTTCATTCAGTGATGGTTCAGGAACGACGGAATATGTTGCGTGTCTGGAATGTCACTCTAGTTATTCTCACCTTTTTGCTCACTATCGTTGGAACATTTTTGACACGCAGTGGCATTGTGCAATCTGTTCACGCGTTTGGTGAAGATCCTGAACTCACGATGCTATTCAGTATTTTTATGGCGGTGATTGTTCTATTCGGTTTCGGTTTCGTTATTTACCGGTTACCTCTTTTACGCGCACGCAATGAATTTGAGTCATGGATATCCAGAGAAGCAGCGTTTCTTATAAATAATTGGATATTGCTCTTTTCGGCATTTTTTATTCTTTTTGCTACGTTATTTCCTACGATTAGTGAAGCCGTTACAGGACAGCGAATTACGGTTGGACCACCATTCTTTAACACTTGGATGGTTCCAATTGGATTAATGTTGTTGTTTTTAACAGGTATTGGACCTCTGTTGGCTTGGCGAAAGTCGAGCCCGAGTAATTTGGTTTATCAATTTATCTGGCCGCTTGGGTTGGCAATATTGACGGCTGTCGGTCTTTATGGCATCGGTTTCCGAGTTTGGGTTTCAGGGTTGGCTTTTGCTTTTTGTGCCTTTGTGGTCGGTACGATTAGTCAGGAATTTATTAGAGGTGCACAGGTGCGACGGGGGGCAACTGGTACTGATATTGTGACGGCAATGGTGGGTTTAATGATGCGCTCTCGTCGGCGTTATGGTGGGTATGTAGTGCATCTTGGAATCGTCTTAATGTTTCTTGGTTTTGCGGGTGCCGGCTATAAACTTGAACGACAAGTACTGCTTAGTCCAGGTGAGTCAGTTGAGATAGGGAGGTTTGAGGTTCGTCATGATCGTCTGAGTGAATCCGATGATGGTCAGAAACAGATGATCACTGCACATATGACCGTATTCAAGGACTCTGAAGAGGTCGGAGAACTTTTTCCGGCACGATGGTTTTTCCGCAAACATGAGACGGAGCCTACTACTGAAGTTGCGATACGACGGGCACCGTCTGAAGATTTATATGTCACATTAGCCACCTATGATTTAGCTGATCAATCCGCTGCTTTCCAAGTGACGGTCAACCCACTTGTTAACTGGATTTGGTTTGGTTTCGCTGTAATGGCTCTTGGTACAGGGATTGCCTTGTTACCTGAGAGTAGTTTTGCCTTTTTAAGTGCAAAGGTTCCTGCCGGTGCCGCGACGACTTCTATGGTTATCTTGTTGTTTTTATGGGGAGGACTCATGGCAACAGGGAGAGCCCAAGTCGCGGTTCCTGGAGGAGCTCCCTTGACAGAGGAGCAACGTGTTCTTGAAGCCGAGTTACAGTCTGAGTTGGTTTGTATCTGCGGAAGTTGTTCGCATTTACAGTTGTCAGTTTGTACCTGTGGAACTTCGGATAATATGCGCAGTCAACTTCATGAACAGGTAGCGCGGGGAAAAAATCGAGACGAGGTGTACCAGTATTTTATCGATACATATGGAAGTCAGGAGCCTCTGGGTGCTCCGATTGGTGCCTTCAATCAGCTGGCTTGGATGTTTCCGCTAGCAATTGGTGGTTCTTTCCTCGTTGGAATTGGTGTTGTTGCTGTTCGATGGTCCCGACGACATTCTAAAGGTCAGAAAGTTTCTGAATCGGCGACTTCTTCTGATGATGCGCTAGAGGCGCGGTTGGATGATGAACTCAGAAACCTCGACTGACACGGGTAGTAATTTCCGACCTTGGCATCTTTTCGTTCTAATAGGTCTTTTGGCTGCCACAGTAGCCGTATTTGTCGTTCGACCGAACGACCCTGCAGTTCTGTTCTTATTGGTTAGCGCGATTGGGTCTGCCGCCTATGTAGGATTCATGATTTATCGTACTTTGTGGCCATTGTTTGACTCAGAATTTAACGAACGTACTGAGGTTATTCAAGGTAAGACCAGGGCTGCTCTTGAAAGAGAAAAAACACTATTACTTCGTTCGATTAAGGAGTTGGAATTTGATCGAGCAATGAGCAAAGTCTCGTTAGAAGATTTTCAGGAAATGAATACACGGCTCAGATCTCGGGCCGTAGCTCTCATGAAACAATTGGATGTTAAAAAATCTGACTACCGTGGTTTAATCGAACGTGAGCTCGAGCGCCTTTTGGATTCAGAGGGTTTTGAGCTTACAGAAACCCGAAAAAATTCGGATGGGCGGTTTCTCTGTAACGATTGTGGGACTGACAATGAGCGTGACGCTAAGTTCTGCAAATCATGTGGTGTGTCTTTGGAGAGCACACAGTGAAAAAGAGCACCTGTGTTTTTATCTTTTTTTGTGTAACAACTTTAGCGGCTATCCAACCGGATCCCCGTCAGATGTCTGGAATGCCTCTTCCTGATCAAGGTCTTCCAGATGGGACGATATCTGTTCGGGTTATTCGCGGCAGCCTGTCCAATAATGTACTGGGTCATCCAGTTGATCTTCGACAAGGTGACATAGTCGAGACAGCTCTTACTGATGCAGAGGGTAGAGCCACTTTTCTGACTCTTAATCCAGGACAACGAGTTCAGGCTTCGACAGAGCTTGACGGTGAAACAATTGAGTCACAGTTTTTTGCCGTGCCTGGCCGGGGTGGAATACGGGTTATGCTTGTTGGTGTCGATCCTGAAAATCCTCCGCTTCCTGCAAAACGAGGGCAAGTTAGTTTTGGAGGAGAATCTTTTATCCAAATTGAATTAGTTGAGGAGAGTGTTGAGGTCTACTATGTGTTTGAAGTTTTAAATATCGAAGATTCGCCTGTCGAAACTGAGACCATTGTAGCGTTTGATCTCCCGAGTGGATCGCAGGGGGTCACAGTCTTGCCTGGATCGTCGCCTCGGACAGTTACGGATGGTCCACGAATTGAACTGGCTGGGCCCTTCGACCCTGGCGTAACACCGCTTCGGATTGCTTTTATTCTTCCCTATAGTGGCGATAGTTTATCTCTCTCTCAAATATTTCCAGTGGACATGGAATCGATGCTGTTTTCTATCGAAGATTGGCCACAGCTCGATTTTACATCCTCTCAGATTGAACGCCGGATGGAAGTGCCTTCAGAGGTTCCGGGCGGAGTAGATTATGTGATTGGAGTAGGTCCTAGACTTTTAGCTGGGCGTGAGTTTTCCGTTGAGCTAGTTGGTTTGCCTCACAGGAGCACTATCGGACGATCGGTAGCGCTGATCGCAGCCTTTTTTATCTTAGGTGTTGGTGTTTGGTTAAGTCTGGTGGGTCCTCATGGTGTGCCCGAGGCAGAAGACAGGCGACAAGTGTTGTTGGCGAGGCGGACACACTTGTTTTCAGAACTGGTTAAGATTGAGAAGCAATACCAAAATAGTAAAATAGGTTCGACCAAGTACAGCACTCGCCGGAGCGAATTGTTTTCGTCGATTGAAAAGATTTATCGAGTTCTTGATCAGGATGAGATGCCAGATTTTCTTTCCATTGATCAGTTGCCTGCAAATCAATCTTAGACGACAGGGCGCTAATGTCATTACAGCCGATCTCTGTATTTGAATTCAACGAGTTAATTGTCTCAGGGCTGTTTAAGTATTATGGCAGGCGAACCGCGTTGCGTAACGTGACACTTACTCTTCGATCTGGTGAGTTGGTGGGTCTAGTCGGTCCTAATGGAGCCGGAAAATCAACATTATTAGGTGTGATGGCCACTTTAATTCAGCCATCTAAAGGGGGAGTGCATTACGGAGATCATTCGCCACGTCAAGCTGGTGCGTCTCTTCGGGCGAATATCGGATTTTTATCTCACGATCTGCAGCTCTATTCTGATTTGACGGCTCGAGAGAATCTAGAATTTTTTGCGGGTTTGTATGGATTAGATCGCCCCGAGTGGCATGCAAGAAATGCCCTGGATTATTCGGGGCTTGCGGATCGTGCTGATGACCTAGTTCAGGGGTTTTCTCGTGGCATGCGGCAGAGACTGGCTCTTGAAAGAGTGTTGCTTCACAAACCGCGTCTTATTTTGTTGGATGAGCCATTTACGGGTCTTGATGAAGTAGCGGGAACTAGGCTTATTGCCAGACTCCGTGAATTAAAAAACGAGGATTGTATTGTTCTTCTTGCGACCCATGATCTCGAAATAGTAGACGGCCTTTTGGATAGAACAGTAATGCTTCATTCTGGTGAAATAGTTGAGTTTGAAAAAACTATGCACGGATCATTAAGAGAGCAGTATCAGCGGACTCTACAGCTAATTTCGAAGGCATGATAAAAGAAATATGAACAGTTTTCTTAGAGTGGCTTGGCTTGTGATGCGTAAAGATCTTAAGGTCGAGTCTCGTAGTTGGGAGATGATGTCAACGACGCTCTTTTTTGCTGTTTCATGCGTTCTTGTGTTCTCGTTTGCCTTCGTGAGAGAGGGGCGCGCAATTGAAGGGGCTGCAGCGGGAATTCTGTGGATCGCGGTGGCTTTTTCTGGGACTTTATCTCTTGGTCCGACGTTTGAGCGGGAACGCTATCACGATGCACTCCGTGGGCTTCTTTTAGCGCCTGTCGAACGTGCGGCGGTGTTTGTTGGCAAGCTCTTGGGCGTCCTGTTGTTGATGTCTGTTGTAGAGGTTGTCGTAGCAGTATTGGTAGCACTCTTGTTTCAGGCTCCTTTAATTCAATATTTTTGGTGGATTGGTGCCCTGCTAATGCTTGGCAATTTAGGATTCGCATCTGTTGGAACGTTGTTCGCTGCGATGTTAGCCCGCACGAGAAGTCGTGCGGTGTTACTTCCGATTTTGCTGTATCCGATTACAATGCCAGTATTAATTGCTGGGGTAATGGGCACCGTAGCGGTTATTCAGATTGAACCGAATTTTGATCTTGCTCGTTTTTGGCTGGCGCTATTGTTGTTTTTTGACGCGATTTTTCTAACACTTGCCCTATGGACATTTGAGCCTGTCATGACAGAATGAGGTGGAAATGAATCAGCGATTATTTTATTTAATGCTTTTGATTGGCTTAGTAATGTTTGCTCTGGCTCCCTTGCAAATAGCCGGGGCACCTTATGAGTCAACGATGGGGTTAATTCAAAAAATATTTTATTTTCATGTTCCGGGTTGGATCGTCATGTTTTTAGCGGTCTTTGTAGCTGGAATATCGAGTGCGGTGTATCTTTTTCGACATAAACCTGTGGCTGATAGGTTGGCTGTAGCAGCCGCAGAGCTTGCGGTTGTTTTCGGCATTATCGGATTGACTACTGGACCGTTCTGGGCACGGAAGGCTTGGGGTGTTTGGTGGCAATGGGATGCTCGTTTAACCATGGCATTAATTTTAGAGATGATTTTTTGTGCCTATCTGTTGTTGCGCCGTTATGGCGGTCCGGGTTCCGATAAACTGGCGGCTGGGTTGGCGTTGTTTGGGTTGGCAAATGTACCGTTTGTGTACATTTCCGTGAATGTGTGGCGAACGATTCATCCGACCACGAGCGTCGTGCCTCAGTTAGCAACCTCCGCACCTGGTATGTTTGGGCCATTTATGTGGTGCATGGTGGCCTTTTTGGTTTTGTTTGTAGTGATGTTAGTGGCGCGCGTTCGCCTTGAGGCGCAACGGGCAGAAGTGGAACGGCTCTATTTGGTTCTTGAGGAAGGGTGATGAACCGTGGCATGGAGATTTTCTTGCATTAAGAAACAGTGGATTAAAGTACCGCAATTAAGCCTTGTTTGTCTTGTGGGTGCATTTTTACTTTCAACTGGCTCTGGAGAACTGGTCGCACTGGGCACGTCAGAACAACCGCAGGAGGAATTTGTCCCTCTTGATCAAATTCCGCCAGAAGATCAGCTGCCGGCTGCTCCGTTATTGATAACGGCGTACGCGATTGTTTGGATTGTAATTTTTGGGTATCTTTGGTCCATCTGGCGAAGGTTGGTATTTGTTGAGAATGATTTGCATGATTTATCAAAAAGATTGTCTGGAGACTCCCAAAGGGGGACCTAGATGCTTGATATGACGGCTGGGCATTTTATTTTCATTCCGGCCGTATTGGTTTTCGGCATCGTAATGGGCTGGATTCTTGGGTCGCGTGCTGCTGCAGATGCTTATGCCGTAGAGTTGAAACGTCGAGATGAGCGGGCCGCCAGGAAGTTGGTCGACAAGAAGTAGGGTTACTGCTTTTGAATCCAAGAAGTAATCTCGCTGACAAGATGTTTGATGGTTTTACCGTTGGCGTCGATCCTTAGATCGGCGTGTTGGTAAGCCGATATCCGCTCTTGAAAAAGTTCTTTTAGTCTGGTTTGGTCAGCTGCTAGTGGGCGATGTGTGCTTTTTGTAAGCCGTTTTAAAGTTTCTTCGAATGAAAGATTCAGCCAGATAGAACTTCCGCTGGTTTCTATAAGTTGACGATTGTCGATGTCAACAAAAGTTCCTCCTCCAGTAGCAATAACTGTATCTGTTTTCTTCGCAAGGTCCTTTAGAACAACCCGTTCTATATGTCGGAAGTAGTTTTCTCCAGCTTCCGAAAAAATTTTATTGATCGTGCGATTTTCTCGTGATTCGATCATTCTATCTAGGTCCAGAAAATCCTTGCCTACGTGCATGGCAAGTTTCCGCCCTATTGTTGTTTTTCCTGATCCCATGAATCCGACGAGATAGATGTTCGTTTGTGTCACGATTAGTAACCTACTGACAAATCGATTGCAGGGTTTCAAAAAATCTTGGATATGATATGTCGACCGCCTCGTGTCCAGTAATAGTTGTTGGGCCATTTGCACCAAGAGCCGCAATAGCAAATGCCATTGCCATTCGATGGTCTCCTGCTGCGTCGGCTGTTCCGCCGATTAGAGTGTTTGGAAATACCTTAAAACCGTCACTTGATTCGTGAACATTTCCACCAAGACTGCGTAATCCCTTGGTAAGAACGGCAATTCGGTCGCTTTCTTTAGACCGAAGTTCAGACGCTCCAGTAACTTCGAGGCCCCCACCAAAGCACGCAAATGATGCAAGTGCAGGAAGTTCGTCAATCACGCTTGGAACTTGTTCGCGAGAGATCTTTATAGCGCGTAATTGTCCGTGTTTGATACGGATATCACCGAATGGTTCATTAGAGATGTCCTGAGAACGCTGAATATTGACGATTGCTCCGGCGTCGCCCAAAATATTTAAGAACGCGATGCGTGTTGGATTAAGACCAACGCCAACGAGCTCAATATCTGAGCCTGGAAGAGCAGCAGCGGCGACGGCCCAAAACGCAGCTGATGACAAATCTCCTGGGACTTGCAGGGATGCACCTTGAATTTGTTGGCCACTTTCAATTTTTACGCCAGAATCCGATGCATCAAACTTAACTCCAAATGCTGGAAGCGCGCGTTCAGTGTGGTCTCGTGTTTGTAGGCCTTCATTAACACTGGTGATACCCTCAGCATGAAGTCCTGCTAATAGCACGGCACTCTTGACTTGGGCGCTTGCGACAGGAGGAGTGAAAGAGATTGCTTTTAGATGCGTTCCATGAATTGTGATTGGAGCGCATCCATTAGTTGTGATGATTCTTGCTCCCATTTTTTCGAGCGGTGAGACAATGCGTTTCATTGGTCGCTTATTAAGTGAGTTATCACCTGTGATGACGCTTTTGAATGGATGTCCAGCGAGTACGCCTGCGAGAAGTCTCATTGTAGTACCGGAGTTGCCGGCATCCAGAATGGAAGTTGTTTTCTTTAAGCCACCAAGTCCCTTTCCCTTTATGGTTACCGTTATGTTGTTATCTGCTGATTCTGTTCTCTCAATTCTTGTGCCAAGCGTTTCCAAACACCGAAGTGTAGAGGAGCAATCAGCCCCAGGGGCGTAATTAGTGATGGTTGAAGTTCCTTCTGCTAATGCTGCGAGAATGGCATACCGGTGCGAGATAGATTTGTCGCCAGGCACTCTTAATTTTCCAGTTACGTGGGAAGTCGGTTGTATGACCATCGGCATGTTTAGTTTCTCGCTCCTCCACGAAGACTATAACATCAGGCTATAGTTGGGCTTTCTCTACAGACTAAAACAGAGGGTATACTTTTAATAAAGAAGAGCTGTTGCGCTAGGTGCAATTAGTTATTGCTATGTGTTTAAAATCTATCGGTTCATTTGTGGTGGTGCTATGAGGTTGTTCGGACGGTGCGTTCGCAATCGTCGCCAGAAGTTACGAGAGCGTTGCCAATGAGTCTTGATCCCGCTTTTCTTCAGATGGCTATCGATATTGTTCTTCGTGCTGGTGAGATCCAATTGGACAATATTGGGAAAAACGTCCAGATCGAAAAAAAAGGTCCCATTGATTTGGTAACGCAGGTGGATATAGAGATAGAAAAAATGTGTCGAGAACGACTGGCAAAACATTTTCCTGCGCATGTTGTTTTAGCTGAGGAACTACCGAATTCGTCTCCCGCGACTGACGGTTCTGCGAGTCATGTGTGGATTTTTGACCCCATTGATGGCACCGTGAATTACGCTCACGGGATGCCAATCTTTTGTTCTTCGTTGGCGCTAGACATAGATGGAGAGATTGTAGTTGGTGCCGTTTATGATCCATCGAGGCAGGAATTATTCGTGGCTGAGAAGGGCAGCGGGGCTCGGTTAAATGGATGTCCGATTTGTGTTTCAAAGATTCCCCGTGTCCAAGATGCTATGCTGTGCACTGGTTTTCCTTACGATCTTCATGAAACTGTTGATGAGCTCGTTCGTGTGTTTGGTGGGTTCGTCAGGCGAGCTCAGGCAATCCGTCGTTTGGGTTCAGCCGCAATGGATCTTTGCTATGTGGCTTCTGGCCGGCTCGACGGATTTTGGGAGCAACGGCTAAAACCTTGGGATACTGCGGCTGCCACGCTGATAGTTGAGGAGGCTGGAGGAATGGTTACGGATATGCTAGGTGACCCCTTTAGTCCAACACGAGAGAGTGTGCTTGCGTCCAACGGTAGACTTCATCAAGAAATGCTAGGTATATTGAAAGAGTGTTCGTGAGCGGCGTTCACTAAACCGGACAGATTGCACCCACCTTTGGACAATTTCTCCTTGTTGTCCCCGTAAAAGCACCTATTTTCTTAAGAAAATATCTTGGCATGAATCCTGCTTCTAAATTTAGTTAGTTAATGGTGATCGCAGGATTTTAGGTTCTGAGAACTCATGGCTCTTTATAAGGAGGTGGCGCATGCGTAAAACGACACTCATAACTATTATTTCGGGTGTTCTATTTATGTTTTCTGAGCCTGCATGGGCTCAAGAACAATCGCTCTCATTTAATTTGGGTGTCTTTTCTATACGGGGTGAGGATGGTCGAGTATTTGATGATGTGCTGAACGAGAACTTAGAAGTGTTTCACTTTGACCTACAAGATTTTAATGGCGTATCTATAAGTGGTGAATGGAACATCGATATTGGCGAATATTTAGAGGCTGGGGTTGGCTTGGGGTATTACAGCCGAAGTGTTCCTAGTGTCTACGCTGAGTTCGTCAATTCTGATGGATCAGAAGTCGCTCAAGATTTTCGTCTGCGGATTAGTCCTCTTACTTTAGTCGCGAGGTTTTTTCCGTTAACAAACCATGAAGACATTCAACCTTATGTTGGCGCTGGACTCGGTTTATTTAATTGGCGATACAGTGAATCCGGTGAGTTTATTGATTTTTTAGCTGATGCCGAAATTTTTCGAGAACAGTACGTCGCGGATGGGCATGATTTTGGCGGACTCATTCTTGGAGGAGTGCGTTCTCGCTTGACGTCTGATCTCACTGTTGGACTTGAGCTGCGCTACCAAATAGCTTCAGGTCGCGTTGGTATTGATCAAGGATTTTTTGATGAAAGTATTGATCTTGGAGGATTAACCACTGAAGTTACATTTCAGATTGGTTTTTGAGTTGCAGGAATCGTGGCGAGGCAGGAGTCAAAAAGCATGAATTGGCTCCTGCCCGCTCTTTCGAGCTGTCACTTGAGCTTATAGATTCGTATAATTTCGTCACGCTATGGCACGTCTTGTAAGTTGGCTTCAAGCTTTTGCTCTTTCCATTGGAGCCCCAGGTCTTTTTTTTATTGCGTTTCTTGATTCTTCCTTTGTTTCACTTCCAGAGATTAACGATCTATTGGTTGTTTTAATGGTGATTGAGAACCCGACGTTAATGCCTTTGTACGCGATTATGGCTACGCTGGGTTCAGTGGTTGGCTGTCTAGTTCTATATTTTATTGGGCGACGGGGTGGACGGCGACTAGTGGAGCGACGTTTTGGAGGGCCTCGTCTAGAAAGGGCTCTTGACTTGTCGAGACGGTATGGCATTCTTGCTGTCGCCGTGCCTGCAGTACTTCCGCCACCGGCTCCCTTTAAGATTTTTGTATTGTTGGCGGGAGTCGCACATGTACCGTTGACACAGTTTGTGTCAGCGATTGGTCTTGCGCGTGGAGTTCGCTATTTTGGTGAAGGGTGGCTGGCAGTTCAATACGGCGAACAAGCTATAGAGTTTTTGGAAGAGAATAGCAGGTCTGTGTCTATTGGAATCGCATCAATGGTTGTCCTTATGGTTGTGACTTATTTAATATGGAGCAGGATTCGACGAGGCAGGGAGGGTGTTTAGCTTTTTAGTTCATAACAGCCGTCACGGTGATCAGTTTTTTGACCCTATTATTTGAATACGAGTAAGTAGCCAAATGAAACCAGATATTTCTATTGTTATTCCTTTATACAACGAAGCGGCCAATGTCGTGGCGTTGCATGCAGAATTAACAGAGGTGCTTAGCAAGCAGGAATATTCCTATGAACTCATTTTGGTCGACGACGGTAGCACTGATGATACCTGCCAGAAATTGGAGGCGATTCATTCGCAGGATTCTTGCGTTTCGGTTGTTCGTCTTAGAAAAAATTTTGGTCAGACGGCTGCCTTTGTAGCCGGTTTTGACCGGTCGCGCGGGCGTATTATTGTTACT
>CEUS01205553.1_pt1 | contig 16714 bp, 16 predicted proteins | sample 427031 | NCBI WGS metagenome assembly CEUS01 (sample SAMEA2622837, study PRJEB7988) | marine metagenome | biome: marine biome (ENVO:00000447); feature: marine epipelagic mixed layer (ENVO:xxxxxxxxx); material: "saline water (ENVO:00002010), including plankton (ENVO:xxxxxxxx)" | depth 140 m | reverse complement strand
ATCGGCCTCCGTACCCAGCCACGAACCGTGTCCACCCGTCATACAGATTAGTTGTCCAGCACACATCAATGTTGGACCTAGACAACGACCCGCATTAATGGCATCCCTGACAGTTATTTCGACAAAGGATTTTCCCCCAAGGTCCCGCGCAGAAGTAACTCCACCACGCAAAGTTGACTGTGCATTCTCCATAGCACGGACAGCAAGTTCTGATTCGGAAAGCTGCCCAAGTACGGCAACCAGATCAGCTTCAGCCCCGATGCATATATGTATGTGACAATCAATCAAACCTGGAAGAACGGTTTGCCCTGTAGTGTCCACATGTTTCCCGGTAAATCCTACAAATTCGGTCGACGGCGCCAACCGAACTATACGGCCACCCTTCACCATAACACCATGATTCTCGAGCAGCCTCTCTCCATCAAAGATTAGGCCTCCGCTATAGAGTGCTTCCACACATCCCCCTAGAATCCAAACGTTAGAATCATCTTATCCATAGTTAAGCAAAGCATGCTGAAGTTTCTCGTTCAAGGGCCGTTATTAAACAGAGAGATGCTGATTTTCTGGATGACTTGAGCTTATTGGATATCCAATGAATCGAAAACACATACTGCCTATATACGAGGTGACGAGACAGAATTAGATAGCTCACCTGGGTCAATACTGTTCATCATTAAGTATAACATCGATTTGATGTCCTTTGCTGGCACCAAATGCTCACTTGACCAAAGCTACAGTTCTCCAGTGGAAAATGCTGCCGCAAGCATTTAACAAAAACAGCACACGCGGCACCTCAAGTTCGCCAGAACGGGGGCGATAGCCTCTAAATACACACTCAAAAACAGTGCGCACATTCGAGCTCAAGAGGCACCGCCATAACTTCCGAATAGATTGAAAAACGCTACTGTAATCAGGCTTCTGCACACCTGACTGTCCTTTTCCTCCAAAAGAGAGCAAATTATATAATTCTTGGATGTTTGGCGGCTAGCTATCAACTCTTTCTAATGATTATCCAAATGCACACACTTTTCATAACTAGCGTAGCACGGGGGAGCACGATATGCCCTTGAACTTTGATGCCATGTACCAAGCTGAATTTGACGAACATGATCTTGTATTGCAAGCAACCAAACATACGATGTTCGAGCCACTCCAGCAGCTACTTCACCATTGCGCAATTGCCGTAACTGCTGGCAATAAGATTCTATTTTTCGGTAACGGTGGCAGCGCGGCAGATGCACAGCACCTAGCAACGGAACTTTGTGTCCGTTACCGAAACGATCGGGTTCCAATTCCAGCGATTGCTTTAACTACCGATAGTTCAGTGCTGACAGCCATCGGTAATGACCTCGGTTTTGATTATCTTTTTGCCAGACAGATCGAAGCATTAGGCAAACCAGGAGATATAGCCATCGCAATATCAACGTCAGGCCGTAGCGTCAACGTTATCAGGGGCTTGGAAACTGCGCGAGCACAAGGTTTGCGGGCGGCAGCTATGTCAGGTGGCAACGGAGGGGCCCTGCCTAACATCGCAGACCCCCTGCTTATTGTGCCGTCCGAAACAACTGCTCGCATTCAAGAGATGCACATCCTAATAGGGCAAATCCTCTGTGGAGCACTCGAGCTTGAGTTAAAGCTTACTTCCAATTGAGATCAGGCCCTAGGTAAGGGGAGAAACGCATTTGTTCTGCCCATAATATAGTATGCAACAAGACCAACCCACTCATGTGCCGCGTGAGTCAGCCTCTTTATACTTGAGCCAACCGAAAGACCTCCAATCACACGAATATTGGTCGAGGTTCGGTAGTCGACTGGATATGGCGTAATATCCCATCCGACACGTCGGAAACACCCTACAGCCCGTGGCATATGAAATGCTGATGTAATCAACAACCACTTCTCTCCACCCAAAGGCTTCGCAATTGCTAGCGATAATAAAGCATTTTCGTACGTGTTCCTCGATCTCGTCTCGTAATGTACACGGCCAACGTCGAGGCCCAACTCAGAGAAAATCTGCCGAGCATCTGCCGCCTCCGTCAGGTTTGGGCGAGTAAGACTAGATGAGCCACCAACAAACACTAATCGAGCATCTGGATATCTGCGGGCAAGCGTAACAAAAGTCGTTAACCTTTCAGCACTCTCCTTTAACGCTACTTGGCCTCGTTCCGCAGTAAGACTCTGGCGAGAACTTCCCCCCAGAACGACGATTCCATCGATGGAGCTTGGCGGCATAATCGGAGGAAATCGACTTTCCAATATGTAAAATAGCCACGTACCCACCGGAAAAACAGTAACCAGCACAACAACTATAACAGCCACACTCGTTACTGCTCGACCAACTAAAAACCATCGAGTCCACAACAAAACCCCACCAACTACCAAGGTAGTGAATATCAACACCTCAGGACTAAGGAGAAACCAGACTATCTTTGAAGCTATAAACATCTTACAAACCAGAGGTCACTGCAGCACTTTTACGAGTTAAGTGGATACTGGGTGAGTACGACAAAAAACCTCCCGGGAAAGACCCAATATGCAAAAACCGTTAACAAATGTGCGATACCAAGACCAAATAGTGTAGTATGCAACGGTAGATAAGTAGATAATGTTTCCAGGTTAAAAGCTGCCACAATGACAGCCAACTATTATTTGGACTTTACCTCGGCCAAGACATTAGCTAGACAGCTCTATAGTATTTGTTCTTTGGGCGTTTACCAGCCCTAGTACCGAATAATTAGTCAGCCGGACATGGCACCGGTGCAAGTCTAACATCAAAGCAGGTAAGGGCGGCCTTGATCAAAACCAGTTACCAGGCATCGTCCAAAATTCGAAAAGAATCGTGCATCGACCGCGCCGAGGTCAAACAATCTGCAAAACGCCTTCTATTCGTTGTAAACGAGGCGTACTTTTTTTCATCACACCGTCTTAACATTGCTCGCGCCGCTCAAAAAGCAGGATTTGAAGTACATGTAGCAGCACCTACTGACAACGTATGGGCTCCTAGTGACTATGACTCACTGTCACTTCGAGCAGAAAACATCTCCGTGCATCCAATCTTTTTACAACGTCGAGGCCGCAATCCTTTTGCCGACTTAAGAACATTTGTCACGCTTTATCGCCTCTTTAAACGATTAAAACCAGATGTTCTGCATCTAGTGACCATAAAGCCAGTTCTCTACGGCGGCTTAGCCGCTCGGATCTCAAGAACTAACGCAATCGTATGTGCAGTTTCTGGCCTTGGGTATATATTCACGTCAAAGGGAACGCTGGCTACTATACTCCGTTGGCTAGTTTGTCGATTTTATGCAATTGCAACCGCCCACCGAAATGCTCGCGTGATTGTTCAGAACACAGGTGACGCAAATGAACTGGAACGACTAGGTGCCGTCCAGCAAAAAAATTTGGTTTTGATTCGGGGGTCTGGTGTTGATCTCGACGCATTTTATCCAAAACCCGAATCCAATGGCCCTCCTCTGATAGTATTTGCTTCACGCCTACTCTGGGAGAAAGGTGTAGCAGAATTTATCCAGGCTGCTCGTTACCTTTCAGCAGAAAATGTGAGGGCACGCTTTGTGATCGTTGGCAACACGACAACGAAAATTGCAACGGCCGTACCTGAAAAACAACTTCTCGCCTGGGTGGATGAAGGGTTAATTGAATGGTGGGGGCGACGCGAAGATATGCCAGACGTGTTGGCCGCGTCACACATTGTCTGTCTGCCCTCCCGTTATGGGGAAGGAGTGCCAAAAATTCTTATAGAAGCCGCAGCTTCTGGACGCCCAATTGTTGCAACAGACATACCTGGATGCCGGGAAATTGTCCGCAACAACGGTCTTTTGGTAAAAGCTGGTGATAGCAAGGCCTTGGCTGACGCGCTCACCACCATTGTAACAGATAAAGAGTTGCGAAAAGAAATGGGAAAACAGGGCCGTTCCCTAGCGTGTACTGAATTTAGCGACACAAAAGTAACAGAAGAAACTCTTTCTATATACGAAGAACTCCTGAATACGGGTTAATGCCCATTCTTACTTGCAATAATTGCGTGCACTATGATCGGTTTTAGAATGTCAGCGCGCAGACGTGCGCGAATTTGGGTGGTTTCATTCATAGTTTCCGTCATGCTGTTGGGCGGTCTATTAAGTCAACTGGATATCGGATTATTCAACGCAACGATCCAACATATAAGAACGGATATGGCTATTATTGCAGTGTGCTGTGCTTTTCTATCAAACCTAGCGATGAGTTGGCGATTGGGTGTGCTAATGCGAAACCGCACTATGCATAGTTTTTGGCATCGTCTCAATGTAACACTTTTCCATGAGACATACTTGGCTGTTCTACCCGCTCGTCTTGGTGAAATTGCATATATAATTATGTTGCAGAAAAGGTTTTCGATACCAGTTGGCGCAGCTATCGCCAATCTGGCGTTCCAACGCCTTTGCGACCTCCTTATTGTGATTTGCCTACTAGCGATTGGGCTTGCAATTCTAGCAGCCGAGGGCCATGTCGCAGGATACTACGTACTACCCTGCATCATAATCATCATCTGTCTCATAATCACCATACACAAAACTGACCGCGTCGCGTCGGTGTTCGCAATGGGGATTATGCGCATCTTGGGCCGTCGCAAACGTTGGCAACGAAGACTATTATCAACCCTATTTTCCATCAGGGGCTGGTATATGCACCGCCTCAGCTACTCTGAATATTTTGAGGTTGTTCTTGCCACGTTAGTTGGGTGGCTTTGCACGTTGGGTGTTATTTATTTTTGTTTACGTGCCATACAGATTAATCTCAATATCGGAGAGATACTTAGTATTGGCTCTGCGTACAATTTGATCAGCGCCATTCCTATACAAACCATTGGGGGGTTCGGTGCAAACGAGGCTGGACTTGCCAGTCTGTTCATGTTGTTCGGATGGAGTTACGTATTAGCCATTTCAATGAGCTTAACCACCAGGCTGTTACTCTTGGTGATACCATTCGTACAGGTGGGTCTCTGGTGGCCTGCGTTCCAGCTTTTGCACAGACAGAAATAGGTCAACTCAATATGGAGCTTTCACCTGACTTTGCCATTCAAGCCCGCAAAATCGAAGAGAGAATAGCCATTATCTCAATTGATGTAGAAACCGACTATAGCGGCCCTCAACATGAAGGTCTCAGTCGCCTACCTGAACTTATTGAGATGCTTTCCGCTCTTAACATACCGTTGACGGCGTTCGTGGAAGGCAAATTATTTGTTATTCGCCCAGACCTATGCGAACAATTGATTTCCTCAGGGGCTGACGTCCAGCTTCATTGCTATGATCATAGTGCTAACAACGAAACACCTGAATCTCTTTCTCTTGGAATTGCCGCTTACGAAAAATTTGTTTGTCGTCTGCCAGAGGGGTATCGCGCAGGAAATTATAAGTTGAGCAATGACCTTTTCCACGCTCTTGTTGCTAATTCGTTCAAATGGGATTCATCTCTTCTGCCTGCAATCGGTCGTGGCGGAAAACCACGGCTCGCGTTTGAAGATGCCGATTATTTTCTTCTTGGCAACTGTATTACCGAGTTTCCCATTGCTGTGTGGCGCGGCATTCCAATACCTTTAAATCAAGCGTATCGCCGCTTGATAACTCAGCCTGGGGAGGCACTCCTGCGGCGCCTCTGCCGCTTGCCGCGTTTGCTCGTTTATAACATGCACATGGTCGATCTAGTCCGAACACAAAGCTTAACAAGTGCTCCGCTGCCGAAACCGATTAAATACCTGTATCAATACACATGGAGAGGAAATCGCCGAGAAAGTTTTGATTCTTTGCGTGAATTTATAGGCTTCCTTCACGAGAAAGGTTATCGCTTCACGACAGCCAGCAAAATGTATAGTGAAGTGCGTCAACAGTGACACACGCGACAGCAGGCATGGAACCTCTCCACATCCGTCACTCAAAAGACTTCGTATCCCGATGGGCCTCCATGGTTTCGCGGGCTTTGCACTGGAGGCATAAAGGTGAGTTCGTTTGCGTCCCCTCTCTTTCAGGCAAAACCACGCTCTCATATCTCCCTTTCCTCTCTTATACAGATATTGGAAGGGAAGATGCGGAAGAGCTCGCAGCTGCAGCCGCGCCTTATCGTTATCAAATCCGATTGTTAGCTCCTCAACAGAGTGCATTCTCTCTGAGTGACCCTGTTACCATGCGACTTTCCCTCGTAAACCGCTCCTCCAATAAATTATGGTCCGAGGCACTGAGCGGTAAGTGTCGAAATCAAATTCGTAAAGCCAAGCATAACAAAATCCGAATAGAATCTAGCTCTGATGATAAACGCCTTAGGCAATTTTACCGATTACTAGCGGGCTCCCTCCATTCTTACGGGGCTCCGCTACCGCCATTCGAACTTTTCGAAGGTATGTGTCGAGAATTGGATGCAATAGTATATGTTGCTTATAATGATGATGAACCCGTTGCTGCTTTTGTTGCGCTACAAGACGGAAAACTTGTCTGGATTCCGTTTGCAGCATCAAATCGACAATATTTGAAACTATGCCCAAACCACCTGCTATATTGGCAAGCAATATCAGATGCTGAAAGAAAGGGTGCCAGCGTTTTTGATTTTGGCCGATCACCTTTTCTAAGCAACACATACCGATTTAAACGACAGTGGGGAGCTCAAGCAGTGGGCTTACATACTCAACCACATCCGTCTCGAGATGTTTATTCCAGACTAGCATTAGCTCAGCGCACCTGGAGAGCAATTCCACGACCACTCGCAGATCGGCTAGGCCCTTGGCTCTGCCACTACCTTGCTGACTATTAATGCCAAACCCGCACAAACCTTCACTTTCCAAAGAATCCAACTATTGGCGAGAATACTTTGATCAAAAAGCTGATACCACAGATGTAAAATCAAGCCGCAACGGTTATCTTTCAAACGCTAACGCACGCTTAATGCACCACACTGTCCAAAAGACGCTGGGGAGCCTACGAGATCAACGAATTCTCGATGTCGGATGTGGTGACGGTGACGTAACATCGGCGCTAACTATCCAAAATGACATAATAGGCCTCGACCTAAGCTCTAGAATGCTCAACGTGGCGTCAACTTCAGGCGTCATTCCTGTTTGCGCGGATATGCTGGAACCTCCTTTCCCCCCAAACTCTTTTGACACGGTAATCTGTGTTGAAGCAATGACCTGTCTATCTCAACCGTTAGAGGTATTACCGATTCTGACAAAGATGTTACGACCTGGCGGATCTTTATTGATCGGAGGGCTCAATTTCCATTCAATGCTTCGAAGACTCATTCGGCCTCTAACATCCACGCTCGGGACACAACACCCTAGGCTGATAATGCCAGGACACTGCCGCGCTATATTGGATGAACTTGGAGTTCATCTGGAACCCACAATATGGATCACATACTACCCCGGTTTTAGTTTGCAAGGTGAACCTCCCATCATGACTCCCATCATAAAAAAATGGGCCACGAATTTTCTTATAAAAGGCCTAAAACGTTGATATACCAGTCTACTTTGCTAATGACTAAGAGACTGTAATGGTAGCTGTGCCCCCAGTTCACTTTCCTGCCCGATTCGGAGACATTGTGATGGCTATATTTGGCCGCCAACGTCTGGCCACACAAGGTACTTTCACCGCATCTGGAACAGACGGTCTTACTCTAGCTTTTCAGACACTCGCGGCGGGTGAAACTATTGGGCCGTCTTGTGGTGTGATCGTGCCAGATTTTATATGTCAAAATGTAATTGATGCCGTGCACGCAGCAAACATGTCGCCCATCTTTTGCCCCATCAACTCGAAAACGTGGTTTTACGACCTAGATAAACTCCAGTCAGCAGTTGAGAAAGGGGCATCAATTGCCACCATCGTCTCCTATTTTGGTCACCCTCCTAATATATCAGAACTTGAAAAGAGAAGAGCAATGTCTCTGCTCAAACCGTGCAAGATTGTTGCTGATGCAGCCCAGGCGTTTTCGCCAGATCTTGCTTCTTGGTTATGGTCAGATGCTGATATTACAGTATTCAGCTTTGGTCCAGGAAAGAGTTTACCTTTGAACTGGGGTGGCTTAGTTACGGCCCGCAATGAAAACGATAGTCTGTGGCTAAGTCTTCATGCACCCCAAACCAATAAGCTTACTAACGTGATTAACCTATTTGCTGCCTACGGACAAAGCATCCTTCTTAACCCACAAGTCTGGAATATCATTCCTCTTGCAGGAGACGCAAGCCAAGTACCAAACATCAACCGCAAGAAACTGGCGTTGAGTTGGCCCGCCTCATCGTACATATCTCTAACCCTGGACCATCTTTCTAATCAAATCTCTGGTCGCCGCCAGCTAGCAAAAGAAACAGCGCTGGCTTTAAAAAATGTGCCAAGGATATCTGTGCCATCGATAGTTTGTATTGAGCGTGGAGCGTCCTTACGCCTGCCTGTCATCTTTGAAGATTCGAGTGTAAAACGTGCTGTGGAAATAACATTACGTAAACAGCGTATCATAAAGGGTCAAAACGAATGGTCCAGCTACGGACACTGCAGCGAAAATGCAAGAGCCATCAGCGAGCATTTGATAACATTGCCTACTTTTCCAGCTGCCAGGTCTGCTGTTGGACGCGCCCTCCAGATTATATTGGCCCATTGTCGTTAATGTGTAAGATAACCCCTAATAATATTATTTAGCTTTGCCATATGTAGTGAATGAAAATCTCCTCCATAGCTATGGTCTCCATTCTTATCGCCGTAGGGGCACGCTGTGCAGTGCTCATATACGCAATTTTTTTTCCGATAAAGATTGGGGATCATCATATTTCACCCCTGCACGCAGAAGGGTCCGATTTTGGATTCTATGAAGTAGCTGCCCAGTTACAAAGAGATCTACGATTTGAGGAAATAGTAGATCTCTTTTCCCAGTTTTACGCTTCATGGAATTATAAACTAGTAGAGTTTGTAGATGTTGGTCCCCTTTTTCCAACGTTAATAAACCTCTTCAACTATGAACAAGGTAACACAATTCCGATGGCTCTTGTATGGATGGCCTTATCGGCAGCGTGTTGTATGGTATGGATACTTTGGCTACGAAGGCAACAAGCCTCTCCCTATTTTCTCGCTGTAGTCGCATTGCTGCCAAGTCCGATCTGGTATGGCTTAAGCGTAAGCACTGATATGCTCTTTGCGTTCTATTTTTCCCTGTTTTTTGTCAATTATTTTCGCCCCTCTTGGAACCAATCTCATATTTTAATCTGGCTCTCATGCTGTATTTTAATGGCAATAACTAGACCAAGTGTTTTATCTGTACTTCTGTTCGTATGTGTTGATTTAACTCGACGAATTTTACAACAGTCGCCATACATAAGAAGTTATTTACTTGGATTTATGATCATTGTCGGACTTTTGACAGCTTTGTTCTACTTGCCATATTTCTACGGCATATTTTTTGTTGTTAGCAAGAAAATAACGTATTTCGGTGTTCCGCCATCCGAGTACATAAACGGTCTTTTTTCGGAGCTACCCCAAGTCATCGACCAGGCTCTCTCATTGATCCTCTATATAATAGCCAAGCTGCTATACCTGGTTGGCATGCGACCAAGCTACGGAGACACATCAGCATTAATAGTAGCTGTAAGGGCAGCACCTAGCTTGCTGCTTTTACCTGGTCTTGTATGGATAATACTGAGGGGTTCCACTCCATTACGTTTGCTCGTTCTCATGTTTGTTATACCCACTTTATTTGGGCCTTCACAGGAACGTTACCTATTACCCATACAACCCTTGCTTGCATATTGGGGCATGATCTTTTGGCAATCTTGTTTTCATCGGAGACAACAGCAGAACGCGATCCGCTAATTAGGTATTTCTATCTTCCCCAACTGATTGCGATCTCTCCTGAGCAGCTAAATGACTCATTGCTATAGTTCTCACGATATCTATCTGCCGTCGTCGAATCGCAGTGACACTGATTAATAAGGTGGTAATTATGGCAAGAAGGATAAAGATAGCTATGAACACCACGGATAAGGGTTCAAAGTGAATACCAAGAATGCCTGCAACTGTCGCTACAAAATCTTCAAAAATACTAGCGATTCCGAGCACCACAAGGGCAACAAACCAAGGAAACGTAAGATCTACGTAAATGAGTCGACGGCGCACCAACAGTAATAAGCCGATCGCTAGAGCAATGATAATGATCAGCTTCATTATCTCTCGCTCCGCTGCATGATCTCACTTAGTACTAAAACATTGAAGCGATAGACCATCTTCAAAGCTGCCCACAAGCCAAGAGATGAACTTCCAAACAGCCGATCCCGACGTTCAATACTGTGAAGTTTCATTTTGAGGCCTATGCGCGCAGCTCTAACGAAAAGTTGTGGTTCTGGATAACGCTCCAATTGATAGGTGTTAAGCCGACGGACCGCCCCAATGTTCAAAGCAAAAAACCCCGTGTTGACATCTTTTAAGACTGAATTTCCAGTTAACAGCCTTGCACATACAGAAAAATATGCCCTTACCCAACGCCTGAGAATTGGATCCGGCTGTAGATTTGAGCCAATAGCAATTCGCGCACCAACAACAAGGTCAGCACCCTGTTCTGATAAGATCTGAAGCATGTCTGACAAATGTTCAACCGGGTGTTGTCCGTCTGCATCCACACGACACACAAAGTCGTATTCATGAATAATGGCATGATCGAATGCTACGTGTGTACAAACGCCAATTCCATAATTGGACGGCAACCGAACATGTAGTGCGTTCTTGACTGAGCTTGCGGCAAATGGACCTTTAGTGGAGCCATCATCTATAAGGAGAACAGTCACTGACGGTAAAACGCCCCTAATATCCTCCACGATCTGCTCAATAACCGCAAAATCGTTGAAAACTGGTACATAGACTAGCGTATTTTTATCTTTTCGGGTCATCTGAGTAGTCTGCTAGCCAATATATCAGCGGTTGCGTGAACAATATTTTCATTTTACTGATCGTTCTCTTCGTTGTCATGCCAACAGGCATTCCTATTTAAGAGATGGCAACACTACTTCCATAATAGAACTGGAAACCACGCGATGTCCCTCGGGAGAGAAATGTCCAGTAAACGGATCGAACAATTCATCCGAATCTCGCTGAGAAAATGGAGTATGGAGGTCAATCTGTGGAATGCCAAGCTCTATAAGAATACCTCTAATATCCGAGTCGTCATAAACACCTCCTGAAGATACATAAGACTGATCAGGTAGGATAATAAAGTAAAGATGCCCTCCCCATGATTGCACCTCTGATTGCGCCGTTTCCAGTATGTTTTTAAACAAGTCGTAGTCTGGCCGATAGAGAAAATCATGATAACGTGCTTCCGCTAGACTGCGAAGTTGTTTCAGAATCAATACTGATCGCAACCAATTCATTACATGTGACGACCATGGTAACGGTTCAAAATGTGGATGAATAACCTTTTGCATTCGCGCCAGAACATCAGCTCTTAGCAACTGATTGACCAACTCCTGCCGATCAGCGAGGTTCTGGCTAAAAGACAAGTCCATATAGCGCAATAGAAGAGCACTTTTGCGCTCATACTCCAGATCCCGAGGAACATCATTATCTAACGTGTGCGTCCAGATAACTACCTTCGGCCTAACCCGAGATCCGTATTCCCGGAGGGCAGCAAGGCTAAACAGGGGGCCTGTTCCATTGGTACCAAGATTTATGACTTCCCCACCTAGCGTGTTACGCATCAAACTTGAGAAGGTGCTGCCATTATCAACACACAAGCCACGTACAAATGAATCCCCTAATACCGCAACCATAGCCTGAGAAGCATGCCAGACACTGTCGGGATTTCGGTATCCATAACGATCTGTCTTGTACGCAACAATGCCCTCTTCCGATAGACAATAGATCTGGCGGACGCCGCCTATGCTTCCGAGTGGAAGAATTTCTGATCCATCCACTTGGAGACGGGATACTAGTTCTGACTGATTCAAGTTAGTTAGGGAATCACCCGCATTTATCACTGGAAACGTATTCTCTCCACTCTGACGCTCTGTAGCTACATAATCCAATACAGTCTGAGTCCTGCCGGTAGCCACACGATCAAGTCTTATGCCAGCACTAATAAGGGCCTCTATCCCCCACGCGGTGACAAGTCCCGAACCAAGCACTAACAGCACGTTAAGACGTAATGATGGACTGAAGGCGAATGAACTGCCTAACAGAATAACCAGAGCCCCTGGCATAACGACAAAAACACTGATTGCTTCTACGCCAACAAGAAACTGCTCAGACCGAAAAAAAGAAAATGCAAGCACACTCAATGCCAGCAGTATAAGAGCTAGCGTAAGTGCGTTAACAATTCGACACGACAAAGGCCCCAAATCTCTGTACCAACATGGTTTTCCTGTCATCGAGTTAAAACTCAAAATATATAAATTGATCCGCACCACCTCTCTCAATCAAAAGATATACGACGATCGCAGCAAACGGTGGCCAGAGAACGCTTGAAGGCACCTTGCGGACCAATAATGCTAGTCGCGCATGATTATCTAAACGATGAGTAAAAAAGAAGAGAAGGATTAGAAGGATTGGTACAAGATTAGCAATAAATCCATCAATTAGACCTGCAACTGGAACGCTGAAAAGCCCCCCCGCGATACGCCATGCCGTTGAAAGATCCGGCGCTCGAAATAGAATCCAAGCAAACGATACAAAATGAAACGTAAGAACAATAGCTACCCACCTTGGAAATGGTAGAGGCAACCCACGAAATGACTGGGCGACTGAAATTCCTATTCCGTGCACTACACCCCAGAAAACGAAAGTCCAGCTAGCTCCATGCCAAAGGCCTCCCAGCGCCATAGTGATTAGAACGTTGATCAATTGCCTCCGTCGCGAGCAGCGATTCCCCCCCAATGGAATATATAAATAATCACGAAGCCACGATGACAGTGTAATGTGCCAACGCCGCCAAAAATCAACAATTGAGGTTGCGCAGTAGGGTCGCGAAAAATTCGTAGGTAATCGAACTTTCAACATTAAAGCGAGGCCAATCGCCATATCAGTATATCCAGAGAAATCGCAATAAATTTGAACAGAGAAACCATATATTGCAACGGCATAATCTACAGCACTGAACGTTCCAACGCCCGAATACACTTCATCTACATAAGGTGCAATTGAATCAGCAAAAAACAATTTTTTTACTAATCCTAAAATCACAATCATTGCACCCAGACGGAACTTGGCATCCAAAACATCTCCAAGTCGGTCGATTTGAGGAATTAACTCCTTAGGACGTAAGATTGGCCCAGCAATGAGATGCGGAAAAAACAAGGTATAGGCAGCTAATCGTCCAGGCTCGCGGATTGCGTCAAAGTCACGCCTATAGACGTCAATTACATAAGCAATTGAAGTGAACGTCACAAAAGAAATTCCAAGCGGTAGGCTAAGCACAATAAGCGGACCAGATTCTAAACCCAAAGCGTCTGTTAAACTTACTGCAAGGAAATTCGTATACTTGAAAAATACCAATGGTGACAACAGACCTGCTAACACCAACCCCACGTACAGCCTGCGGCTTCTCTCTGCATGTTCTTTAGCTAAGGTGATCCCTCCAAGATATGCAATCGTCATCAGGACAAAAGGAACCCACACATAACCAGGATTCCAATATCCGTAGAAAATAGTGCTACCAAAAACGATTAGAAACACTCGCCACGAACTCGGCACCAAGAGGTGAAGAGTTAAATACACGGCGAAAAAACCCACAAAAATAGGTGTGTGAAATAGCATTAACTACAATAACCTAATTAATTTTGGAGTCTTTACATATTGAGAGGCAGTCATAGCTAAACTCTCCGGAATCTCAGTACTCTTGATTGCCTTAACTATCCTCCTTCAACTCCCTGTAAACAACAGGGAGTTTTCCATATATACTAGAACACATTTCATGCGTCTACAGAACTTGGTTTATGCTTGACGTTCATTGCATGAACGTTCTATGTTCACAGAATGAACTCGGTCGTATCTACGGGAATGTAAGTCAGGGTGTCACAATTGGAAGACAAAGATGTCTCCAGGCTAAAACATTCCGGTAATGATGAGATTGTTCTCGGTTTACTTGACGCAGTCTATGAAAATAGCCATGTGTCACAGCGATCTCTAGCTCGGGGATTAGGTATTGCCTTGGGGTTAACAAATGCTTACCTGCGACGTTGTGTCCGTAAAGGCTTCGTAAAAATCCGGAAAGCGCCGGCCAATCGGTATGGATACTACATCACACCGCGAGGGCTTACCGAAAAGAGTCGGTTGACAGCACATTATCTTGGCCGCTCTTTAAGCTTCTATCGTACAGCTCGAACTGAAATAGACGTGCTATTTGATCTATGTACTGAGCGTCACTGGAAACGCATAACACTTTGCGGCGCCGGAGAATTAGCAGAAATTGCGATCCTCTGTGCTACTCAACACCCGACAGAACTTGTGCAAGTATACGCCCCACAAGCACGCCGAAAAACGTTCATGGGTTTACCAGTCATCACAAGGTTCGAAGACCTTATGGACGGAGATGCATTTCTCATTACCGATACAAAGCGACCACAAGCCGTGTATGACATGATATGTCAGCATACAGATATCAACCATGTAATCATGCCTAGCCTTCTTAAGGTCGATTGCAATTTGCGCAGAGGCGCTTCATGACGGCAGAATGGTACGCCGCATATACACAACCTCGGATGGAGCTTTGGGCTCGCAGCAATCTCTGGGAACGGGGAGTCGATGTGTATCTCCCGATTTATCGAAAACGCAGACGTCATGCCCGTCGTGTCGATTGGGTTTCCACGCCACTTTTTCCCCGCTATCTCTTTCTGAAAGCCGACCTTTCTCGCACTGGATCTCGCGCACTTTCCGCCACACGCGGCCTTATTAATCTAGTCTCCGCCGGGACAGGCACCAAACCCACCGTCGTTACAGAATCGATTATCAATGGACTTAAATCCCGGGAAAACTCCGAGGGTATAATATGCATTGAACGTGAAAGACGCTTTGATCCTGGTGAGGAATTATTAATCAGCGATGGCCCATTTGTGGATTGGCCTGCATTATTTGAATGCGGCAACGACGAAGAACGTATAATTGTATTGATGAATATGATGGGAAGACAGGCGCGGGTCCGTATTTCCCGTGAACAGGTTAGGCCCGCAAGATAAACGACGGCGCCTTTGACATGGCCAACAGTTGTTCGGCCGGCCCGTCAGCAGCAGCGGTTGATGCTGGGACACTTTCACCCAGCGTGCGGTAGCGTGGAAATCAGCCCATTCTTAACATTTTCCTTGGTCACAAAGGCACGTTTCATGCAAGACGATCCTGAACTTCTAACACTCGTGATGAAAGACCAAGATGTACAAGGCTCACATTATAAAACCCTTGAATTTTTGGCCAAATTGCAGTCGGACGAATAGATTTCTTGCACTAACAAATTCATTAGGAAAGAGAAACGATATGAAAATATTTGGCAAAAATCTTTCAACGGAAGTTGCTATAGTCGCTGAAATTGGTGTTAATCATGAGGGGGACGTTGAAGCAGCATCAAGGATGGTGCGGTTAGCCGCCGGTGCCGGTGCCGACGCCGTAAAACTCCAGACTTACACACCCAAACGCTTCCTATCCGCGTCTGATCCTGATCGTTTAGATAGAGTGACTCGGTTTGGACTTAATGAAGCGGCACACCGCCGGCTTGCGGGAGAAGCAGCCGATCTCGATATCCCCCTGTTCTCAGCAGCCATCACGGAGGACGTGATACCGCTGCTCGATGAGTTATGTCCAGCGATTAAGATTGCTAGTGGTGACCTCGATTTTGAGCCAGTGATTCGAGCGGCCGCACAAACTGGTAAGCCAATCGTGCTATCTACTGGATGTGGCACAACCGAAGAAATCGATCGCGCCATAGAGTGGATTCGGGATGAAATTTCTGACACAGCACTTTACGAGCGAGTAGTCCTTCTACACTGCATTTCATCCTATCCCACACCGATCGAAGAAACCAATGTCCGTAGCGTCCCGTTTCTCGCTGAACGCTATGGGCTTCCGACGGGTTATTCACATCACGCCATCGGCGTTGAGCCATGTTTTTCAGCGATTGCCTTAGGCGCATGCATGGTGGAAGCACACTTTACTGATAGCAAAGAAGGCCGCTCCTTCCGAGATCACGAACTCTCTCTTGATCCTTCAGAGCTTGAGGCTCTTGTCACCGCAGCACCAAGAATAAAGGCTAGCCTCGGCATCTTAGATAAGGTACGCCAGCCATGCGAAGCAGGGTCTGTCCAATCTTTGCGAAAAGGTATTGTGGCGTCGAGAAACTTGCGCGTAGGTACTATTCTCAGCCGAGATGATTTGATGTATGCGCGGCCCGCCACCGAGTTTACCAGCTCAGAGATTGGCGATTTGATTGGCCGCACCTTGACGGCTCCAACAAATCATGGAGAGACAATTTTACGCAAGAATGTGTCCGCCTAACAAATAGTAATATGGAATCCTCCATACATCATAGGGTTGGAAAGTAGCTATGTGCGGTATCGCTGGCACCCTTGGAGTTAATGTGCCCGACTTTCACCAAGTACAAAGCACTCTTGTACAGATGCGCCAGCGCGGTCCTGATGCAAGTGGCGTTTTTAAGACCCGTATGAGCGAGAATGAGCTAACATTACTGCATACCCGACTGTCAATCATCGACCTAG
>CEUS01271907.1_pt1 | contig 16738 bp, 19 predicted proteins | sample 427031 | NCBI WGS metagenome assembly CEUS01 (sample SAMEA2622837, study PRJEB7988) | marine metagenome | biome: marine biome (ENVO:00000447); feature: marine epipelagic mixed layer (ENVO:xxxxxxxxx); material: "saline water (ENVO:00002010), including plankton (ENVO:xxxxxxxx)" | depth 140 m | reverse complement strand
ATAAAAAAGACATCTTAAGTTCTCATCAAGAGTTAATTTATAGTAAAGGAATTTCTTATTGGACATTTAAAGAAAATATAAATAATGAATTCTTTGACTTGTTTACTAATCATAGTCTTGATTATATATTTACAGGTCATTTACATCTCAATTTAGAAACAAATTTTAAAAATACAAAGATTATTACTACTTCCGCTTTAGGTCTACCACTTGGTGATGATCCTTCAGGTTACAGGATTATTGATTACATAGATGGGAAACTATCATATGAATTTCATTCAATTTAATTTACTCTCTCAAAGGGATAAATTATGTAAAGCAATTTTTTGTAGTTCTTCATATATTTTCATTAAATTCTTATAAATTTATAAAAAATAATTATAAAGCTTGGAGTAAAAGACTAAAAACAAACAATATAATAAATATTACAGCTAATCCACCTGCAATATACCGTATCACTTTTCTCAAAAATATTGTCCCTTCTATATAGTCATAGTTATATAATATTCAAAATCATTTCATATAATATCTGTAAGTCAATGAAATATAACAAACTTGGAAAAACAAATATAGAAGTTTCAGAATTTGCTTTAGGTTGCTGGCCATTTGCTGGAGGTTCAGTTTGGGGTTATCAAGATAAAAATGATTCTATATCCACAGTTCATGCAGCTTTGGACAACGGTATTAATTTCTTTGATACAGCAGAAGGATATGATGACGATTATCATTCTGAATCAATACTTGGAGAAGCTCTAAAAAATAATAGAGAAAAAGCTGTTATAGCAACAAAAATAAGTCCTCCTAATCTTATACCTGAGAAAGTTGAAGAGGCATGCGACAGAAGCCTAAAGCGATTATCAACAGACTATATAGATCTATATCAAATTCATTGGCCTAATCATTCTGCAGATATCGAAAAATCAATGATTCAACTTCAAAGCCTTTTAAAAAAAGGAAAGATCAGGTCTATAGGAGTTTGTAATTTCGGTGTAAAAGATTTGGATGAAATACTAAAATTTGGAGATCTAACAACAAATCAATTACCGTATAATCTTTTATGGAGACCAATAGAGCAAGAAATACTCCCAGAATGTAGTAAAAATGACATTGGATTAATTTGCTATAGTCCTCTAGCTCAAGGTCTACTGACAGGAAGATATAAAAATGCTGACGATGTACCTGATGGCATTTCAAGATCTAGACTCTTTAACAATAAAAGACCTCTTTCTAATCATTCAGATGAAGGTTGCGAAGAAGAAGTCTTTTTATGTATAGAAAAAATAAAAAAAATAGCTAAAGATCTAGGAGAAACCTCTGCACTGCTTTCTTTATCTTGGGTCAGAAATCAACCAAGCGTTACTTCATTATTAGTAGGTGCAAGAAATCCAAAAGAACTAAGTTTGAATTTATCAGCTTTTGATTATGAACTTTCTGATGAAGTTAAAAATAATTTATCTGAAATAACTGAAAAAATTAAAAAATATTTAGGTAAAAATCCGGACATGTGGAATTCTGACAATCGAATGAGATAAAAATTTACCAAAAAATAGTTTGATTGTTTTGAATAATAGAATTTAAAAATTTACCTCTGTAATACCTTTTTTTTGTAGGCTCATAATAACTGATCATGTCATTAGCTATAAGATCATTCCCCATATGTTCATATAATAAATTTAACGTTTTATAACTATCGTGTAATATTTTTCTACTAAAATTTGATGAGTATTTTTTTTCATCGATAAATTTTAAAATTTGTTTCGAATAAAGTTGTCTCCAAATATTTATAGAAGCTTCTATCTTATATGGATCTTTTGCGACTTCAATAATATTTTTTGAATATTCATCAATCAAAGATAAATTAATTTGCATTGAGTCTTGAATTAAAATAGTCTTAGGTTTTCTTCTAGTATTTGTGCTAGTATTTCTTTTCTCCATAAACCTAATTATAACTTCTGAAAAATTAGTCATTAATACAATATTTTTTAATCTTTTCCTTGTAAGTCAGATTCTATCCTTGGATCAATTGGAAATAACCATCCTCTATTCTTAATAATCGCAATTGATAATTCAGGTGGAATAGCAACTATCATTTCAGGTTCAATTGAAAACCTTCCAGTGAATCCACCAATAGCACTTCTAGCATGCACTCCAGCATATCCACCATTATCTTCTCCATTTTCAAAATATTCACCAATACCTCCAAAAACAGATTGCCATCTTAATGAAAAACCATTCATTACAGCAGGTCCTGAATCAAAATCAACATCAGTTGAAACTACCATTCCCAAAGCCTTAACTGTATATAAAATGTCATTTAGGTCACCTCCTTCATTTCCGCATATTATTGCCCAATGAAGTCTTCTCAACATATTATCGGCTATTTTCTGAGCGGCTAATTGACCTTCCTTTACTCTTTCAGGATCATCATTCATTTGTTTTTCTCCTCCACCTTCTCCTGACAAGTAAACTAGTCCTGACTCATGAAAAACAACGGAAGCTATAGGCAAGCCTGATTTAGTAATGTTAGTAACATTTTCTTCAAATGTACCTAAATCAATTCCTAAATTATTTATTCTTTCATATACATCAAAATTTCTTTTCAATTTTAGAGGGATTATTGAATTATCATAAAATTTTCCCATTATATTCTCCGATTTATTTATAATGTCTATCTATAATATATACTTATTATCAACTAGATAATCTTATATAAATTAGATATTTTTCATAAATAATTATTATTAAATAACATGAGTTCAGATCACTTTAAATCAGGATTAAATAAAGTAAAACTTGGTCTACATGATCAAGCAATCGAAGAGTTTGAAAAAGCTGCTTGGGAGGATCCTGATAACTTTGAAGTTCAGTTCAATCTAGGTACGGCTTTTTTAACAATTGGAGAATTTGAACAAGCTATTGTAAATTTTACAAATGCATTAAAAATAAAACCTAAAAGTTCTGATGCATTAGGAAATAGAGCCGTTGCTTATACAGCTATAGGAGATGAAGAAAAATCTGAGACAGACAAAATAGAAGCTATAAAAATGGGTGCTCCTCCAGATGGAATCAATTCTATTTTAGATTACGTAAGAGATCAAAGAAAAAACTCTAATCCATTTAAGAAGTAGAATTATTGATTAATTCCAAAATTAATTTTGATACTTTTTCAGGATTTTCTTGTTGAACCCAATGACCAGCATTTTCGATTAGGCTTACACCATTAAATTTAGTCATTATTGAACTCATTTTTTTAACAGCGCCAGGTCTTTGGTACGTACCCCAATCATTTATTCCAGACATAAATAATGAAGGAATATCTATAGTTCTACCACTAAATAATGAAAGCTTTTGCAAATTTTTATAGTCAACTCCTGCCCTATACCAATTTAATCCTCCCTGAAATGAAGTTTTACTGTATTCCTTTTCATAAACTTCTATTTCATTTTCGTTCAACCATTTACAATTGTTTATTTCGTCATCTGAAGGCATAAATTCATTTACTGTTTCAGCCATGTTCATGTTTTTATTCATTATGTAATAAGTTGGCATTTTTGATAGCTCTTCCGAGGACCACGAAGAAAGTTCAAATGGTTTATTATTAATCCAATCAGCACTTTTATAGTAGTAATATGCCCTAATAAATGATCTTAATCCTTGCTTAGATTCCATCATATCTTTATTAGCTGATTTTGTTCGATAATAAGATTGATAGTGTTTTCTAGGGATAGATAATTTATCCAAATCTAAATCCATTTTATCTGTATCAGGCAAATAAATTTTCTCAGAAATTTTGATTGGATTAGGCGGTCCTGTGAATGGACCACTCATAATTACTAAATTTGAAAAAATATCAGGCCTAATTAAAGCTAACCAAGAAGCAGGCCCAACTCCTGAATCATGACCAACAATACACTTAACTTTTTTATACCCTAGCTTTTGAATAAAAAGATATATGTCTGTTGCTAGGTTTATATGTGAAAAATCAGATAAATTATTTGTGTAAGTTAAGTCTCCACCAATTGTGCTACCAAAACCTCTTTGATCAGGAGCAACTACATGATATCCATCGTCAGATAATCTAGGAAGGATTTTTCTCCAACTAAAAGAAAGCTCAGGGAAGCCATGTAAAAGAATTATCAATTCAGAATCATCCTTTTTTACTCCTGATTCTAGATAGTGAATATCAAGACCATTAACATCTTTTATAACTTTAGATTTTATTTCTTTAGGAAGATTATCATAAATATGATTTGTGCTCATAATCTTAGATTTTGTATATAGATGAAATTTAATATTTATATTTTTGTATATTATATAAATAAGAATAATGAAAGATTAATTAAACATGACAAAATTTTCATCTAAAGAAATATTTTTAAGTCTTCTTGAAAGTCAAAATATAAAATTATCAAAAGAAGATTTTGATCAATCATATTTAAGTTATAAAAACTTCCGTAATAACTACAAAGAAATGTTAAATGATAATTTTAGCGATTTTGAACCAAGACAAAGAATATTCGACTTAAGTGATGAGTAATAATCCATTTTATAAAAGTATAAAAGAACTAAGAAATATTTATGAAAAAAAAGAAGCATCTGTTTCTGAAATTTCGAATGCTTTCATTCAGAGAATAAAAAATCTAAATCCTAAGATTAATGCATATCTTGAAGTCTTTGAAAAAGAATCAAATTCTGATGCAAAAAAAGCCGATTCCTACATAAACAATGGTAATAAAGATATTCTTACTGGAATAATTATAGGATTAAAAGATCTAGTTGATGTAAAAGGTAAAATAACTTCTGCGGGATCAAAAATTCTAGAAAAAAACATTGCTGAATCTAATTCAAAGATAACAGATGATTTCATTGAACAAAAATCTGTTATTATAGGCAAAACAAATCTTGTTGAGTTCGCATTTGGTACTTTGGGAATTAATACCAATACTCCTACCTGTCGTAACCCTTGGGACTTAGAAAAAGTTCCAGGAGGTTCAAGTTCAGGTTCAGCTGCTGCTGTTAGCGCAGGATTATGTACATTTGCTATAGGTACTGATACGGGCGGTTCTGTGCGTATGCCTGCCTCGTTATGTGGAATTACTGGATTTAAACCTTCATATGGAATTGTTTCAAGAAGAGGAGTTTTAGACTTAAGTTGGTCAATGGATCACGTAGGGCCTATGGCAAGATCAGCTGAAGACTGTTTAGAGGTAATGAAGGTTATAAGTGGATTTGATATAGGTGATAAATATTCTCAAAATATTAAGTCTAATTTTTCAAAAATAGATATTCCTAATAGAGAAGAAATAAGTATTGGTGTACCTAAAAACTACTTTTTCGACGATATTGATCCTGATATAAAAAAAGCAATATTAAGTGCAGCAAATAAATTTGATGATCTTGGTTACAAAGTTGAGGAGATAGAAATTCCATTTGTAGAAGAAGGAAGAAATATAAATGTTGGAGTATTATTACCTGAAGCAATTTCAATTCATAAAACATATCTAAATAAATATGATAAATATACTAAAACTGTACTAAATAGACTATTAGGTGGATTAGGAGTTACTGCAGACGAATATCTTGCGGCTTCAAGAAAAATGTCAAAATTTAATTTTGAAATGTCTAAGTTAATGAAAAAGCATAATATTTTACTAACACCAACTGTCCCTGTAAAAACACCTAAAATAAAAGATTCAGAAAGTCCAAATTCCCCTGAAGCAAATTTAATGGGTAAGTTCACAGGAGTTTTTAATCTTACGGGTCAACCATCTATTTCAGTTCCTGCGGGATTAAGTAAAGACAAAATGCCTATAGGATTAATGCTTTCTGGAAGAATGCTTGAAGATAATGATGTACTTAATGTTGCTATAGACTGGCAAAAAGAAACTGAGTTTCATAAATTATTACCTGATATTTAAGAAAGATGATTTCCTTGTTTTAAGGCTTCATTTATTTTCTTTATAATATCTTGAGCTGATTCTGGGGTTATTTCGACAGTAATTCTTGAATCTATAGGATTCATTTCATTCTTAAAACTAAGAGTAATTGAATGTTCACAATCAACATAAGTTGAGTGATCATAGTAGATATCACATGAATCAATAGGAATCCAATTGTTCGTTTTTTTACCAGAACCTTTTACAATTGCTTTCTGTGAAATCATAGTACACATAAAATTAACTCCTTAATTTATTTTCTAGAAAATTGAATATTTTTTCCCATGCATCTACAGATTGTTGTTGTCTATACAAGGGAGTGTGATAATACATAAAACCATGTCCAGCTTCATCATATCTATGAAATTCATATTCTTTATTATTATCTTTAAGTAATTTTTCATGAAGATTAACCTCATCAGGTGTTGGAGAGACATCTTCATTTCCAAATAATCCTAATAATGGAGCAGATAAAGATTCAGTAAGGGTTACTGGTGATTCAGGTTGTTTTTCTGATAATGCATCATCCGGCATTACAACATTACCTCCCCAGCATTCAATAATTGCGTCAAAATCAGGAGTTTTGCATCCTGCAAGAAAAGCATGACGACCACCAGAACAAGTTCCAAAGATTCCTACCTTATTGTTTGTATTAGGCAAACCTCTTAAGAAATCAGATGCTCCTAAAAAATCATTAATTGCTTGTTCATCTGATATCCCCCCATTTGATCTTACTTCTGCAGCAACATCATCTGGAGTTCCATTACCTTCTCTAAAATATAAATCTGGACAAATAGCTACATATCCATGGTGTGCAAATTTTCTTGTAAATTCTTTATATAACTCATCCCATCCTGGTAAATGATGTACTAAAACTATTGTTGGGAAAGGGCCTTTCCCAAGTGGTTTTGCAAGATATGCATTAACAAAATCATCATTCCTTGACTTAATTGTTACAGTTTCAGCGAGCATACCCTCATAATCATGAGTATTATAAGTAGTCATATTATAAAATCCTTAATATTAAAGTTTTGTATAAATACAGAAAGATCTAAGCGCAGGCAGGATCTTCACCATCCCATCTATTGAAACTGAATTGTTCTTCTTTTGCTAGTGTATTTCTAGCATTTTCCCACAAGTCATGCCAAATAGTTGGATCAAATAAAATATCTTCAGGATGTTTTTTACTTCTTGCGACAAATCCAGGGAAAATATCTCTTCCAGTAGGTTCTCCTATAGGTTGGTATCTTAAATCGAAACTCCATCTTATTTTGTCACTAATATTTGGTAGTGCTGAATGGACTGTTTTCTTTGTTAGAAATAATGCATCACCCTTCTTCATAGGGATTGGCATAGCATCTTCAGACTGAAATAACGTTGTAGGTATTTGTAAGCCTCCAGCAGCTAAACCTTGAACAAGTTTACCTGTTTTGGGATTAAATCCAGGGCAATGAGTTAATACTTTACCTTCATGACTTCCTGGAACAACTTGTAAACATCCATTTTCTTCTGAAGCATCCATTAGTGGGAACCATACAGTTAACATATTTGTGTTATCAACTTCTTCGGTGGCTACTCCAGCATCTTGGTGCCAAGGGGTTGCTCCAAACTTTACCATTCCATTTTCATCTCTGGGAGCTTCTGCTTCTGGGACCTTTATTCTTACATGTTGAATTGGATTAGAAAATATTTCTTCTCCTATTATTGTTTCAACAGCATCGAGTAAGCTTTCACATCTTAGAGCATTAAATATTGCCGGTCCAGCCCAAAAAGGTGTGTCATCCTTAATGCCACTCTGAGGTAGAGAAAAATCAAAATATTGATTGTATACTTCACCAGACTCAGCATAAATCTTTGTAACTCTTTCTCCAAACTCTAAGTCTTCATATTTAGAGCTAATCTTTTCTTCTGCATAAAGTTCATCAGCCAAATTGCCTAAAACTGTATGATATTCTTCAATAATTGGATCAATTATTTTTTCTGGATCAATAAGATTTTCTACCTTTAAGAAACCAAATTCACTGAAATGATTTAACTGATCTTTAGTAAGTCTTCCCATTAAGTTATCCTTGCTTTTTTTCAATATTATACATAAATTAGAAAAAATTCTGAATCACGAGATCGTACACTTCATGATAATTATGTAATACTCCATGATGGAAGAATTTCTAAATCAAATAGATTTTCAATATTTTTCTTACTTATTATTTGATTTGAAGGTCCAAAATTTAACACGTAGCCATTTTTTATCATCAAGCAGTCATTAGTTATTTGTTTTATAAAGTTTAAGTCGTGAGACGCAATTATAGTTTTAGTTCCAAATTTTGCTATTTGTTTCATTATTTCAACAAGAATAATTTTATTTGATAAATCTAAATTTGAAGTAGGTTCATCAAGAATAATATATTCTGGTTTTTGAGCTAGAGCACGAGCAATTCTTACTTTTTGTTTTTCACCTGATGAAAGATTATCAGTTGAATTATTTTGTAAAGCTGACAAATTGAGCAATTCAATAATTTCTTCAACAATTTCTGAGTCTTCTTTTGTTAAGAAACCAAAAGTCCCTAAATAAGGATATCTACCCATTTCAATTGTTTCTCTTACCGTGAAACCATAAGTTGGTTCATAATCTTGAGAAACAAATGCAAATATTTTAGAAAGATTTTTAGAATTTATTTTTTTTATATTTTTATTATTAATAAATAAATTTCCATCTATGTGATTTAATAAACCACATATTATCTTTATAAGAGTAGTTTTTCCCGATCCATTAGGTCCTAATAAACCAGTTGATTGTGAATTAAATTCAAACGAAATACTTTTTATTATTTCATTGGTATTATATTGAAAATTCAATTTGTCAGCTTTTATACTCATTCGAACTGCTCAAAACCTTCGATAGATTCAAGTTCATACAATATTTTTGCTAATTCTTCAGAACCTTTTAAATTCCAATAAGACAATGTACCCCACCAATTTGAATTAACCATGTGGACCTTATTATTTTTTATAGCATTGATTGAACTCAGAGAATCATCAGAAAATAATTGATCATAAAAATCTTTACCTCCCCAAGTTACAGATTGAGTAATTAAGATTATTTCTGGATTCATAGAAATCAATAATTCTTTATCAATAGTTGAATTTGATTCAACACCATTTAATGCAGATAAATTATCTCCACCGCCAAGAGTGATAACAGAATCTTCAGTAGAACCTATTCCAGCAGTCCAATATGCATCCCACCAAGAAAGAGTTATTAATTTATTTTCTACATCGCTATTATTTGATTTAATATTTTGTAAAGCTTTTATATTATTATCTATTCGATCAGTTAATATTTTTGCATTTGAAAGGTTACCAGTTATATAACTCATTAGCCAAACATCATTTTTTCTTCCTTCAATACTATTATCCAACTGAGTTTGAATGACAATTATTCCTGCATTCTCCAATGCATCAATCAATTCAACTGAAGCGTAAGGATCTGCAAATATTATTTCAGGGCTCACAGAAATAATTGTTTCTGGATCAGATGATATTGTAGGAAGCCCGTCAGCTTTCGATTGAATATTACTTCCATCATCTTGTGCAAAAGAAGTAGTTGCAACTATTTGATTTGTATCGGATATCCCAAATAAAATCTCATCATGTCCTAAAGAAATTGTAGCTACTCTTTCAGGTCTAGATTCAATTGTAAATTTTCTATCATTTATCGTTACAATCCTAGGCCAAGAAATATTTGAAGGATCGTCAATCACTGAAATTGAATTTAGTTCGTCTTCATAAGTTTCTTCTTCATCATAGTTATAGTAACTGTTCTCATTATTGGAATTTTTGTCATTTTTATGATCTTCATCCTTTTCATCATCTGCATGGTCATCATCTTCATGATCTTCATCTTTTTCATCATCATGATCATGTCCATCGTGATCTTCATCTTTTTCATCATCATGATCATTTGCATCATGATCTTCATCTTTTTCATCATCATGATCATGTCCATCGTGATCATCACTCTTTTCATCATCGTGATCATCAATTTCATAAGATTCGTTCTTATTATCTTTATGATCAGCATCATGACTTTCATAAACAGTTCTGTTATCCATTCCTGCTTGACAAGCAATTAAGAAAATACTCAAAATTACTAAAATCAATGAAAATTTTATTTTCATGTTATTAACTCCTTTTTATTATGTTGTTTTTAAAAATAAGAAAAATAAAAAATGGGCCACCAACCAAACTCATAAGAACTCCTACTCTGAGGTCTGAGGATGAGAAAAAAATTCTTGCTATGTAATCCATTAAGACAACAAAAAATCCTCCGAAAAAGGCTGAAAGAGGAAGAACGTACCTATTGTCATTACCAATAATTAATCTAACAATATGGGGAACTACAAGACCCACAAAAGCTAATATCCCACTTACTGAAACTGCAGCTGATGTTGCAAGAGTAGTAAAAAACAAACAAACTAATAACGTTCTATTAACGTTAATTCCTAATGAGGATGCATAATCATCACTTAGCATAATCATATTAATTTCTTTGGATTTGAATAAAAGTATTAGTGATGAAAAAGAAATTAGTGGAATCGTTATAATTAGATGTTCCCATCTTGTAGATTCAAAACCACCAATCAACCAATAAAAAATTGATCTCATTTGAAAGGGATTATCACTTAAGTAGACACTTAACGTAATTAAGGCATTCAATAAAGATCCAATTGCAATCCCTGATAATAAAAGAATAGAAGTAGATTTTCTGTAAGTAAAAATATAAACAGAATAAACAAGAATAGAGGCAAGCAATCCACCTATAAATGAAAATGTTGGAACTATGAATAAATTTACTGATTGGATTGCTAAAGAAAAAGGAATTACAGCTCCAAGAGCTGCACCAGCTGAAACTCCCAAAATTGATGGGTCTGCTAATGGATTTCTAAACAGACCCTGCATAACAGCACCTGATATTGATAATGCAAGACCTACAAAAAATGATAGTAAAATTCTAGGAAGCCTAATATCTAGGATTATTGAGTTATATATATCGTTATCAATAGATTTAAGGAAAAATAAGGAAATAATATCAGATGTTGGTATTTCAATAACGCCAGACGACAAAGATAAAATAGCAATGAAAAAAGATAAAGAAATACTTAATATCAGGTAGATAATTAATAAATTAAGTTTTTCAGTAGTATATAAATATTTCATTTTTTACCCTACTCTTTAAGAACAGGTAAATGAAATACTCATTTAAACCCTTTTTTCGCGAAGAGCATGATATCACCAATTAGGCAGGTCTCCTGACTTATGTTTTACAACAATTACAGTGGCGCGACCGTGATGGAATTTCACCATCTTCCCTATTCTCTCTAAATGAGCACCTAAAAGGTTAGTTCGTATATATTATAATTCTAAAATGAGAAAAATTTATATACCTATTTTAGCTATTTTTTTATTATTTATTTTTTCATGTACAGAAAAAATAAACATTTATGAAAATGGTGAAATAAAAGAAACTTTAAATTGGGATACACTTTATGATGTGTCAGTAAAAGTTAAGAGAAATTCAGTTTGTTGGGTTGAAACAGTTCCAGAAAATTTAGAATATTTTTCTGGTGCAATAATAGCTGATCAAACTACTGCTCACATAGGTCAGGGTGAATTTATAAATAGACTGGATTATTTGAATTTTAGCATTGTTCTTAAAAAAGATTACAGTCTAAACTCTACTTCAGATTCAAAAATTTCAATAAATATAGATTGCAATAATGGTGAATATTTATTTGAAAATACCTATGATATAAATTAGTAATATTATAAAATTAGACTATGACTAGAAAAAAAAATTTTTATTCTGCATTATCTGACTACAAAAGTCTAAACATGTACAAAGGTACTAGTAGCGAGGGTCCTATTATGATGAACAATGATGAAAGCTTAGAAAAATTATTAAAACTTGTTATAGTGCCAGCTGTAACAATTGGTTCTCTAATTATGACTGCAGTACTTTTCCTAGCTCTTTACCTGATTTTCTATGCATTAGTAGAATACAACCCAACCATTTGGGATATGCTTGGATCTAAAGCACTTTAGATTGAGTAACTCAATAACAATAATGGGCGCTGGTAATACTGGTCTCTCAACAGCACTTAAACTGAAACTCGATGGACATGAAGTCTGCATATTTGACCTAGATAAATTTTCTTCTGCTACTGAAGATTTACACGAAGAGATTAGTTTGATTTATGATGAAAATACTCACAATTTAAAATTAGATCTAGTAACTAATGAGATCGATGAAGCTTTAGATTTTTCAAAATATATTATTCTGTGTGTTCCTGCATATGCTCATAAAGAGTTTGCCAAAGAATTGTCAAACAAAGTAACTGAGGATCATATAGTAATATTGATGCCTGGAACTCTTGGTTCTCTAGAAATGAGAAATGTTTTTGAAAAAAACAACTCTAAAATTCCAATAATTGGTGAAACAGATACATCTCCTTTTGTGTGTAGAAGAACCTCAAACACAGAGGCTACAATTTTAGGAATAGTTCCTTCATTGGGAATTGGTATTTTACCTAAATCCTCAACGAAAAAAATAGTAAATGAACTCAAAGAGTTTTTCCCTACTCTTGTTGAATATAACGATGTAGTTGAATGTGGCTTTTCTTCCTTAAACCCAGTAATTCACCCTGCAGGAGTTTTATTAAATTCAGGGAGAATAGAAAAATCAAATGGAGAATTCTATTTTTATAATGAGGGCGTAACTCCTAGTGTCACAAATGTGATAAATGCTGTTGATAGTGAAAGAAAAAATATAGCTTCAATATTTGACCATAAATTACCTAATATAGCTGACTCATTTCATTCAGCAGGTTTTGGTATCAAGGGAAACTTAATGGAAACAATTTCCAGTAGCGATATGCTTACATCTTTGAAAGCACCTGGATTTGTTAACCATAGATGGTTAACTGAAGATATTTCCTATGGAATTTATACCTGGAGCTTGATTGGAGAAAAGTTTGAAGTCCCCACAGAAACTATGGGTAATATAATCAGCTTAGCATCTGTTTTGCTTGGTTTTGATTTAAAGGAAAACAGCAGATCTCTAGATGATTTAGGTATAAAAAATTTAAGTTTGGATGAAATTAAAGAAATTTTATAGTTACATTTTCTTTAATTCAAAATCAAGTCCTAACTCAGCCTTTATATTATCGAACCACTCGATTACTTTGTAGTGATAAGGAATACCGTTTTCTAGTCTGATTTGAGTCTCCTCAAATTCTGGGAGTCCTGCATAAACAACTCTATCTTGACCTTCAACAGGAGGTGTTTCAGCTAATCCTCTCAGAAAATCATCCATATCTTTCTTAAACTTATCTGCATCAATAAATCCATCAATCTTTATAGCTTGAACAAAATGTCCCATTTCACCATATGTGTTTGGAGGCATCAAGAATCCAGCACCCATACCGCTCAATATGTCACAAAATACTTCTGCTACTGCTGCATAACCATAACCTTTATGAGATCCGTTTTCTCTTGTTCCTCCAAATGGAAGCATCATATAATCTTCTCTGTTATCAGGAAGATCAACTTCATTTAGAACAGGATTCCCATTAGAATCAGTTATCCATGCTGGATCCATTTTAGCTCCTACTCTTTTAGCTAATGAAAGTTTATTTCCAGCAACTTGTGTAGTAGCTATATCAAATACAAAGGGAGGTTCTTTATCAGCAGGAATAGCGTATGCCCATGGATTAGTTGCAAATCTTTTCTCAGCTCCATGTGTTGGTACAGAACTTAGTGAATTTCCAGCTGTCATCGTAAGACCTATCATATCGTGTTCTAATGCCATCATTGAGTGATAAGCTAACATTCCTATATGTCTTGAGTTATGCACTGCTACTGAACCTGAACCATATTTTTCTGCTTTTTCTATTGCTATTTCCATAGCCTTAGGTAGTACGTGTAATCCTAATCCATCATCTCCATCAATATTTGCTGTGGTAGGAGTTTCTCTTGTGATTTTAAAATTAGGCTTCGGATTAATTCCCAAATCCCTAGAACCTTCACCATATCTTTCAACATATATTGGAAGCATATTTGAAACTCCATGGCTTTCACATCCTCTAAGATCACTTACCATTAAGACTTCAGCTGATAATTGTGAATCATCTTCTGATAAACCCATCTTCATAAAAATTTCTTTTGTAGCAGCAGTCATAGACTCAGAATCTATTAATACTTGGTCTTCTTTTGGTACTAAAAATCTTTCTAGCATAATTTATCTCTCTCCTAAGGTATATAAGATATAATTTTTTATATTACACCTTAATTTTCAATAAATATAATATATTTAAGTAAGTATTAATAATTTATTTATTTAATATGCCCCCGTAGCTCAGTGGCTAGAGCAGGGCCCTCTTAAGGCCAAGGTCCTAGGTTCGAATCCTAGTGGGGGTACCATAAATCTTTAATGGGAGCTGAATATGAATCAAAATGAATTAGATAATCTAGCTGAAAAAAATGAATCAGATCATCATTCAAAAAGAGCGGAAGAACTCATTAAACAAAATGCTCAAAAAGGATTGTTTATTCTTCAATACTTCACATGTAAGAACTGTGAAGACATATCAGAAGAAGGAAAAAAAGTTGATGTTTTGTCAAAAGTTATAGAAAGCTCAAATTCTAAGCTTTCTGGTTTTTCTGTTGGTTGGACAGAATTAGGATTACAAGTATGGTGTGAAACATGTGACAGTAATGTTATAAATTTTGATTTTAAGGGTCAAAAGGTAGGGTTGGTTCGTTAAATATATGACAATCAACAATACATAGACTAAATTATTCTAATAATCTATCTTGATAATTCTTAATGCTCAAAGTTTTATCTATAATTTTTTGTAGTTTAGGAGAGATTACATCTATAGTATGTTCTTCGCACTCTAGCTCATTACTTTGATTCAATCTAACTCTGTAATTTAGATTAAGATTATTGTCAGTATCCTTATAATCTAATCTCTGATGAGCACCTCGGCTCTCTTTTCTATTTATAGCAGAAAGTATTGTTGCTTCTGCAGAAAGTAACGAAGCTTCTAGATCAAGAATAAGAACTAGATCTTCATATCCTTCAGAATCTGGTCTTACATCAACCTCAGGGATAATATTTTTAATTGATTCTATTTTTTTCATTCCTTCTTTCAATTTTGATTCATCTCGGACCACTCCACAATGTTCCCACATTATGTCTCTTATTTGTCTTTGCAAAGGTCTAGCAACTTCATTTCCATTCTTTATTAGAGAATTTAGTTTATCGTGAGCATTTTTTACTGCTTTCTTAGATCTGATTTGGTAAGTAATTTCTCTAGATCTATCAGATGCTGCAGCACCAGCTCTTTTACCAAAAATTAGTATTTCAGCAAGAGAATTACCACCTAATCTATTAGCTCCATGAAGCCCACCTGTTATTTCACCTGCAGCATATAAACCTTCAATATTTGTAGAATGAGTAATTGGTTCAACAACTATTCCTCCCATAGAATAATGAGCTGTTGGTGATACTTCCATTGGGGATTTAGAAATATCTATCATCAAAGTATCTAAAAATTGTCGATACATTCTTGGTAATTTTTTTACAATATGACTCTTGTCTTCGTGACTAATATCTAGTAAAACTCCACCATTTTCGGTACCTCTTCCTTCAATTATTTCCGTATAGTTAGCCATTGCTACCTTGTCTCTAGATGATAATTCCATTCTTTCAGAATCATATCTTTTCATAAATCTTTCACCATTTTTATTAAAAAGTCGGCCACCTTCTCCACGAACTGCTTCAGTAACTAACGTTCCTGCAATATCCTCTGGGAGAACCATTCCTGTAGGATGAAATTGTACCATTTCCATATCAGTGAGAGTACATCCTGCCCTAATTCCTAGATAAAATCCATCTCCAGTATTTTCGTTTCTTCTAGAAGAGCTTTTTCTCCAAATTCTAGTATGCCCACCCGCTGCAAGAATTATTGAGTCTGCTACGAAAACAGTCCTTTCTCCATTTGTTATGTCAAAAGCCATTGCTCCAAAACAAGTTCCATTTTCAATCAATAGTTCAGATACGTACTGGTAGTCATATATTGGTATTTGGAGTTCATTTACTTTATTTAATAATGCAAATAATATTGATCTTCCAGTGTAATCACCTGAATAGCAGGTACGTCTGTATGTATGAGCTCCAAAAAATCGTTGATCAAATTTCCCATCTGGCAATTTTTGAAAATTAGCACCCCAATCATCTATTTCTTGAACAAGATTAGTAGATTCTTTCGCCATGATTTCTACTGTTTTAGCTTCTGCAATTCCATATCCTTCAATTATAGTGTCAGCAAAATGTTGTTCCCATGAATCGTCTGTATCAACATTTCCAAATGCAGCGTTAATTCCACCAGATGCAAGAACTGTATGGACATCTTCTTTTTTTCTTTTACCAATTATAGCAACCATCATTCCTGCCTGTTTTGCTTCAATTGCAGCTCTTAAGCCTGCACCTCCACTACCAATAACAAGAACGTTTGATATATGAGAGTTGTGTTTATTGGTTAACATATTTTATTTTTTCTGTTTTTTGGTAAATCAAGATCAAGTAGATAATAAATTTTATTATCCAAAACTAATGTTAGTAGCAATAATATTGTTCTAATAAATATTATTGCTACTAATAATTTTCATTGGAAAAATGAATAAATTTAACTCGTCAGATTCCAACCAGAAACAGCTTTAGCTTCAACAAATTCCATCAG
>CEUS01031663.1_pt1 | contig 16754 bp, 13 predicted proteins | sample 427031 | NCBI WGS metagenome assembly CEUS01 (sample SAMEA2622837, study PRJEB7988) | marine metagenome | biome: marine biome (ENVO:00000447); feature: marine epipelagic mixed layer (ENVO:xxxxxxxxx); material: "saline water (ENVO:00002010), including plankton (ENVO:xxxxxxxx)" | depth 140 m | reverse complement strand
TTATGTGACCGCGTGTGTCGGTAAATGGCACCTGGGGCATCTCCCGGAGTACCTCCCCATCGCGCACGGTTTTGATTCCTACTACGGGATTCCGTATTCCAACGATATGGGATTGACTCCGCAGCCTAAAGGCAAAAAACGCCTGGCTTACTACGCTGCGAACCGGGCGGTTGATCTGGATTACTGGGGCCGTGTGCCGCTGATGGAGGGCGCCAGGATCATTGAACGTCCGGTTGATCAGACCAGTCTGACACGCCGCTACACGGAGCGCGCGGTCCAGTTCATCCAGGACAATCGACAGCGACCGTTTTTTCTCTATCTGGCCCACAACATGCCGCATGTCCCGCTATTTCGTTCTGAGAAGTTTCGCAACGTATCGGCTGGTGGTGTCTACGGGGATGTGATTCAAGAGATTGACTGGTCGGTTGGACAGGTGCTCGACACCATTCGCACCGCTGGCCTGGAGAAGAACACGGTCGTGGTATTTACCTCGGACAATGGACCGTGGCTGTGGTTTCGCGACCATGGCGGTTCGTCAGGGCCGTTGCGGGGAGGGAAGGGAGGGACCTTCGAAGGGGGCATGCGCGAACCGACCGTTATCTGGGGCCCGGGGATCGTGCAACCAGGAGAGGTGGCGGGGTTGGGAGCGACGATGGACCTGTTGCCCACCTTTTGTGCGCTGGCAGGTGTCGATTTGCCGGCCGGCCGCGTCCTCGACGGCTACGATCTTTCCCACGTCCTGAAGGGTAAGGGAAACAGTCCACGACAGACCGTGTTTTATTATCTGGGTACCGAAGTCTGGGCGGTGCGGCACGGCAACTACAAAATGCATCTGAAGACGGTGGAACCGGCCTACGGTGAAGGCAAGACAGTAACAGCACACGATCCACCTCTGTTGTTTGATTTGGCGGCGGATCTTGGTGAGCGCAACAATGTGGCGGCCGCACACGCTGAGGTGCTTGAACAGCTGGCCGCTTTGGTGATGCAGCACCGTGCGTCGATCAAATCGGTACCTTCCCAGCTCGAGATCCGGTAAGTTCGGATAACCCGGTTGCCTGAGTCATTTCTCCAAGGAGAGACTCTCTGTTCGCCGTTCCCCCGACGTACAGCCTGCTCTTGCGTTCTCCTCGGGGTTGTCCCGCGGAGGGCTGCGGCGAGCGAGCGCTACTGGTAGTCAGCCTGGCCCTGGTCGTATTTTGGCAGACGGCGATGGCGGACGACCGACTCGATCGCGTCGGGCAGTTGTGGGCACCCGACGTGGAATGGCGTCTGGAGAACTCAACCTATCAAGGTAATCCGTACGATGTGATCGCGACCGCGACGTTTGTGCATGCTCCCAGTGGCGTTCGGCACACTACCGGCATGTTCTATGACGGAGACGGTGTCTGGAAATTTCGGTTTACCGGGACTCGGATCGGCCAATGGTCTTTTACAACCCGCAGTGGCGATCCAGATTTAGATGGCCACCAGGGTACGGTTTCCGTCCGCGGGGACGCCGCTGCGTCTGGCAGGGGATTTATCACCAGCCTCGCTGGCAAATGGGCCCGACCGAGCGGCCGGCACGGCAGCTTGCAGGCATTCGTGCCGCAACTGGTGATGTATACGGGGCCACGGGATTTTCACGGCCGGCCTGCCAGGATCGACGCGGATATCGAGACCTTCCTGGTCGAACACGGCTTTAATGGTTTTCATGTGATGGGAAGTTGCCATTGGTTCGATATCGACCAGCGCGCCTCGCATGAGATCAAGCAGACCAATCCGGATCGGCGCACCTTCCAGGCGTTGGAGTTGTTGATCCGTAAAGTCCACGCCGCAGGCGGGATGGTGCATTTCTGGATGTGGGGTGACGAATCGCGTGGCTGGACTCCGCACCGCTGGGGTCTCAATGGCAGTGTCGATCAGCGATTGCAAAGATACCTGGCGGCACGTCTGGGTCCCCTGCCCGGCTGGACCATGGGTTACGGATTTGATCTGGACGAGTGGGTCGTAGCCCGCGATCTCGAAGGATGGCAGCGTCATCTCCAGGAGCAGTTGGGCTGGTCACATCTGCTTGGTGCCCGGGACGCCGGACCGAATCGTGGGCTGGATCATCGTCGCAACCAGATCTATGAAGGCCTCGGTTACGCAGGTTATGAACACCATCGTCCTGCGTTTGAAGTGTATCGAGCGGCCGTCGCCGCCCGCCCTGCCCGGCCCGTCTTTTCCGAGGATCGGTTTCGTATCCGTCACGCGCGAGAGTATGCCGAGAAAGACTACACCATGGAATTGACCCGCCGGGGGTTGTGGCATTCCACTATGGCGGGAGGCGTGGCCAATATCTGGGGAAACTTCCCCCCAGGGCGGGATGCCTGGCAGGGTTCGGCCCGCTATGAAAACCCGCAGATGATCAAAACCTATAGTCGCTTTTTTGCCCGCCGTTTCCGCAACGAGATGAGGCCTGCAGCCCAGGGCATGTGCCTCCAGGTTCCGGCGGGCACGCACTACGTTTTCTACGCGGAGGACACGGAGACGATGACGCTCGATTTGACCGCGATGGCCGGCGTCCAGCCCGCCGTGGCAGTCGATACGTTACGGCCCTATCAGGAGTTGCCGCTCGGCCGTTTGACGGCCAGGAAAACCAACTGGCGGGCGCCGTATCGTTCTGATTGGGCGATCGCGATCGGCGTATTCAAGTAGTCCCGGACAACATTTCTCTGATGTCTGTGCGCGGACTCTCCAGTCTGTCGAGTTGGCAATCAGCGTCGCCAGGTCGGTTTTTTCTTGCGGGCGCGCGGGTGTCGCGCCGGTTTGTGTTCTTGATCCAGGTCACTGATCGACCCACCGGGAAGTTTGTCGATCAGTGAGACCAGCTTCGCCTGGGGTCCCCGGTCACGGCCAGCTTCCGCCGAACGGCCCGTACGCGTTTCCGCCTCACGCATTTCACGCCGCGAAGATAATTCGTATTTCACGGGTTGTTCAGGTTTGATTTCCAGCGGGGGCGCTTCTTCTCCCAGCGCGGAAATATGGAAGAACACGTCGCGGCCTGAATCGGCTCGGATGAACCCGAATTTCTTTTCGGGAAAATATTGGATGATGGTGCCGTAACGCATGGTTCTTTCCGGGGCGGTCAAGGAGCGTTTGGTGACCAGTTGCGGTCACCCTCCCCTACCCTATCATCTGGTAGCTATGCAGATCCAGGGCCTCGCTGGCGGGGAATGCGGACAGGTGCAGGCAGAGATGCGTTCTGCTAGCCTTTTCAGGAGTACGTGGCCGCCCCAAGGTGACCGAGCCAGCGATCTGCCACAGGAGCCAGGAGAAAGCCATGTCCCGATCGATTGGCTGGACGCTAGGAACCGTGTTGTTTTGCCTCGCTGGCCTGGCGGACGCAGGCGAGCCGGTTACCGGCCAGCGTGTGACGCGACCGATTGCGAGTCGGCTGTTTCGCCACCAGTACACGATTTACGATCGTGAATTCTGCGGCGCACAGGTGTGTGCTGATTTTGACAACGACGGACAGCGAGAGCTGCTGTACGCCTCGCGTGACACGGGTAACCTGCAACAACTGAAGGCGGCGGATGGAACGATTGTGTGGAGTCGCAAGTTGCCGGGTCGACAGCAATCGGTGTCCGCCTTTGATCTCGATAGCGACGGCCGGTTCGAGATTCTCTACTCTGTTTCCGATCCAGGAACGCTTTACCAGATTGATGCCGAGGGCAAACTGCTGAAGTCCTACGACTCTGGTGACAACAAGCTAGGCAACTCTGCTGTCATTGTTGATGTCGATGGTGATCGGGTGTGGGACGCTTTTTTTGGATCACGCCAGCAGTATTTGATCCGTATGAACCTGGCTGAATTCAAACACATCGCGAAACGGGACAAGTGGGTGCAATGTGGGTGTTACACGTCAGCGATGGATGTCGATCACGATGGACGCTGGGATTTGTTTGCCGGCAGTGGCGATGACTATGCCTCCAAAGGCGTGTTGCACCGCATCGACCCGTTGACACTTCAAAGTGTCTGGAGTGTTCCTACCAACGACAACGCTTCCAGCGCGGACGCGGTATTGGCCGATATCGACGGTGACGGCCAGGTGGAGATCATCAAGTCAGTGGACAATTACAAGCAGGATGACGCCCACGACGCGGTCTACGCGCTGGATGTCGACGGGACAGTACGCTGGCGGGTGCCCGGGCTCAGTGGTGAAGACTCGCCGAATGTCGCCGATCTAGATGGTGACGGATCGATGGAAATCGTCGGCATGACGTTTGGCGCTGAGGTGTACTGCCTCAATGCACAAGGGAAATTCAAATGGCGCCGTGACTTGCGCCCCAAGCTGGATGATGGGCAGCACATGTACATGGCGCCCATCCTCTGCGACTTGAATGGGGATGCCGAGCTCGAGATCCTGGCTATGACACACGGCCAGTATGCGCCAGAGCCGGGTCTGAAGCCGGATGCAATACTATTTGCTTTGGATGCGCGTGGGCGCGTGCTCGATCAATTCAATCTGGGGGAATCTCGCTATTGGGGACATGCCCTGGTGACCAATGTAGACGAAGATCCGTTTCTCGAACTGGTGGTCTCTGGGTATGGGGGCCTCGATGTGATCGAGACACGCGGCCTGGGGCCCCAGACGGAACATTTCCAGCGGCGGCGTTCCTACCAGCGCTTGAATGTCCTGCCCTGGGCGTACGAAGACAGCTATTTCATGTATCGCGGCACGAAAAATAACGTGATAACGCGCACGGATAATCTGGTGCTCACACGGTCCGACAGTGGTTATGCGCGTCGTGGGACGTTTGTCACCGAGCCGTTACAACTCCCACCCGGTTGTCTGTTTACGACGCTCAGCTGGCACGCCAGGGAGCCGGCTGGTACCTCCATTCAAGTCAACGTGCTCGATAGCGCTGGAAACGTGCGGCGAAGAGGAATGGTCCGCGGGGATCGACTGGCCATTAGCGACACAGTACGGCTGGAGTTTGTCTTGGGCAGTGACCGGGGCACAGCGACGCCGACACTGGATGACTATTCGCTCCAGTTTTCCCGCAAGTAGCCGCCGGGAATACAGGTCTGCCGGCTGAGCAGCTCGCGCACGTCAGGAGGCCAGGTGTTCCGCGCTGGGTTGGTTGTTGGTTGCAGTGGCAGCGCGGATGCGTTGTTTCCGTCGGTCGAGCTGCCACATGATGAAATAGATCAGGCCACAGGCGCTGACCAGCAGGATACTGGTGTAAATCACGGCCGCTGTCGAGATCGGCGCTGGCCCGAGAATCTTTCCTCGGGACTCGCCTGCCAGTTGGCGTTGCACCGACTGGTGACGCCACCGGACAAACTGCTTCAACTGCCGCGGAGTGGATTTCAGATTGAGACGTCGGCCATCGGTGGCTGATTCCGGATCGTCTTCCGCCGGTATACGCAGGTTTTCTACGAAGGTTGCCAGCTGATCGAGTTGCCGTCCGAGCTTCTGCTCGGCGAACAGCGTGTCTAGGTAACGGGCCAGATAGGCGTGGTATGTCTGTCTATGGCGGGGGATCGCCAGGACGCGCATGATCAGGGTGTGTTTCGTGCTCCCCGGGTAATCGACGCTCAAATCGGCCAACTGTTGCCGACTAGATTTGTCCTGCGCGAACGTTCCAAAGGAGATGTCCAAGTCCCAGGGGAAGAACTGGAACCGGTTGGTTTGCGGCTCGAGGTAGATGTAGTAATTCTGAGTGGCCCCGAGAAAACTGTCGAGATTACTGAGCAACACATTGACTGCCAGAAATCGGAGGAATTGGTCGACGTCGAGGTAGGCTACCAGTTGGTCTCGGAAGGTTTGATCGTCGCTCTGATGAAGGAGTCTGGCGAATTTGATCACGCGTTGTTGCTGCTCCGTGGTCGCCGTGGTTTTGGGAACGTAGGCGGTTTCGTATTTGGCCCAATCCTCACCGAGATAACGAAACACGCCGAAGGTGCTCGGTTTGAGCAGCAGGCCCTCTGCACTTCCGTAGCGGTCTTTCAGAAATCGTTTGTCGACCTGTTCGACGAGTGTGTACAGGCCCATTGGCTTTTGATCGATGGTTCCGGCGACTGTCAGGCTCACCTGCGCAAAACCAACACGCGAACAGTGGATGCCCGCCTCCCGGAACAGCGCATACGCCAGTGGTTCGCGCAGAAAGGCCGGATCGGTGATGTTGTTGTGGAGATTGATTTTGGTGAGGCCACGGAATTCGACGTCGTCCCGGAATTCATGGAAGTCGATCTTGAGGGAAAATTTCCGGCTGTCGTAGGCTGCCAGGAACGTGCCGTTCCCCTTGTACCGTAGTCCCACGTCGCGGACCGTCTGGCCGTCGATCGTCACCGTCGCCCGACCGTACTGGTGATCGACACCCAGGTAGCCGGCCAAACCGGGCCGCGATGACTTTTCGCTATGAAAATTACCGCCGCTCGCCTTGTCCAGGCCCATCAATCCCACGGCTTTGGCAATGGAGAGTCCATCGAGTTCGACGGCTGGCTGGATCGTCTCCCACTCCGGCTGCGTCAGTTCGAAATGGACGTCGACGACTCGGTTCAAGCCAAACAGGGCTGCGTTTCCTGTCTGGGATTGGGGTGTCTGTCCCAGCGTGGGCAGTTCCAGCAGGCAGGTGGTCCAGGCCAGTGTTATGGTCCACAGCGCGAGCTGCCAGGTGGCGTATGGAACGCAGTGGATGAGGCCACAGGCCAGGTGCTGGACAAGAGTTGCATTGCCGGGTCCCCGAGCGATCCGGTGTTTTGGCTGACAGATGTTCATCCTGTTCGCGTCGCCCTCTGTCCAGAGTGCATCACACGTTGAGTTCCTGCAGGAATGTACAGCCCGTTTTTTACCACCACAGGTGTGATACGTCACTTCTTCTTGTCGCCGCCAGGAAATCCGCGCAGCAGTATGCGGCTGCAGATCGCGACGATCTGGATCGGTAAGAGGGCCCAAACCAGGTACCAGCCAAATAACAACAGGAACGCCAACACCTTGCCTGGCTGCAACGACTGGCCTGGGGGCTGGCCGGCGATACGGACAGTGAGTGTTTCCGCATCGATCATCTGGCTGATGGCGTCAACAGATTCTGAGAGGATCGTCGGATTTTGTACGATCTTCCCGAACGCTTGAAAGACCGAGAGTGTGTGCCAGGTGCCGAGGGCAAACAACACGAAGACAGAGCAAAGACAAAGGGCACGCAATAAATCGGCCAGTGTTGCCAGCAGGCTGCGATGTTCGGGTTGAGTATCGGAGTGCGACATGGTGTTTTCCTCAAACCTGAGTTTTCGGGTCGGTGAAGTCCTGGATCGTTGTCGTCAGATATGGAGAGAGGCTGCGAATTCAATGAGACGTTAATTGGCAACGAATTTCATAATCCGCACCGCGTTGCCGGTACTTTTGGTCTCGGTCGAAATACGCACGGTCAAGAGGTGATTCCCGGATGATAAATCGGTCGCAAACAGAACGGTTCGTGGGTAATGGAGCCCCTTACTGAAACGGTGGTACAGTGAGACAGACTGAAATGTGCCATCGTCGATACGGGCCTCCACGGTACCCGCGTCGGGACCCGCTAGCAGATAAGCGCCGACAGCCGTTCCATGAAACGCCAAGGTGAAAACATCACCGGGCCGATCCGAGCAGAGCAGCGGAATGGTGGTGAAACGCCCCCGTTTGTGACCCGCCAGCTCGTTCCATTGGGGAGTCCTGATTTGCCAGCCAGCAGTAAACCTGGCCAGGTTCAGGGCGATGAATCGTCCGTTGCCATAATGCAACGGATCGAGAGGTTGGGTGGGCAGGGCAGTTGGTTGACTCGGAGAGTTCTCTGCCAGGGGTTGGATCCAGGCCGCGTCCAAGAGCTGGTCGATCATGGTTGCGCAGAGCCGGTTTCCCCTGGAGCTGGGGTGGGTGCCGCCGTATTGCTGCCAGGTGATTTGTTTTGCAGTGATTCGTTCGGCAACTTCCTTGGCGAGGTGGATCGTTGAAATACCGTAGTGCGCTGCCACGTCGCTGTGGGCCCGGATAGAGATGGGTGTCTGGCCTGCCTGCAATTGCTGGAGCATCCGGGGACTGACGAAATGGGTGATGACCAGAGCAGCATGTGGATTGTGCCGGAGCGTCTGCCGGATAATACCCTCCATCCCGCGAATACATTCCCGCCGGGCATGGCTGGCGTCGCCGTCATCGTTGACGGCATACTCAATGAAGAACAGGTCCACGGGCCCGTGATTCAAGACATCGTTCTTCAGGCGGAAGGCTCCTGTGGTGGAACAGGTGGATGCAATGCCTGCCGCAGTAAACCGAAATGTTGTTTCGGGAAAACGTTTCTGCAGGCTTTCACAGACCATCGGCCGGTACCCGTTCATTTCGGTAATCGAACCGCCGATGAATGCCACGTGGCCCCGCTTTTCGGTTGCGAATCGTCGCCGCGCATGCTCCAGATTACCGCGGCGGCGTATGTTGGGCTGCGTATGCTTGAGGATGAAAGACACGATCGGTCCGGGATCTTTCAGGGCGTGGGGGTGGTGCCCGACCCCCGGCTTGTGGATGACCTGGATGGAGCCACCTAGCTTCTGGTAGCGAGATTCAATCAGCCCTGTGTTTTCTTTGACCGGTACGACCACGTCAGCGTCCCCCACAACATGGAGCAACGGAACGCCAGCGCGGGCCAGCGAGGCGAGCTGGTCGACTGGATTTCCGCGGTAGGCTAGTGCTTCTGCCTCGGTCAGGTCGTAGGCTTGCAGGCACTTTTTCCAGGCTTCGCGACTGCCTTTGCCAGTGCCCCTGCCCCCTGGCCAGCTCTTGAAATCGCAGACCGGTGCATCTCCGTAGAGACAGGCTACTTTTTGCGGATTGGCAATCGCCCAATTGTAGATGATCAGCCCGCCGCGGCTCATCCCTTCCAGCACGGGTTGGCGGGAAAGCCCGTGATGCTGAGTCATGCGCTGGTAGAAAGCATTCCAGTGGCTCACGGCCTGTGGGCTGCCAAATAAACCGGCCACGTCGCAGTAGGTGAGATGGAAACCTTCGCGGAGGAGCGCGACATCTGCCTGCGGCTGGTGTCCGAAAAACCGTGCTCGCCAGACCCAAGGTCGTCCTTCAGCGGGGGAATGTGGCGTCACTACCCAGCAACGTCGGCCCTCGACAGAAAAATCGTAACGGGTAAATCCCATCCAGTCCGATTTGTTGCCGCTCCACGGCTTGTTGCTGTGACCCTGTGCAGGCCCTGCGGCCACCGTTGCGAACAGGAGTAACAAGCAGCAGGAAGACCGGATGAACATTCTGTGTTCCTTTTGAGAGTCACGTGAACAAATGGTTTACCATTAGCTTCAAACCACACACGCCCGGCGTCAGTGAATACGTCTACTGGAGAATTACGTCGGACACGGTTGCATGGTGTTCCCTGATGCTACACCACTAAACGTTTCCTGCAGGCAGGCGTGATCGGACTAGCCACGGATACGATACCCAATACGGGCAAGCAGCTCGCGAACCCGTGGCCGATGGTCGCCCTGTAATTCAATCCAGTCGTCTTTGAGGGTTCCGCCGGCACCACAGGCATCCTTCAACTGCGTGAGCAGGTCGGGCAGCTCGTTTTCCTCCGGCGGCAAACCTCGGATGGTGGTCACGAGTTTTCCTCGCTTGCGTTTTTCCAGGGCCAGACGCGCCGTTTGTTTGGCTGGTGGCGTCAGTGTTTTACCCGGCGGCGGGCACTGGCAATTCTCTTCCAGTTCGTCACAGCGGTCACAGCGCGGTGGACGGTCCCAGGCAGTTCCCTCAAACAGTCTCACGGAGCGTATCCTTTGATTCTTGTGGACGCGAGGTGGCAAATGGCGGGAAACGGCGCGCGTTCCCAATACGAAAAACCCAATCTGAAGAACAGGCCTCACTTCGAGTCGTGCGCCGCAGTTGCCCCCGTGGGCGTGCTATTGCTGTTACGGTGAAGCGCTGAGTATAGACGAGAGACTCTGGGCGGCGAAAAGACTTCCCAGCATGGGCGTATCCCTGTCGGGCCTGGAAGGGCGCGACCACCTCGGTGCTGTGACATGCCTGTCAGGCTGAGTTGGTTGACGTTTACCATACTGGTGCCCCTGGTAACAGACCGCCCTGTTGGAGCGATCCGTGCCGAGAGCGGGGGTCTCTGGCCATCCCTGGTAGTCACCGGTTGATGAAAATGCTCGCTGAGCAATGAGGGCCTGTGCCGGAGTTGTGGAGGCCCGCAAAAAATGAGCCCGTCGATGAATTCTGCACAAACCAGGTTTTTCAAGAGCAGGAAAATGAAACGGGCTTTGGCAGCTGAGGTGCCCTGGTTCCAGCAGTTGTTTTCCGATTGGGGAGGGCCGAACAACGGATGGGGCATTTTATACAGCGGGCATGTGTCCACTGCGACGTGCCGCTCAAGGTCGTCGAGTTTCCAGAAGAACCGCGCGATGTCATTCTGCACAGCTCCGGCCTGCAAGGTTTCTCGGCCAATATCTCTGGCACACCGCACGCGGCCATGAACATCCGCTGTCTACGAGCGTAATCGTCGCTTGTCAGGCCAGCTCGTTGGTCAAGCAAACAGGCCGCGCACCCGCTTGCCCTCGACGAGTGGCCGAGGTCGTCCCGCCGTGTCATAGACCATTGTGCCGGGAGCGTAACCCAGCGCGTGGTAGATGCTGGTCACGAAGTCGGCTGTGTGTACCGGCTTGTCGACCGGTTCACCCGCGATCTTGTCACTGGCACCGTAAACCTGGCCACCGCGAATACCGCCCCCAGCGAGCACGGTGCTGTATACATTGCCCCAGTGATCGCGCCCCGCATTCTTGTTGATCTTGGGTGTGCGTCCAAATTCACCCGTCCAGGCCACCAGTGTTTCATCGAGTAATCCGCGGTCGTCGAGATCTTCCAGCAACGCGGAAAACGCCTGGTCTACCGGGGGCATCAGCAGATTCTTCATCAACTTGAAGTGGTTGAGGTGGGTATCAAAATTCTTGGTCGAGACCAGGTACATCCAGGGTACCGTGACCAGGGGGACACCCGCTTCGACGAGCCGTCGAGCGACCAGGCAGCTGCGGCCGAATTTGTTGTCACCGTAACGCTCGATCGTGGCCGGGTTTTCTTTTTCCAGTAGAAAAGCGGACCAGGCGGAGGAGGATTCCAGGACACCGAGTGCACGCTGCTGTGCCCGGCGGTAAATCTCGGTGTCGTCAGACAGTGTGTTGCTGGTGTGTTGTTCCAGTTGCCCGAGCAAACCAGCGCGATCGCTGAAACGGTCCTGGCCGATGTCTTGGTGCGGCGTGAAGGCGGGTGGCAACGTCCCGGGGTTCCATTTCTCGTCGATCAGTGTCAGCGGGTCATATTTCGGTCCCAGATAACCGGCATGCTGGCCACCCCAGCGGAAGTTATTCTGGTCCCCAATCCGCGCGGGCAAGTGGACGGCGGCGGGTAAACCGTTGTGATCGCCGCGTAGTTGTCGGATGGCGCCTCCCACGGAAGGTGGATCACGGCGAGAGACTTGCGGTTCGCCGCTCTGCCGCGGTGCATTGGGCAACCCAGTCATGTTGTAGTGGACACCAATGCCATGTGTGCCACTCTTGTGATAGGTTGAACGAATCACACTGTAGCGATGTGCGTTCAGAGCCATCCGCGGCAGCAGTTCACAGATTTGCATACCTGTGACGCTGGTATCGATCGGATCGTATTCGCCACGCACGGCCGTGTCGGCATCTGGTTTGGGGTCGAACGTTTCCTGCTGCGCCGGCCCGCCTGTGGCGAACAATAAAATACAACTCTTGGCTTTCCCATTACTGGGAACCACCTGCCGTTTGTCACGGGCTGCCAGGAGCTCGGGCAAAGCGAGCCCGAAACCACCGAGGCACCCGGCCTGGAGGAGAGTTCGCCGTCGCATGTGGCGTTGTCGACTGGAAGCCATGGTTGTTTCTCCGGCAGCGCGCGTAGCAGAGAGGGGCTTGGGCCAAAGAACGTGCCAGCCTGCTCCCTATCATAACAAATACGGCTGATGGCCGTGAGCCTGAAACGTACAATCGTTAGGTACAGTGGAATTCACGGTCTGTGTGTCCCCAGCTTTTATCGGTTCCTGGACGGGGCAGACTTCGCTTTCGTTCGCCTGGTTGCGTGGACTGGCAATGGTGTCGGTGGCCAGACTCGCCCGTGGGAATCGAAGTGTTTGCGGAAGAAACGTCACAAAAACGTGGTCGACAGACCACCATTGGAAGTCAGGCTACAGGTGATTTTTGGGAGTCCCGATTGATGAAACGGATTTGTTATCTCAGCTGGGTTGCGGTGGCGCTGCTTGCCGGGCCCATGGTGGCCCAGGAGAAACTGGTCATGGCACATTACATGACCGACATGGTTCCCCAGACGAACCGTCCGCTCATTCGCTGGATCGATCCCGAGTTAGCCGATCCGTCTGGAAGTACGGCACGACTGGGCGGGCTGCAGCAAACGCAGCCACTGGCTTCGCTGCATCTTCGTGACGCCAATTTGGTAACCGCAGTTGATTTTGAAATTCGGGCTGCGCGCCAACTGGGTGTCGACGGGTTTCAGTTTTACTACCCGCTTGGTGACGATACGCGAATGTTGCAAGAGACTTACAATCGCATCATCCGCACGTTTATCCAAAGGTCGGATACAAAGTTTCCGGGTTTCAAGATCAGTCTGTGTCTTTCGCATCCCGGTACGAGTCGTCCGACCACCGAAGCCCAACGCGTTGCGCTCTGGAGTCAGCCAATTCGCCAGCTCTTGCAGTCGACGCGCGGGGCGAGCGCCTGGCTGAGAAGTCCTGCGAGGGCGTTGCTGTTTTATCTTTGGGTAGGGGACGGGCTGGCGGAGGGAGTGCCAGGTCTGGCCACAACTGCCGCAGGGATTCGCTCGGTCGGCGTGGCGTATCGGCGTTTGACTACAGCAGTTGGCACGCCGATCGACTACATTTACCAGGTCCGCCGTCCCGTGATGGACTCGGATTATGTGGCGGCGATTGCGAACACGTTCGCGGGGGTCTGGGGTTGGACGGCGAGTGACGAGAACCCTCGATTCTGGGATTATTTGGCCCGCCGGTGTCGGGAGGCAGGGTGCCTTTACACGCAGAGCGTCTACCCGGATTACTACACCTCGAAGGTGTATCCCAAAGGTGATACGACGCATATGATTTTGTCCACCGAGCAGGCGCTGCAGAAGGGTCTGTCGGGTTTGCAACGTTATTACCGTGTGACCAATCTGGCGCAGACACAAATCCAGTTACTGAAGCGTGCCGTTGCGCACGATGTGTCCATCATCAATTACGTGACCTGGAATGACTTTCCCGAAGGTCATCACCTGGCACCTGAGGTCAATCACAGTTTTGGGCCGGCGCTGTTGTTGAAACACTTCAAGCGGCGTTGGAAGTCAGGCGTATCAAGAGTCGAGCGCGACGAAGCGATCGTGTTTTTCAAGAAATATCGTCACGATGTCCGTCCCCGTTACGCCGTGGCACTGAAGGTCAAGAGCCGAAGCCAGGACCTGTCTGTTGAAGACCGGATTGAGCTGGTCACGCTGCTGACGGCACCGGCGCGTTGTACGCTGAACGGTCAACCGCTAGGTCTCGTTGCCGCGGGGTTGCAGGTGCATTCCATTCCCAGCCAACCGGGCCCGGTCCGCGTCCAAGTGGCCCGCCAGGGGCGGACCATTATTCGCTTTCAGACGCCCCAGGTAATCAGTGAGAAACCACTGCGCACCGATCGACTGACGGTCTCGTATTCGAGTGTGTTTGAGCGCGAGTTCGAGAAGCTATTTGACTGAACAGGTCCGGAAATCTAGCACAGCAAGAACCGTGTCGAAACGGTTTTCACCGGCCGAGAAACGCATCATTACGACTGTTTGCGCCGTGCCAGCAACCGTACAAACGGCAGACGCTGCGGATCGTTGGTTTCTTCCAGGTGTGTTTTCAGACGCTCTCGGAATTGGGCAATTTGCGTCTGGTAACGGGGGTCATTGATCAGATTGGCCCAGGCGTCCGGATCGGTCTGATAATCGTAGAATTCCTCCGGTGTCCGGTAGAGAAAGTGCTGCACACGGGCAGCAATGATGGGGTTGGAGCCGGCCGCCTTACGCATCGCCTTCATCGTGAGCCCGTTTTGCGATTCGTTGCGGAAAACGGTTTTTCCGTCGGCCCAGCCATTGAACAGATAGGCATAGCGGGCGTTCTGCACGCATCGCATCGGGTATTCCCGGCGGCCTGCGGTACGATTGATGTAGGTGAAGACGAATTGACGGTCAGGCTGTGGTTTGCCCTTGAGGAGGGGAACCAGCGAACGCCCATCGGTACCCGGCAGTGCCGGCAGTCCGACCGCCTCCAGCAGTGTCGGCGCCACGTCGATCCCGGAAACCAGATGCGACGCGTCGGTACGACCTGGCGTGGTAACGCCCGGCCAGCGGACGATCAACGGAGTCTTGGTGGAGTGTAACCAGCAGTTAGTCTTGGCAAACGGCAGCGGCATGCCGTGGTCGGAAAGAAAGAGAACGAGCGTCTGTTCGGCTTGTCCGGATTCGCGCAAGGCACGCAGTACGCCGCCGACAATCTCATCCGCTCGGTGTACGGAGGTAAAGTACTGGGCGAGTTCGGTGCGAATCGCTGGCAGATCGGGCAGGAAGCCCGGTACGGTGATTTCGTCTGGCTGGTAGGTACGGCTGGCCGAGGGAAATCCAGCTAGTGGGTGTGGCGTTTGCTTCTTTTTTTCGGCTTGCCGTTTGTTGCGGACGATCCGATTTTGTTCCTGGCGACTGCCGGCAAAGGGCCGGTGTGGATCCTGGGCATTGGCCATCAAGAAGAAGGGCTTGCCCGCACGTTTGGATTGCTCAAAGAAGACGCGGGATTGCTGGTAGTAGAGTTGTGGCTCCCGGCCGCTCTTCAAACGATTGGCAGGTACGATGACATCCCAGGCCGTCCGTCGGGTCGGTACGACGTGGTTTACCTTCGCCAGGATTCCCGTGAAATAACCTGCCTGATGCAGTCCCTCCAGCAGCGTCGGTACGCCTGGCCGAATCGGGTCGAAGCCGAGTGCGCCGCTGCGGTGCGGGTACCGTCCGGTCATCCAGACGGCCCGGGTTGGTTGGCAGATCGCGATCGTGACATGGGCGTGCTCGAAACGCAGGCCTTGTTGCGCTAACTGGTCAATGTGCGGTGTGATGTGGGGAACCCGGCAGCCGAAGGCCCCCACCGAGTCCCAGTTCATGTCGTCGACGGTCAGCAGCAGGATGTTCAATTTCCCGGTTGGTTCGGGGGCGGCAGCGGCCGCCTTGATTGGCAGTCCGACCGCCGCCAGGGCGCACGCAACGAGCGTCAATGTCCACTTTTGGTTGCGGGAACGGTCCGGGTGGGCACGGCGGGTCGTCATGCGATCTCCAGGGAAACCGGGGTGTGAACGTCGTTCGCTTGCTGGCCGACCATCATACCGTATGGTCGGCCGGATAACGGGTTCGACCCGCATAAGGCACACGCCGCAAACACACCACCGCCTATTGTGTTTGCTGCTAAATCTGTGAGGATGATCCCAGTTGAAGGCAAGTCGCGATCCACTACGAAAGGCTGTCTGCGATGTCCTGTTGCTTGCGGGTTTATTGGTTTCTCGTGGCGGGTTTGTTTTGCCAGGTGGCCAGTGCCCAGTCACCGTCTGCCGGGTTCGTGCATTACCGCGTGTTATCGGCTCCAGAGGCCGTCCAGGCTGCGGCTGCCACCACAGACCACGTGTTCGCGATCACCAGCGATAAAGTGGCGGTTTATGCGCGGCGAAGTGGGCAGCGGATTGGCGTCAGCAGCGGGCCAGCGCGGCACTTGAACAGTGGTCTGGTCTGGAAAGGCAAGCTGTTGTGTGCTCATTCCAACTACCCTCAGTTGCCGGAGAAAAGCGAAGTGAAGGCATTCGATCCGCTGACACTGAAGCTGACGACCTTCAAATCACTGGGGGACCAGGGAGGCAGTCTCACCTGGATTGTGCGACGCGGCCCGCACTGGCTTTGCAATTTTGCCCGGTACGACGAGCACAATCACGAGACGTTTCTGGTGGAGTTTGATGCGCGGTTCAAGGAACTAAGACGATGGACCTACCCGCGCAGCGTGATCGAGAAACTGGGCCGGTTCAGCCTGTCTGGAGGGGTCTGGTATCAGGACGAATTGCTCGTGACTGGGCATGACGCCCCGGTTGCCTTTCGGCTCCAGCTGCCGCCAACCGGGAAACAGCTAAAGCATCTGGGCAGTTATCCGGTTCCCTTCAGCGGGCAGGGATTTGCCGTGGACCCGGTCGGAGGAGGGCTGGTGGGGATTCACCGCGCCCGGCGGCAGGTGATTTTTGCCCGCCGTACTGCGCGTTAGAGATGTCAGCGACTGGCGCCACCGCCGGTGGCGCCAGTACGCAGAAGTGCTATCCCGGCCTGACGACTTATGGCGTGCCCAGGCAATACAAATAGCCATCGGTCCGCAACAACAATTGTCCCTTGTGGGCGACGGGGCAGGCATTCGTCCGGCTTTCATCGTCAGCAAACGTGTTGTGTGCCAGCAATTTGAATTCTGGACCGGGTTCCAGGACATACGTGCCATTGTGTTGGCTGCTGCAGTACAGCTTGCCATCTGCGGCGAGTACCGACGAGTAGACTAATCCGGGCCGGGGTGCCAAACGTTGTTCGTAGACGATTTCACCGGTCTTCGTGTCCAGGCAGTAAGCAGTACCCCGGCTCTCATGAATCCAGAACAGGTGGCCGTTTACTACCACGGGACTGGAGACGTTGGAGCCTCGCGAGGTTTTCCAGAGCAGGT
>CEUS01070755.1_pt1 | contig 16762 bp, 16 predicted proteins | sample 427031 | NCBI WGS metagenome assembly CEUS01 (sample SAMEA2622837, study PRJEB7988) | marine metagenome | biome: marine biome (ENVO:00000447); feature: marine epipelagic mixed layer (ENVO:xxxxxxxxx); material: "saline water (ENVO:00002010), including plankton (ENVO:xxxxxxxx)" | depth 140 m | reverse complement strand
TCTTCCGAGCGAGCCGCCGTAGCGAAAAACTGATTCGCCAATTGCTGCTCAGCGTAGTCTCCTGGAAGGACGCGCAGAACAAAGAAAACGAAGGTCAGAACGATCCAAATCGTGACCAGCGCTAGAAAGAAACGCCTAATTACGTACTCGGTCATGAAGGATGTACCTCACACTCCGAGATTGCCCCATGCCTCCCTCGCAATCTTTGCGAGGGAGGCATGAAACAGTTCTTCGCTATTACCAGTTCAGGCGGGGCGCTGCTTCCCCTGGAATGTCGGGTCGTCCTGGTCAATCCAAAGTTCCTGACTGATGGTCGTCCCATAAGTAATGAAGAACGGCCCCTTACGATGTAGGTAAGGCCATTTCACCCAACTAGTAAGGCCACCCACCATCTGAAGATGGCCAGAGCCTGCATCTGTCAGTGCAAAGCGCTGAGCTTCCTTGACAATCTCCTGCGCCTTCTCGTTGTCGAACTCGGTGAACATCGCATCTATATACCCCTCCATGGTTGGAGTTTGGTACTTCCAGAAGTTGATGGTTCCGCGGCCTCCATCCTCGGGATGAGCAGAGTAAACCTGCGCGAACCGAGTTCGGGGATCGGGACTATTCCACTGGTCCCAGCCACCGAGGTAGCCCACCGAGGCTTGGCCGGAGTTGTTGTACTCAAGTAGGGAAGTCACCGGAATTGCCTGCCCACCCCACTTTTCAGTAGCAAGGTTTGCATTGAGCATCGCCGGGAACCACTCAAGTAGCGGCACATATTGCGGGAAGTCGACGGTAGTGACCTTGTAGTCATCGTCATCGTGACCCTCAGCATCCGCCTGTTCCCAAAGGGCACGGGCATCAGCGATGTCCTGGTCCTTAGGTTGGCGATAGCCGGGAGCCTGGGAAAGCTCTTCCTGGGAGAGCGCCCAAGCCGTGAAGGGCCAGTTGACAGCGGGATTTGGCCTACCCAGGCCCTGGAAGTGCTGCTCTGCAACGAGGGCACGGTCCGTAGCGAGGAACATCGCCGTCCGAATGCGCTCGTCGGAAAGAGCACGGTTGGTCGTGTAGTTGTAGGCGAACTCTAGGTTGTTGTTCGGATCGCCCACACGGAAGGACTCAACTTCCGGATTATTAGCCTCAATCTCATCCATCACCGCTTTGTCACGGGAAGCAAGTTCATCGATCTGCTTCTGCTCAAAAGCAAGGCGCTGCGGATTGATATCGCCACCGAGGTTCACGAAGAATAGCTCGTCGACCATACCCGGAATGGTTCCGTCCTTACGAAGGAAGTAATCATCATTGCGCACGCCATGCGCGCGGTCCTGTAACTCGAACTCGTCAAAAACGAAAGGACCCGTGCCAAGCACATTGTCTGCACTAAACACACCGAACTCATTCTCATCCTCTAGCTTCTCCCCAATCTCGGGATAGAGAATTCCGTTGAACTCATCGGTCATGTCCCCAAGCCAAGTTACCTGGGGCGAGGACATCGTTACTGTGAAATTGGTGCTATCAACGTAGTCAACGTCCTCGATGCCCTTATAGATGAGGGGATGGCGGAAAAAGGTAGTGTCCTCAGTGCCATCAGCACGTGTGCTAGTACGCTGGCGCTCGATGTTCCAGCGGATATCGTCCATGGTCATAGCCCGGCCATTGGCTGGGGGCTTGTTGTGGTAACTCACATCGTCCCGGATCGTGAAGTTGTACGTCACCTCATCAGGCTGCTCTGGCAGGCCACGTGCAATTTCCCCACCAATCACGAAGTTATCCATGTCCGTAAACTTAAGCAGGTTGTTGTAGGCATTACCGGCTGTGTAGGCAATTCCCCGGTAAAGCTCCCTGTGAAGGTCTAGGGTGGTACCGCTAATACCTGTGTACTGGCTGAAGAAGCTACCATCGACTGGCCCAGCAGCGGGAGCTTCCGTTGGAGCAGCTGTTGCAGCAGCTTCGGTCGCAGCTGCAACCTCCGCATCGTCATCATCATCATCACCGCAACCAACAGCTACGAAGGCGCCTGCACCAACAGCACCCGCTGCTGATGCCTTAAGAACACCTCGTCGACTGAGACGTTTCCTAGCCCAGTAGTTCTCGCGCATAAAATTCCTCCATCGAATAGACCTACGGTTCGCGGGAGCATAAGAAACCTAGATCAAGGCGTCAACGCCAAGAATTACAAAAAACCTTTGCAATGCATCAATTAAACGCTTCCGCAGCTGGCCAGGGAAGGCCCAGCAGCCTAGGCTTCCAGATGACAGTAGGAGAGTGCGTATGCGCGAACAGCCCAGTGAAAAATCGATGAAGAAGATGTGGAACTATGCGGAGAAGTTCGCAACTAAATCCGGAACCCACCTCCATCCGGATCGCTCCATTACAGAGGCAGTCGTCCTGGGCCTCGCAGACAACGTTGACCAGTACGGCCGACCAATCTGCCCCTGCAACTTCTATCCCGAGAAGGATGATGCCGGAAACTGGCCCGAAGGCCTTTACCTACCAAGAGACGAAGAGGCCAAACGACGAGATTGGATTTGTGCCTGCGATGAAATGCAGAAGTTCAAATACTGTCACTGCCTACTTTTTGTTAACGAAGAGGGGCTTCCTATCACAGAGCACTTGCCGGAAGACCATGAAGGACGAGAGATCTACGGATTGATAGAGGATCCCACGCCTGATAAAGGCCGCGCACTGGGGCGAGTACTAGAGGATCGCTAACGGCCACTTCTGAAATTAGCCGAAAGTCAGGCGGCTCCAGCAGCAGCAACTGCCTTCTCTGCAGCTTCACCCAAGCTTTCGGCCCGGATCACGTCGAGACCAGCCTCTGACAACAATTGCTCGCCCTCAGCAAGGTTGGTGCCAACCAAACGCATCACTACAGGAACATCTAGGCCTAGCTCTTTCTCCGCATTGATTACACCCTGGGCGATAATATCTACGCGAGCCATGCCCCCGAAGATATTCACTAGGATCGCCTTTACTGAGGGGTCCTCACTGATAACACGAATAGCGTTCACTACACGGGCAGGATCATTCACAGTTCCAATGTCTAGGAAATTAGCTGGTTCGCCCCCCGCAAACTTGATCGAGTCCATGGTCGCCATCGCAAGCCCAGCGCCGTTGACAATACAACCGATATTCCCATCTAGCTTGATGAAGTTTGCAACCCCGAGATCGTCAGCTAGCACCTCAAGCCTGTCTTCCTCATCCTTATCACGCAGGTCAGCAAGATCTTGGTGTCGGAAAAGGGCGTTGTCATCGACGGTGAACTTAGCGTCGAGCGCAAGGACGCGCCCTTCTTCTGTTACGACAAGAGGATTGATCTCGGCGAGACTAGCATCGCTCTCGACAGCAGCACGATATAAGCCCCCTACAAGCTTATTCAGGGCAGAGGCCTGCTCACCCACAAGACCCAATCGAGCTGCAAGGGTCCGCCCGATATAAGGCTCATAGCCTGACGCAGGGTTTACAGGCAGCCGAACAATCGCCTCAGGATCATGGGCAGCAACCACTTCAATCTCCTGCCCTCCTTCGGTCGAAGCCATTATGAGGGGAGCTGCTTGCGCACCATCGACAATGATCGCGAGGTAGAACTCACGATCGACTGCAGACTGTTCTTCAACCAGCACATGCTTAACGAACTTCCCCTCAGGACCGGTCTGGATCGAGACAAGATGCTTTCCAAGAATATTGGCAGCCTCCTGTTCAGCCTCCTCAGCTGTGCTGGCAAGCCGCACCCCTCCAACTCGCTCACCGCGCACTTGGCCTTCGTTGCTTTCCGGATCGTTAATAAGTCGCTCAAACATGGCAACCGTCTCACCTTCAGAAACGAGGCGCCCCTTGCCTCTTCCACCGGCATGAATCTGAGCCTTTACAACAACCTTGCCACCAAGCTCTTCCGCTATAGCACGAGCTTCCCCTGGAGTTGCAGCGACACTGCCCCCTGGCACTTCTACACCGAACTGCGCGAAGAGTGCCTTTGCCTGATACTCATGAACCTTCATCGTTCCTCCAGGGCGGGCCAGGAGCCAATCACAGGCAGGCCAAGTCCCCGACCGCAGCCTACCGGCGCATGGTCACATGGGAAACTCCACAGATCCCCGGGCTGTCAGGAAATATGGTTAGGTTCTTGGGCTGCATTCATTCCCGCTATGTACCCAAACGTCATACCAGGCCCAAGGGTTCCACCAGCACCCCCATAGACCATAGCAGTGACTCCCGCCATGGCATTGCCAACGGCATATAGACCAGGGATCACACCACCAGTAGCCCTCATAACCTGCGCTTTTTCATTGGTCTGTGGGCCACCCTTGGTGCCAAGCACACCCGACTCTATCTGAACGGCGTAGTAGGGGGGCGTATCGATAGGACCGAGGGTGGTAAACGGAGCTTCCACACGATGATCACCGTTATAGCTGTCATACGCGCTCACGCCACGTTGGAATTCTGGATCTTCCCCTCTAATAGCATCCCGATTAAACCGAAGAACTGTCTCCTCAAGTCCCACCGCATCAACACCAATCTCATTCGCAAGATCAGGGAGTGAGCCCCCACGGCGAATCCATGATGGCGCCTCAGGACCAACCCGGTAACGAGCGATTGGAGCCTCGTACTGACTGTCAACTACAAGCCAAGCAGGAAGATTGATGAACTCGAAGGTATTGGGATCAAAGGTGTGAAAGGCATGGCCAACTGCGTTGTAATTAGCAGCCTCATTCATAAAGCGCTTGCCTTTGCGATTAACGATGATGGACCGCGGCCAGGTGCGCTCCGCAAGGATGAGCCGAGCAAAATCACGGCCTCGCATGTTGTCTCCAGGAACATGAATGCCGGGAATCCACCAGGCTTCACTCATATTGCCAAGCGCTGCTCCTGCACCCATGGCCATAAGGAGCCCGTCCCCTTCATTCTCTGGAGTCGAAGTCGGTGCTGTCATGGGGCCACGCAAAAACGCCTTTACTAGTTCCCGATTCCACTCGAAGCCACCCGAGGCAATCACCACAGCTTTCCTTGCTTTCACAAAGTAGGCCTGCCCATTGCGCTCCGCCCTGACGCCAACGACGGTATCGGTCTCATCGAGAATAAGTTGACGAGCCCGTGTGGAAGTCTGGACAGGAATCTCACGGTCCAGACAGCCCTTAATTAGCGAACCTGCTAGAGCCTGGCCTGTCGAACGCATGTCCTTCGCTCTCCGAGCCTCAAGGACCTCAGAAGGAATCCCATCAAGACCAATCGTGTCGATCTCCAGCATGGTGGCAGGAAGGAAGGTCGCATCGGGCTGATGATTAATTAATCGGGACCATGGACCAAGCTCCTCGAAGGGGAAAAGATCGTTGTCGAGTGAGCGGCCACCGCCGGGCTTCCCACCGGGATTCTCTGGATGATAATCCGGATAGCCCTCAAAAACGTGCACAGAGACAGGAGTGTTCTCCTCCATGTAGCGCAGCATCTCGGGACCGGTATCGACAAGAGTCTCAACAAGCTCATCGTCCATCATGCCGAGAGAGAGAGAGCTAAGGTAGGCGAGTGCATCCTCACGGGAATCCTCGATGCCAGCCTCCAACATATGGTGATTGTTAGGAATCCAAAGCACGCCCCCAGAAAGGGCTGTCGTTCCACCCACAACCTCTGCGCGCTCCAGCAGAGCAACTTCAGCCCCGCTGTCACTCGCAAGAATAGCGGCAGTAGTTGCGCTCGCTCCGGAGCCAAGCACAGCCACATCTACTTCAAGATCCCACCGCTCAGGAAGGGCCATCTTTTCCTCCTTAGGAGAATGAGTTAGGCGCCCGTAATAGTGCCTAGCTCATTCCATTGCCGCGCGCGCCGCGCTTCCCAATGTTCGTTCCAGTCATCACATACCCCTTGGGGACCGTGCCAATAGTCCACCTCTAGGCAAACCTTGCCACCATCGAATTCAAGGCGAGACATTCCCTCCCCACACAACCAACGTCCTGCATTCTCCTCAGCACTTTGGGGAACCTGTACGTAGGCCATCCAAAGCACCGCCACGCCAGTCCCAGCCACATAGATATCTTCAGGAAGGACCTTCAAGGTAGGCGCAGCATGCTGCCAGAATTCTCTGACAGCAGCATGGCCCCTCATGGCCTCAGGATGGCCAACGATGTCCCGCATAACGATGTCCTCAGTCATGAACTGGAGAGGCGCATCAACATGCCCGCCACTCCAACCTTCCTCAAACAGCCTGCGTGCGATCTCGACTTCGGCTTGTCCAACCATGGGTAGCCTTCCCCTTTTTAGATACCTTAATAGCCGCGATGGTAGCGGAAACAGGGTACCTCCGGTGTACCATCCCAACGCAATGACTGAGATCATGACGCCTGAAGGGGCCCGAAGCTACCTACACTACCTGCTCACATTAGGCATTCGGCGCGAGCAATCTTTTGCTCCGCTAGCAGCGGCATTCATTCGTGAAAACGATCTGGATGCCCTTGGCCTTTTGGCAGATGAACAGCTCAACCTACTCTTGGCCGCAGCACAAGCCTTCGCTCCTGAGCCGCGGCGCTACAGCACCAAATTGGACTTCCTAAAGAGAGCACAGGCTCTCTTGCCTCAGACACGACTAGCAGGGACCGCGGTCGAGGCGCAGGTGGCGCAGGAATTACAGAAGACGAGCTATGAGCTTAGCCGCTACCACGAAGCCATCAGAGTTAATCGGTCCACCACTGAAGAGCAGGAACACATCATTATCGAGAGCGTGGCACCAGAGTACTTCACTGACATCGCCCAGAAACGAGCGGCCGCGAGCTACCAGGACCTCTACCACCTAACACCAGAGGCACGCCGAGCCCAGAACTACACGGGCCCAGCACAACAGTTCGAGCCGGAAAACACAGTCGTCCACAAAGAGTTTGAAGGTGCCTGCGGGCCATTCATGAATGCCCGCACACACGCTTTCCATGTACTACTACCCTTTGATCTTAAGCTGAGCCGTTCGCCCGAGGATCCTCTTGAAACAGGCGTACGTATTTTTTATGGCAAGCCTGGGTATTCGTTCCCACTCCGATACCAAATGGGCCAAATTACGAGCGATCGTGACGGTACGGTAGTCGATATTCCCGTAGATGACCCAAACCTCATCTATATATCAGCGTCGAAAGTGAAGGAGCCAGAGTTTCGTTACGACGGACCAGCTCCAAACAACGCCCCCCCAGAACTAGGTTTCCCACTGACGGTACTACAACACCTAGGGAGCCTTGGTCACTACATACAGGTGAGCTGCAACCTCAAGGTATGGTTCGATGCATCCCGCGTTGCAGTATTAATTCAAGGAACACCGGAGCTGCTTGACATTGGACTGACTGGGGCAAGTGGCCTAATGACACGCACCTACGGACTGGGAACAACAGACGATTACGAACACGTTACCGACGAGCCCTGGCAAGAAGGGCTTAGCTATAACTACGTTAACCTTCACCTGGCACTCCGACCTGGTATCGATTCCGCAACAATCCCCTTTAACACTCCGATCTTCACACTCTTTCCAGTGCTAAGTCGACAAGCGGTTCGGTTCGAGGATTCCACTACAGCCAGCGAGCGCATAGCAAAGGGTCTTCAAGCAAATCAGGGGAAGAGCTAATTCCCCTCGGTCAAAGCACTCCCGCATATTCCTGACCAAGTCCGCTTAGGGCCAAACAACCCAAGTGTTGGGCGAAGCAACCAGACTTCCTAGGATTTCGGGAGGAGCTCCATTGAGGGCTTCGAAGGCACGCTCCTGCGTAAGTGCATTCCCCGTCAATTGCCGCAAGCCATCGACACGCTTTTGCCACTCAACTCGACTCTGACTTGCTTCAAGGTAGCGGCCTGGAACTCGTTGGCCAAGGAGAAGGACGTCATATGCGAAATCGCCAAAGACCTCCTCTGTCTTGAAGAACTGGGACTGGCGGTATGTAAGAGGTGCTCGCTCTCGGAACAGTTCCACACGCTCTTGGGCACCACGTATATCGACCGTATTTTGGCAGGCCTTCCAGAAGGGAGTCTGTAACTTTTCATTGAAGCGGTAATGCACCGCAAGGAACCACCGCACATCGTCCCAGTGAGCATTTAATGTGCGATTAACGATGCCCCGGATCGCAGTGTCCTTTTTGGAGCGAGGGAAGTTAAGGACTAGTTGATTGATCTCTAGGATGATCATGTGGAGCCCTGTTGACTCCAACGGTTCAACGAAGCCGTAGGAGTTTCCAATAGCGACCACATTCCCCTTCCAGAAATGCTCGCGTCGACCTGTCTTGAAGCGGATGACGCGATGGTCACCCATCCCCGGATTCTTAGATCTCATCTCGGCAGCGGCCGCGTCATCCGAGAGGAACCGTGACGAAAAGACATAGCCACGATGGTCATCCTCGATGGAAGGTGTGTTCCAACACCAACCTGCATCCATCGTTTCAGCAGTGGTAAAGGGCTTTATGTGGCCGCCATGAGGAACGTTGGCCACAATAGCGCGATCACAGAAAAGGCTGTCTTCGTAGCTTTGAAAAGGAGAGCCGAGAGCTTCACCAATCATCTTTGAATGGAAGCCTGTGCAATCGACGTAAAGGTCAAAGCGGCGTTCTTCCCCATCGTCAGTAATGATGTGGTCTAGGCTTTCTCCATCCTCAGCAGGAACAAAGGTGTTAACCGACAGCTCTAGGCGCTCCACCCCATCACGCGCTGCCTCTTCTCGCAGATAGGCAACAAAACGGTTGTTATCCAGGTGGTAGGCGAAAGGGATGCGGTCGATTAGAGAAGTGAGTTGACCACCCTCGCCCGTGAGAATAGGGGCCCGTTCTTCGGAAATAAGCATGGAGCCGAGCGAGTATTCGTTGAAGTTACCACCGTAGTAGACGGAATCAAGAATAGGACCCGGGTGGAAGGCATAGTTAAAGTAATAGTCACCAGGTTGGCCCCACTCGAACTTAACCCCAAATTTCCATGTGGGCTGGACTTTTCTATACAGCTCCTGCACATCTCGTTCGAGATAAGCGTGTAGGAACTTAACCATGATGGGGGTCGTGCCCTCACCGACACCGATGATGGGGATGGTTGGGGACTCGATTAGGGTGACCTGCAGGTGGGGCAGCTTCTTTCGCAAAGCAAGCGCAGTTAGATAGCCAGCGGTGCCACCCCCGACAATACCTACGGTTTTGAATTCGCTCGTTCCCTGAGTCACAGGCTTATCGTGCCACGGAAAAGGTTCGCAGGGGTGCTAGGGAGCCCTAGCATGGTCCCTGCAAAGCGGTAAGATTCGCGCTCGCTGGAGGGGAACATGGAACTTGGAACTGGTAAGACGGCAGTAGTTACTGGTGGAGGAAGCGGTATTGGAGCAGCTCTGTGTAAAGCATTTGCAGCTGAGAGCCTTTCCGTCGTTGTATCCGATATCGACTTAAGTGCCGCGGAAGGAATTTCAAATTCCATAAACGACACTGGTGGAAACGCGATTGCCGTCCGGACAGATGTATCGGACAGGAGTTCCATAAAGGAACTTGCCGACGCCGCCTTCGAGGCTTTCGGAAGTGTAGACGTTCTGTGTAACAACGCCGGTGTCGTGACCTTCCGTTCTGCCTCTGAGATGAGTGACTCCGACTGGGACTGGGTGATGTCGGTAAACCTACAGGGCGTAATAAACGGCTTGACCCAGTTCCTTCCCCGCATCCTGGAACAGGGTAATGCAGCCCACATTGTTAATACGTCCTCAAGCGCTGGGCTCTTTGCCCCTCCTGGTATGGCTTCATACGTGGCTTCGAAGCAAGCCGTTGTCGGGTTGTCCGAGCACCTGAGCGTAGATCTAGCAGCCGTCAATGTGGGTGTTTCTGTGTTATGCCCTGGGGGCGTAGCAACCAAAATCGTGGAAGCTGGGCGAAACCGTCCCGATACCCATGGAGGACCTGAGGACGTACCTGACTCTGCCGAACCCATTCGACAGGGCATTGCCGCCGGAATGCCCCCCTCTGAAGTCGCAGACCGCGTAATAGATGCCGTTCGGAACAACCACCTGTACGTCGTGACCCACAATGACACGAGGCCAGGGGTGGAAGCGAGACTGGAAGCCATCCGAGCCTGCTACGCGCTCAATGACTGATTTCCCCCCTATCTCCGAAAGGATTTAACCGGACAGGGCAAAAGTAAGACCGCACCTAAGCCTTTGTCCTTTATTAGTTGGTTGCCAAGTATTAAATGGCTCGATAAAGTCCTCGCGCTATGGCACGAGAATTGTTAGCCGGCGAGCATGCGGTCCTGGCTCTTTTGCGCACGCAGCCAATGTACGGCTACGAAATGGCTCGCTACTTCGAGAGTGAAGACCTTCACGAGGTCTGTCCAATTGAACAAGGATCACTCTATACGTATCTACGCAACCTCGAGGGGCGAACGCTAGTCACGTGGTGCGAGGAACGTGAAGGCCTACGTCCACCACGAAAACGTTTCTCCCTGACCCCCAAAGGTAATGCTGTGGTCAACACGTGGCTAAAAGAGCCAGTCGGACGACTGCGCGAGGTGCGATTCGAACTTTTAGTAAAGCTATACGTATTGCACATAGTTGACCCAGCCGCCGAAGCCGCCCTGGTAAGAGATCAACTGGCTGTGTGCGAGTTGTACCAGGAACGTGCGCGAGAGCGGGTTTCACAAGCAGGGGATGGCTTTTCACGACTAGTCGCCCAATCCAAGCTCTCAGCGGCGGACGCTACCGTTGACTGGCTACGAAACCATGTCGCAACCCTCTTCACAGCCGCGGCCACTCCATGAAACAGCGGGTGCTCACAGCGGCCGGTTTCGCAGTGATCGCTCTTTCTCTTCTTCATTGTGGTGGTTCACCAAACCACCACACCATTACGGTGTTCGCTGCAGCATCACTAACAGAAGCTTTTGAGGACCTAGCGGAAGCCTTCCAGGCGCAGCACCCCAACGTTACTGTGCGGCTATCGTTTTCCGGTTCGACAGTGTTGAGGACGCAGGTGTTAGAGGGAGCACCTGCCGATGTCTTCGTAAGTGCCAGCCCAGACGAGGTCGCGACGCTAGATGCAGCAGGACTGGTAATCGAGGCTGAAACTTTTGCAGAAAACACTCTCGTCATCGCGGTCCACAAAGGGGCAAGCAGTGTGATCTCCTTTGCAGACCTTGCCAAGAGGGGCGTGCGTCTCGTTCTTGCCGCAGAAACCGTGCCCGCAGGACGGTATGCTCGACAATCACTTGCACTTGCAGCAACAAACGATGCATTGGGCTCGGAGTTCGCTGCACAAGTACTAGCCAATGTTCGAAGCAATGAAGCCAATGTGCGCGCAGCATTGGCAAAAGTAGAGCTGGGTGAGGCAGAAGCTGCGATCGTCTATACGAGCGATCTGGAATCAGCCAGCAATAACGTTCGGTCAATCGCAATCCCTGAACAACTCCAAACACCGGTGGAATACCGCATTGCATTGCTCTCCAACAACCAGTTTGCGCGGTCATTCATAGCGTTCACCACATCTCCCTTGGGCAAAGCAACCCTGCAAAAGCACGGGTTCAAACGGGCGAGAGGAACACCTTGATTGCATTACGGGCACGAATCCCTCTGGCTAGCGCAGGGTTACTGTGCGCAATTTTTGCCGTGTTCTTCGTTCTGCCCTTCGCAGGCCTAATCGAACGAGGATTGGGAGAGGACGGCGCATGGAAAGCGATCTCTAGCGACACTGCCCTAGACGCACTTGTGCTATCGCTGTGGACTTCAACGCTATCCCTTCTTATCGCCATCGTGGCAGGGACACCTGTTGCGTATTGGCTATCGCACACCCGCTTTCCCGGTAAGGGGGTATTGGAAGCCCTAATTGACCTACCAATCGTCCTGCCCCCGACCATCGCGGGCGTGGCCTTACTAACAGCATTTGGCCGAAAAGGTTTGCTTGGAGGACCCCTCGACGACTGGTTCGGACTAACCTTGGGATTCAGTACAGCGGCCGTAATCATGGCCCAGCTCTTTGTTAGCGCACCTTTTTACGTGCGCGCAGCGAGGGCGGGCTTCGCAAGTGTAGACGCGCAATTCGAGCGCGTAGCACATACCTTGGGGGCATCGCGACTGAGGGCATTCACACAAATCGTATTGCCCCTTAGCTGGCCATCCTTAGCGGCCGGAGCAGCCCTCTGCTGGGCGCGGGCTCTAGGAGAACTGGGAGCAACACTTATTTTCGCAGGAAACCTTCAGGGCGAGACCCAAACTATGCCGCTGGCAATCCTCAATACCTTCGAAAGCGCAGAGGGGCTCACCGCTGCTGTCGCACTAGCGATACTGCTACTTGCGGTGGCGCTTGTTGCACTTGCAATTTTCTGGATGTTCTCCAGCCGCGCGAGGGGAACAGCGTGACTCTAAACTTCAATGCCGAGCTACAACTAAAGGATTTCTCATACAACGCACAGTTCGAAGCGGGCAACGAAATCGTTGTGCTATTCGGACATTCTGGGGCGGGCAAAAGCCTAACTCTCCAGCTAATCGCGGGACTTTTAAAGCCGACCCGGGGACGAATCACAATCGGAGCGGAGACCGTTTTCGATTCTGATGCAGGACTAGATCTACCACCACAGGACCGCAGTCTCGGATACGTAGTACAAGACCTCGCTCTATTCCCCCATATGACCGTGGGTGAAAACATCGCATTCGGGATGACCGGTTCGGCGCAGGAACAACGCCTTAGTGATTTACTCGACCTTATGGGCCTGAACAACTTGCGCGACAGAAGGCCACTGTCCCTAAGCGGAGGCCAGCGACAACGCACAGCCCTTGCAAGAGCGTTAGCGAGAGAGACCAATCTACTATTGTTGGACGAGCCATTCAGCGCTCTCGATGAATCACTACGGGTAGAGCTCCGCCGAGAGCTAATCCGATTGCGCAGCGAGCTGGACCTCAGCGTGATCTTCGTAACCCACGACCTACGCGAGGCACATCTAGTGGCTGACCGACTAGCCGTGTTCGATGAAGGTCGGCTCTTGCAATTCGAAGGTCGTGAGCATGTTTTTCGACAGCCAGCAAACGGGCGGGTAGCAGAATTGACAGGTGTAGCCAACATCCTGCGAGGCCGAGTAAGTGTGGTTAAGCCAGGGGATCTAACCATCGAAGCAGGTGGAACAATTTTACGAGTGCCAGAACCACGCAACTGGCATCCTGCCGAAGGGGATTCGGTCGAAGTCGCTATCCGAGCAGAGCGAATCAACTTAAGACGCCTGGATGTAAATGAGCCAGGCAAAGCAAATCTTGTAGGTGCAACAATTCGGGAAGAGCTAGCTTACGGAGCAACCCACACCTTGCGTTTCACGACTGCATTGGGACAGCCCATCGAAGTGGAGATCGCGGCACGACCCTACGAGGTAATGGGAGTTGCCAAACAGAAGTCGTGGACCCTGGAACTACCTCCCGAGGACCTTCATTTAATGCCCCTCTCGTCTAAGTCAGCTGTCGAAGCCCCGAGGGCTTCGGCAACAACAGCGTAAACAGGGTCTGAAGAGAACGCAGCTGGATTAAGGTTAAAGGCCCGAGCCTCGCCGAAAGCCTTCGATAGCTCGAAATACAGGGCAACAAGGCTTGAGCGCTGTCTATCGTCACAAAGTTGCCAGATTCGAATGGCCTTGGTTGGAAACATACGGTTGGAAAAAGTAACGGCGAATGGTGCACCAGGCTTCAGAACACGTCCCACTTCCGCAAAAACCTCGACGGGCTTGGTGAGGTATTGGACAGACACGCTTACCACAGCACCATCAAACTGGTGTGTCTTGTAGGGGAGGAGGGGATCCCGATTTAGATCGTGGACGGTCCGTTGGGTAAGAACTGGATTTTCGTCAAGCTCGGTCTGATTCATGCCCAGACCCACCACCCCCCCATAGGAAATGTCCCTAGGCAGGTGCGAAACCCAGCTGGACATGAGGTCGAGAACGTTACCCCCCGAGGGAAGAATCTCCCGGTAGAAGTCTCCAATAACACCGATAGCCCCATCATCGATGTGATTGACAAGGCGCGGCTGACTATAAAACTGCGCATCCTCTCCCTCATCAACACGACGAAAATGCTCAGGGAGAAGGGGGGCATCTTCCTTTGACTCAGCTGACAGGAGCGCTAGCCCCCTGTTCGACAATTACCGCATCGTAGAACTTGGCATGGGGATGACCCTCAACCACACCCTCAGGTGGGCCTGCCTGCTGATGCGCCCTTTTGAAGTGGTCGGACTGTGCCCAGTTAAGGAAATCCTGGCGAGATTGCCAGATCGTGTGGGAAATGTAATCACCGGGCTCGTCACCCTTAAGCAATGAGAACTGCACGAACCCCTCTAGATCCTTGAGATAGCTTTCACGGCCCTCCCAAATTTCCTCGAACTCGTTCCCTCGCTCAGGATTGACACTGAAATGGTTCATTGCAACAAACATCGGCCTGCTCCATTCGTGATTGATATATTCTAGCGGTCCTGCAACCACTTACTGGTAAAAGGCCCAACGAACGGCCTTATTATTCATGCGATGGTACGTTTTGCAGCCAACTTGAACTTTCTTTTCACCGAGACAGCATTCCTAAATCGCTTCGCTCTAGCGAAACAGCACGGCTTTAAAGCAGTTGAATACCCCTTTCCCTATGAGCATTCTGAAAAGGACCTTGCGAGCCACCTCCAGGACAATGGACTACAACAAGCCCTCATAAATCTTCCGGCGGGAGATTGGAAAGGGGGCGAACGAGGCATAGCCTGTAATCCGGCCAGGACAGAAGAATTCCGCGAAGGAGTTCTTTTGGCCATTCGGTATGCCCAAGCCCTCGACTGCCCGCGAGCCAACTGCCTCGCCGGAATCCAACCAACCGGAGTCTCTTCTCAGGAGGCTAATGCCACCCTAGTGGCGAACTTAAGGTTTGCAGGACGAGCCTTCCTCGATTCAGGGTTACAACTCTTGATAGAACCTATCAACACAAAAGATATTCCTGGATTTTTTCTCAACACCAGTAGCCAAGGCTTGCGCGTGATTAGTGAAGTCGGAGATGGATTGGTAGGCCTTCAATACGACGCGTACCACATGCAAATCATGGAAGGCAATCTCGCACAAACGGTCGAGCAAAACTTGGAGGCGATCGGTCATATTCAGATCGCTGACAACCCCGGTCGCCACGAACCAGGAACCGGAGAGATTAACTACAACTTCTTCCTGGACCACCTGGACAAAATTGGATACGAGGGGTGGGTGGGCTGCGAGTACACACCAGCCACAACAACCGAGTCAGGCCTGGAGTGGCTTGCTGCCCACACATCAAGCAAGATTTAGCAATGACCAAAATCGCATTTTTAGGACTGGGGATCATGGGTCGGCCTATGGCCAACCACCTACAAGCTGCCGGTCACGACCTGTTCGTCGTACAACACCAATCATCGCTTCCTCAGGAACTACTAGACGGGGGTGCTGTTGAGTGCTCTACCGCTGCAGAAGCAGCCTCGCGAAGCGAATTCGTGATCACGATGGTTCCAGACACACCTGATGTGGAAGAAGTCCTATTCCGTTCCGAAGGAGTTGCAGAAGGGCTTAAGGCGGGCACTACTCTCATTGATATGAGCTCAATCTCGCCAATAGAAACAAAAATCTTCGCGGAACGTATAGCTGAAAAAGAATGTGCTTACTTGGATGCCCCCGTTTCAGGTGGAGAAGTCGGAGCCAAATCTGCAAGCCTTACGATTATGGTGGGCGGCAGCGGCGAAACGTTCGAACGCGCCCATCCTTTACTAGCGCTGATGGGTACAAACATCACACTGGTAGGAGATGTGGGCGCAGGGCAAGCATGCAAAGTTGCTAACCAAATCATTGTTGCCCTAACGATCGAAGCGGTAGGCGAGGCACTTCTTTTCGCCTCTAAGGCTGGCGTTGATCCAGTTAAAGTCCGCGAGGCCCTTATGGGCGGCTTTGCTGGTTCGCGCATACTCGAAGTACACGGGCAGCGCATGCTGGACCGAACATTCGAACCGGGATTTCGCATCGCACTGCATCAAAAAGATCTTAGCTTGGCCCTGCAGGGCGCTCGTGCACTAGGAATCAGCCTACCTAACGCTGCCACGGCACAGGAGCTGATGAACGCCTGTGTTGCCCAAGGGTGGAGCGACCTAGACCACTCGGGTTTGGTTAAGGCTCTGGAAACTTTGGCCAACCACGAAATTGCCTAAGTACTTAGAAAGCAAAGTTCGTATGCGATACTGCGACGGCCCCTGCACATCTGTGCATGGAGTGGCCAAGAAAGGAAACCAATGACCATCCAAGAAGTGGGCGTTGTTGGCTGTGGCATCATGGGTGCAGGAATCGCCCAGATCTGCGCTGCTCATGGCTACCGCGTCCGCGTTACCGAAGAAGATCCAGAGCAGCTTGAGAAGGGGCTCTCTAGGATCCGACGGCGCCTTAGTCGGGATGTCGAGCGTCGTCGTCTAAGCAGAGAACGCCTCGACCGAATACTCTCCCGCCTTCACGGCGCATCATCAATGGAAGAATTTACCAATAGCGATCTCGTGATCGAAGCAGTCATCGAAGATCTTCCGGTAAAGAAAGACCTTTTCGAAAAGCTCGGACAGATTTGCAAGGCAGACTCCATCCTGGCGAGCAACACATCTTCCCTTTCCCTAAGCGAAATGGCCGCTTCGTCAGGACGACCTGAGCAAGTCATCGGCATTCACTTTTTCAATCCACCCACAGTGCTTCCTCTGGTAGAGGTGATCTCCTCGGAGAGCACCTCTCAAGAGACGATTGACTCGGCAATGTCTTTCTGCGACTCGATTGACCGCCTGACCGTTCGAGTAAAGGACTCTCCCGGCTTCAT
>CEUS01026112.1_pt1 | contig 16762 bp, 12 predicted proteins | sample 427031 | NCBI WGS metagenome assembly CEUS01 (sample SAMEA2622837, study PRJEB7988) | marine metagenome | biome: marine biome (ENVO:00000447); feature: marine epipelagic mixed layer (ENVO:xxxxxxxxx); material: "saline water (ENVO:00002010), including plankton (ENVO:xxxxxxxx)" | depth 140 m | reverse complement strand
TTGATAAAGGGTACTGATAGAGAATGCCTAAGTTCTAATGTTGATTGTGTTGAGATTAGGTAAATTATAAAAATTGAGAATATTATTTGGAGAAGTATTTTTTTAAATGAAGAAATTCCTTTGGATGTTTGTTCTTTAATCTTTCTTCTATCATCTAAATAACCAATTAAACCAAATAAAAAAGCTAAAACAATAATTATCCATACATAAACATTAGAAAGATCTGACCAAAAAATTGTACTGATAAAAAAAGAAGCTAATATTAATAACCCTCCCATAGAAGGTGTTCCTTTTTTTGTTAAGAGATGGCTAATTGGACCATCTTCTCTTATAGGTTGACCATTTCCTTGTCTAATTTGCATAATTTTAACAAATTGTGATCCAAAAGCTAAAACTAGAATTAATGAAGTCAAAAGTGAACAAACGGCTCTAACGGTAATGTATGAAAATAAACCTGAACCTGGAAATTCGAAACTTAATATTTCAAGGAGATATAAAACCACTACGCAATCTTCCTAAGAGACTTATGAGATAACATTGAATCGATTATTTTATTAAGATTAATTCCCGAAGATCCTTTTAATAAAATGATATCTTTATCCATTGTTAAATTTCTTAATTTGGGAATTACCCCATCTACATTATTAAAAATTTCTCCTTTCTTTTCACAATTAATGTCTTCCCATAAATATTTAACCTCACTTCCTATAGCAAAAACTAAATCTATTTCAGATTTATTAATTAATTTAGCGATTTTTTTATGCATTACCTTTGAGTGTTTTCCTAACTCCAACATATCTCCAACAAAAAATATTAATCTTTTATTATTATCTTTGTTAATTTTAACTGCATTAATAGAGGCTTCCATTGAATCTGGATTTGCATTGTAGCTTTCATCAATAATTTCAATATTCTTATCAAAAAAATTAATATGAAATTTATTACCCCTTCCTTCAATAGCTTTAAATCTTTCTAATTTTTTTAAGAATTTCGTATTAGAATTATTTACTATTTTATTGACTAAAATCGCAGGCAAAGTATTTAATGCCATATGCTCTCCAATAAGATTAGTTGAATATTTAATCTCCTTATTGTTAACTCTTGATATTAAGAATGAAGTGGATTTATGAGAGATACCCTTAATAAATTGGGCATCAGATTTTTTTGAGAATCCAAATGAATAGGTTTTTATGTCTTTATCTTTGATTGGATAATCCTTTAAATCACTTAATAATTTGTCATTCACTATTAGATTTCCTCCATCAACTATACCGTCAACTATTGATAATTTTTCTTTTACTATTTCTTTTTCGTTATCAAAAAAACCGATATGCGCTTTTCCAGCATTATTAACTATTCCAATATGAGGTTTTAATATATTAGCTAAGTTAGATATCTCACCTTTCTTATTCATGCCAATCTCAAAAATAGCGTAATCTGCATCCTTCGGCATATTAGACAATGATAAAGGTACACCAATGTGGTTATTGTAAGATTTTTTTGACTTATGAACTTTTCCAAACTCAGATAAGCAATGAGCTATCATTTCTTTTAAAGTTGTTTTTCCAGAACTTCCTGTAACAGAAATAATTTTTGCATTAGTTCTAGATCTAGAATAAGAACCTAATTTAGTTAATGCTTTTAATACATCATTTACAAAAACCACTTTCTTGGAATTTATTAATGAAGGTTTATTAGATATGGCTATCGAAGCCCCTTTATTTAATGCCTCTTCTATGAATTCGTTGCCATCATGGTTAAGACCAGGTAGAGCACAAAATATATCACCTTTTTTTATTGTTCTTGTGTCAATAGATACTCCTGATGCACTCCAATTATATTCACCATGACCCTCAATAACACTTAAAACCTCTTTACCTTGCCAAAGAACATTATTCATTTAATTGCCTATTATATTTCTTACTGTTTCTTGATCCGAAAAAGGAATCTCATTTTTTCCTATAATTTGTATTTTTTCGTGACCTTTTCCAGCAATAATTATTGAATCGCCCTTTTTACCCGTGCTAATTGCCTTACTAATAGCCTCATGACGATCAGATATTTCTATTGCTGAAGGACAGCCTTTTAAAATAGCTTCTCTTATTTTTTTTGGATTTTCATCTCTTGGATTATCATCGGTAATTATGACTTTATCAGAAAAATTTTCAGCAATTTCTCCCATTATAACTCTTTTAATAGAATCTCTATTTCCTCCGCACCCAAAAACTAAAATTATTTCATTCTCAGTTAATTCTCGTAAGGAAAATAAAGCAGCTGTCAAGGCATCTGGAGTATGAGCATAATCAACATAAATTTTGGCACCATCACTATTTTTTCCACAAAATTCTAACCTGCCCGTGATTGGTCGGAGATCTTTCAAGTGTTCAAAAACAATTTCTGATGGTGAGCCTGAAGCAACAGCTAGGCCTGTAGCACATAATATATTCATGGCTTGAAAATACCCCTCAACTCTCAACGGAATGGAAAAGAGTCTTCCGCTATACTGAAAAACCATCTCCATACCATCTTGATTGGGCACTAACCTTCTTAAATTAAAGGCATTTGCCGATTCTCCAACTTCAATTACCCCTCTTCCTGTATTATTAATTATAGTTGATAATTCTCTTCCTTGATCAGTATCAATGCAAACAACAGCATAATTTTCCTTAGGAAGTATTTCTGTAAAAAGCCTTTTTTTAGCATCAAAATAAGCCTCCATACTTTGGTGATAATCAAGGTGATCTTGACTAATATTAGTGAAACCAGCAGCTCTAATAGGTACACTATCAATTCGATGTTGAGCTAATCCATGACTTGAAGCCTCCAAAGCCAAATGAGTGATTTTGTTATTAAATAAATTATCTAAAGTTTGATGTAATGCTACTGGATCAGGTGTAGTATTATTAGTATCTTTTATCTCTTCATTTCCAATTATTCCAAGAGTTCCTATGCTGGATGCGTTTAAACCCATTAAGCTCCATAGTTGTTGAAGAAAATTTGTAGTAGAAGTTTTTCCGTTTGTACCAGTTATTGCACAAATTGTTTCAGGATTTTTAGAGAATACTAAGGATGAAATATAAGATAATGATTTTCTTGGATTATCTTTTTTAATAACAGGAACATTCAGTTTATTTTTATAATTTTTTGAAGCGACAACTGCAATAGCCCCCTTTTTAACTGCCTCATCAATATAATCTTCACCTCTGTCTACTTCGCCTTGAATTGCAACAAATATATACCCAGACTTCACTTCTCTGCTATCACAAGTAACTCCTTTTACTAGATTGTCAGAAGAAAAAGATTTATATATATCGTTTAATTTGATCATTAAAAATTTGCCTCTACATAATCTTCAATTGAATCTTTTGAAACATTTTTCTGTGAAATTTTAAGCAATGGAGCAACTCTTTTTATAACTTTTCCTGCTGTCGGTGCGGCATTCCAATAAGCAGAAGTCCCCCTAATATTTTTTTTCCCTTTAGGATCATCTAAGCTCACCAAAATAACATATTCTGGATTCCAACCTGGGAAAGCACCTACAAAGCTTGTTAATATTCCGCAATACCCTCCAGTAGAACATGGTTTATCAGCTGTACCGGTTTTCCCTATAACCTCGTATCCTTCAATATCTGCTTGTTTACCTGATCCTGATTTTACAACTTGTCTCATTACATAACGCATAGCCTCACTTACATCAGAAGATATTAATTTTGCGTTGGTAATGTATTCATCTTTTCTTAGAAAAAGAGTTGGTTCAAGTAAATATCCACCATTCACTAATGCCGCAGTGGCAGATGCGAATGACAACGGTATTAGGCCAATACTATGGCCAAACGAAATCTGTTCCATAGACAGCTCGTTCCAGTTTTCAGGTAAACTTGGTTTACCCATCTCATATAATTCTAAGAATTGTTCATCTAAAAGTCCTGTTTCAGATAGGAATCTTTTTTGTGTTTCTAGACCGACTATTTGTGCAATTTGCGCCATACAAATATTAGATGATTTTATAAGGCATTCAGCTGCATTTAAAAATTGAGCTTTACTTTTTCTGTAATCAGAAAGACATTTTTTACGATTTTTATTAATACATTTCCAAACATCAAATTCATCAGATAGATTAATTTTTTCCTCTTCAAGCGCCATAGCCAAAGTAAACAACTTCATAACAGAGCCCATTTCATAACTACCTTGAACAACCCTGTTAAATCTTAATTCATTAGTTTTCATCTGGGATTGGTTATTTATTGTATTAGGATCATAATTAGGAAGAGAAGCTAATGCTATAATTTCTCCATTTTTCGCATTTAAAATTACTCCAAATCCAGCCTTGGCTTCATAAGTTTCTATTGCTTCAAATAAAGCTTTTTCAAGATAATTCTGAACATTCAAATTTAATGATAGGTGAATATTTTCAGATTGAATATTATTTTTATATATCCATCTTTCTAAACCAGCTGAAGAATTTTCATCAAAATCCCTATTTGAATACCCAATAATATGAGAAGCTAATGTTTTATTAGGAAAAACTCTTCTCCACACATTACTAAATTCAACTTCAGCAACTCCAGAATTAAGTAAATCGTATTGTTCTTTTTCACTTATATCATTAATTAACTCTACATATCTGCCCTTTGAAAGTTTATTTGAAATTGTTTCTGGATCTTCATTTAGGTAAGGGGATAATTTAATTGCAGCTTTTTGAATATCAAATTTATTTGAATTAGATCTATTAAAAACAGAAGCCCTTAAGGTTTTAACGGTTGTTGCCATTAAATTTTTCCCACTTCGATCATAAATATCGGGAAGTGGTTTATTGGTTGCAAGGGCTAATGATGTCTTTGGTTCACTAATTACATCTCCTGGAAAAACAGATAAAAAGGTGTTCCTTATTGAAAAAATAACAAAAAATAAAACAAAGATAGAAAGAGCAAATTTTAATCTATTTCTGCTTACATTGATCGGGTTACTAGAAAATTTTCTACTTGAAGAATTATTAAGGTTACTATCAAATAATTGAGAAATATCATCGCCAACAACTATTCTAGAATTAATATTACCTTTTTTCATTTTATTCACCCTCAACAATTCTTGATGATAAAACTTCTATCTGATCACCCCGAATTGGCTTTAATTTTAATTTCTTAGAGTATTTTTCAGCTAATTTTTCTAAATTGCTTGGGCTAATTATGATTGCCCATTCAGCTTTTAATTGATTTCTTTTATCTAACTCAGTAAATATTTCTTTTGTCAGTCTATTATTTTGTTTCTCTAGTTTTATCACTTCATAACTTATGGTGTAATGATAGATATTTATTGAAAGAAAAATTAACAAAAATATAAAAACAAAATACCTCAACATATTATGCCTCCGTATTTTTGGTAATCATGTAAATTCTCTATAGAATTGAAAGGAAGAGATGATCTATAGACCCAACGCAATTTAGCAGATCTTGATCTCTTATTTTCATTAATTTCCTCTTTAGTAGGCCTTAATACCCTTCTAGATTCGTAGACAAATGATTTTTCAATATTGAGAGAATTATATTTCTTCTTTGGTATTGAGTTATCCCTAATAAAGTTCTTTACTATTCTATCTTCTAGAGAATGGAAGGAAATTACTATTAATTTTCCTCCTTCTGATAAAATTTCTTCAGATGATAAAAGGGCATCATAGAGTTCTTTAAGCTCGTTATTTAAATATATTCTTATAGCTTGAAAGGTTTTTGTTGCAGGGTGAATCTTTCTTTTATGCCATTTACTAACTCTTGTAACTATCTCTGATAAATCAAAAGTAGTCTTAATCCTTTTAATCTCTCTTTGTTTAACTATTTCTTTAGCAATTTTTCTTGATAATCTTTCTTCGCCATATTTAAAAATTATATCTGCAAGTAAATTTTCCTTGGCAGAATTGATTAAATTGTATGCCTTATCGCCTGATTTATTCATTCGCATATCTAAGGGGGCATTATATTTGAATGAAAAACCTCTATCGGGGGAGTCTAATTGCATTGATGAAACGCCGAGGTCTAATAAAATACCATCCACGTATTCATGGCCAAGCGATAAGGCACAATTCTTTAATTCACTAAAATTACCTTCTATTGGAAAAAATTCATTTTGATATCTTTTTTTAATATCATTACAAAGTTTTATAGAATCTGGATCTTTGTCAATCCCAATAACTTTACATCTTGCGCTTTCTAATATTCTTTTTGAGTGGCCGCCCGCACCTAAAGTGCCATCAATATAAATTTTACCGTCGGAAGGTTTAAGAATTGAAAGAACTTCCTCAATCATAACTGATTTATGATGAAGCTCTTTCATTAGCATCACTCATTTTCCTTTTTGGAGCTAGAGAAATTTAAGGATGGACCAATGAGGTCTCTATTTTCTAAGGCTTTTATTCTTGCTTTACTTTTGAATTCTTTAAATGCTGATGGTTCCCACATTTGAAATTTTTGTCCAAGTCCGGCGAAAGTAACTCTATCATTTAGGTTAGCATGGGTAATTAATTCGCCTGGTAAAGATACTCTTCCATCTTGATCATAATTTAACTGATATGTTTCTGAGAAAAGCGCTGTAGTTAATGCATCAGTTTCTTCAGCAAATAATTGCATTTTTTCTACACTTTCAGAAATCTGATTGATTAAAATCTGCCCTCCTCCATCTATGCACTGAGATGTAAAAGATGGAAATAAATAAACACCTGCGAACCCCTGAAATTCAAGGACTGAACGAAATTGAGATGGAATAGAAACTCTTCCTTTAGAATCTATTTTGTTTTCCGTATTAGACATAAATATTTTCATCAACAATCCCCTTGTAGACATACGCATGGCGCCATATTATGGGTTATCATGGGATTTTATGGGAGTCAATGGTTTTATTTGGAAAAAAACGCAATAATCCCTTGTTTTTGTGGATAACTTTTACATTTATAGAGTATTTGTCAGATGGTTTATAAGCCGGGTTCTGTATCCATTTAAATGGTGATGATCATTCATCTTGAGTTTATGTTACCATAAACTTCTAGCAACCTACCCGAATAGCGAGAAAAGAGACTGTTTCTAATGCTATTCCTATTTGGTCTTGCTCCCAGTGGGGTTTACCTTGCCAAGCTTGTTACCAAACTTGCGGTGCGCTCTTACCGCACCTTTTCACCCTTACCATAATGGCGGTTTATTTTCTGTGGCACTTTCCCTGAGGTTACCCTCGCCGGGTGTTACCCGGCACTGTGTCTCATGGAGCCCGGACTTTCCTCTCCTATAAAGGAGCGATCATCCAACCATCTGACATTTTTTTCTATTAAAAAACAATGGTTTGGTCAAGAACAATTATTATACAGATGCACTTGGTCTAGAATTCAGTCTCTCGTAATAACTTTTTAGGTTTTTGCAATCATCTGGAATGTCAATCTGAGGCCATTTAGCAAAATCAAAACAGACTAAGGCTGAAATATCAGCAATCGTATATCGGTCTAAACATATATACTCTTTATTTTCCATTTGTTTATCAAACCAATGCAACATTTTTATCACCCTTGGACGACTAGCTTCAGACCATTCCTTTACTTGATTTTCAAGAGCAGCCATAGCTGGATGTCCATGTCTATAGGTATTGGCTATACCCATCATAAGTAACAACTCAATTCTTCTTTGCCACATCTCAACTATCGCTATCTCCTTAGGATCTTTTCCCAATAAATTTGGTTCAGGGTGTAAGGCCTCAAAATAACGACAAATAGCTATAGACTCGGTAATATAAGTTCCATCATCTAATTCTAATGTTGGGACTTGTGATAAAGGACTCATCTTTTTATAGTCGTCCTTTTTATGTTCACCCTTCATAATATCTATCTGTTCTGTTGCAATATCTATCCCTTTTTCATTAAGGAAAATTCTTACTCTTCGAGGATTTGGAGCAGGAGCAAATTCATGTAAAATCATTTTAACCTCTTTTTATTTGAAATATTGGTAATCAATGTATTTTATAGTTAAAAATAAACTTGACCATAAGTTTTTCGAAATATTAAGAATGATATATTAATTATCAAGGAGAATACTATGACAATAAGCTTTGAGGATAAGGTCGTAATAATAACAGGCGCTGGAGGTGGACTAGGCCGGAGTCATGCATTGGAATTTGCGAAAAGAGGAGCGAAAGTAGTAGTTAATGACTTAGGAGGTGAAGTTGATGGCTCAGGAGGATCTTCAGAAGCAGCCAATAATGTCGTAAAAGAAATTACTGATGCTGGTGGAATAGCAATTCCTAATGGATCTTCCGTTATAGATGATAAGGGCGTTGAAAATATGGTCGATCAAACAATGGATGAATTTGGCCGGATAGATATTCTTATAAATAATGCTGGGATTTTAAGAGATAAATCATTTTCAAAAATGGAAATCGAAGATTTTACAATTGTAACAGATATTCATCTTATGGGATCAGTTAAACCTACTAAAATGGTATGGGAAATAATGAAAGAACAAAACTATGGCAGAATCTTAGTCACTACCTCATCTACAGGGTTATATGGAAATTTTGGACAATCTAATTATGGCGCAGCAAAACTCGGTGTTGTAGGATTTGTTAATACCCTTAAGATAGAAGGTCAAAAATATAATATAAATTGTAATGTTCTGTGCCCTGTTGCTTATACCAGAATGACAGCTAACCTTATGCCTCCCGAAGCAGAAGAACTTTTGACTCCGAGCAGTGTTACGCCTGCTGTTATTTATCTTTCGAGTGAAAATGGTCCAACTGGTACAATATTGTGTGCTGGAGCTGGAGTTTATTCTGAAGCCAAAATCATGGAAAGTGATGGAGAAAATTTAGGCCTTAATGCTACTGCAGAAGATCTAGAAAAGAATTGGGATAAAATTTCTGATTTTTCTAACGCCAAACCATTCTTTAATGGAGGGGAACAAACTGGAAAAGTTCTTGAAAAGGCAATGAAAGGAAATTAGTTGGATATCAACTATTCAAATTCAGTAAATTTTTCACTCCAGGATTATAAAGAGGAAGCAAAAATATATGATTTAGGTTTTAGGGAGTATGATGCACGTTGGCTTTACCCTGAACAAATTAATTTATCTGGTATTCAAAAAATTGGTATTTCTCTTGGTAACTTAATTCAAAAAACAGATAACAATAAAAAAATTGCTGTTGGACATGATTTTAGATCTTATTCTGAAGAAATTAAGGAAGCTCTAATCGGAGGTCTCATTGCCTCAGGAATTGATGTTTATGATATAGGTTTAACTATTTCCCCTTGCGCATATTTTTCTCAATACCTACTTGACTGCGACAATGTAGCAATGGTTACAGCAAGTCATAATCCTAATGGCTGGACTGGTATTAAGATGGGTGATCAAAAAACACTTACTTTTGGACCAGAAAAAATATCTGAACTTAAAGAATTAATATCGAATTCAGGATTTCCTGATAAAGAACCTGGTAAGTATATATTTAAAAATATAAATAACGATTATATCGATGATTTAACATCTAAAATTACAATAAAAAGAAAAATTAAAGCTGTGGTAGCTTGCGGGAATGGTACTGCTGGAATATTTGCACCGTTAGCTTTGAGTAAAATAGGAATAGAAGTCATTCCTTTGCATTGTGAATTAGATAACACTTTTCCGAACTACAACCCCAATCCAGAAGACATGAAGATGCTCTCTGATATTGGAAAGCATGTAATTAAAAATAATGCTGATATTGGTTTTGGATTTGATGGTGATGGAGACAGAGTGGGAATTGTAGATAACAAGGGAAAAGAAATTTTCGCCGATAAAGCAGGTCTTCTTATTGCTAGAAACTTGTCAAATTACCACAAGAACAAAAAAATTATTATAGATGTTAAATCAACATCTCTTTTTTCAACTGATGAAATTCTTCAAAAAAATAATTCAGAAGTTATCTTCTGGAAGACAGGTCATAGTTACATTAAACGCAAAACCTATGAAACAGATGCAATTGCGGGTTTCGAAAGGTCCGGTCATTTCTTTTTTAATAACCCTATAGGAAGAGGTTATGATGATGGAATTATTTCAGCTATAGAAATTATTAAAGTTCTTGATGAAAGCAAAAATAAATCAATCTCAGAACTTTATAATCAACTCCCTAATACATATTCTTCCCCTACCATGTCTCCAAAATGCTCTGAAGAAAGCAAGTATGAAATAGTTGAAAAAATTAAGCTTATTCTTCAAGAGAAAAAAGATAATGGAGAATTAATTGCCGACCAAAAAATTTCATCTCTACTTACCGTTAATGGTGTCAGGATTATCCTAGAGGATGGTAGCTGGGGATTAATTAGAGCATCTTCTAACTCCCCTAATCTTGTGGTCGTTTGCGAAAGCCCAATCTCTATCGAAATAATGAAAGAAATATTCAATTCTCTTAATGATATTCTGTCTAAATTCTCTGAAATAGGGGAATATGATCAAAAAATTTAAAAAAGCTCTAAGTACATTCTAATTGAAGTTAGAAATAAAAAAATCGCAAAAATTCTTGTTAAAATCTTTTTTGGTAATGAATGAGCATATTTTGCGCCTAAAGGAGCTGAAATCGATGCCAAGGGAGCAATTAGAACCAGTCCTAATAAATTAACATAACCCAAAGATCCAGGGGGAAGATCAGAAATATAAAATCCAGTCAGAATAAAAAATAATGTACCTGGTATCGACAAAAAGAAGCCTAATCCAGCGGATGTACCGACTGCCTTATGAATTGGCATACCAAATAAGGACATTATACTAACATTAAAAGTTCCACCTCCAATTCCTAACATTGAAGAAAATGAACCAACAAACAAAGGGATATTGTAACTTAGAATACCGGTTGGTAATTCTTTTCCAATACGAAAGTTTTCATTGCTCATTAATAAATTAATACAAACTAAAAGAGCAATAGTTGCGAAAAAGAGAGTTAAATAAAAGCCAGAAATTAGTCCTGCAATTATAGCTCCTAAAGCTGAACCAATTAAAGTTGGCATTAACCATTTTCTTAATAAAGACTCGTCAACAGCGTTATTTCTTTTGTGAGTAACATAAGATCGCCATCCAGTAGGTATAATAATAGCTAGAGAAGTTGCTACTGATACATGCATAATTATATCTGGTGAAAAACCTAAAGATAAGAGAACATGATATAAAACAGGCACAACAATTATCCCGCCTCCAACACCAAGTAAACCCGCTAAAAACCCTGATAAAATTCCTGATACAGCTAAAGCCATAATAAAAGGTAAAAGCCCAATACCGTTATAATACATCAAGCAACCTCTTTTTGCGCATCAACGATCTTATTTAATGCTTTTTTAATGATATTTGGATCAAAATTCTTTTTTATGGATTCTTCTGATAAGTATTTTCTCCATAATTTTGCACCTCTAAAACCATGAAAGATTCCCATCATATGTTTAGTTATATGATGAAGGCGTGTACCTTGCTGAAGTTCTTTTTCTATATATGGAATCATTTGCTCAACAACCTCAAACCTATTGATCTCTCTTCTGGTCTTATTATAGAAAACTGAATCGACATCTTTTAAAATATAAGGGTCAATATAAACAGCCCTTCCCATCATAACGCCATCTGGATCGTTATAACCGGTGGTTATTTCTTTATAAGCCTGTGGAATTGAATTTAATCCGCCATTTAAAATTATTTTAAGGTCTGGCCACTTTCGTTTGAGCAATCGAACTATTTCATAATCAAGCGGAGGTATCTCACGATTTTTTTTAGGATCTAAACCATCTAATATTGCTTTTCTTGCATGAATAATAATTGTATTTATTCCAATGTCTTTAACTCTTTCTACTAACTCTGGAAGAACTTTATATGGATCATCATTATCCAATCCTATTCTACACTTAATTGTAACAGGAATACTAACGGCTTCTTTCATAGATAATAAACATTGCTCTATAAGATTAAGATCCTTCATCATACAGGCGCCAAAATTACCCTCCTGAACTCTTTTTGAAGGGCATCCAAGATTAAGATTAACCTCATCATACCCAAAGTCTTGGCCTAATTTAGAGGCTAGAGATAATTTTTTTGGATCACTTCCTGCTATTTGTAAGCCAATTGGATGCTCAGATTGGTCAAATTTTAAGAAAAATTCTTTATCGCCATATATAATCGCATCAGCAACAACCATTTCAGTATAAAGCATAGCTTTGGTAGTTAATTTTCTAAAAAAATAACGACAATGCCTATCGGTATACTCAATCATTGGGGCTATACAAAATTTATGTGATTCCATTTTTGACCTTAATAAATATATAAATATAAAAAAAATATTATTTATCATATATCATACAAAATTACTTGTGCTTTAATTTTAAAATAAACGGTCCGATTAAATTTATTGAGCCGATTTTTCTTTATCAACACTATTGAAAAAAGTTAGCTTAAAAAGTTACACACATTTAATTAATTTTTTTACAAAAAATTCATAAAAAAAATCCAAAGAAGCTTTTATTTATGATAGAAAATAATTAGATAATTATTTATATATATCACTTAATGTTTTATTACAAAAAAGGATCCAAATATGTTTCTTAAAAACTTAAAAAAGATTTCTAAATCTTTGTTAATTTCTTCGTTATTTTTAATTCCTATTTCCTTAACAATCCCTGTAAACGTTCTTGCTGAACAAACTACAGGCGTAATAAGAGGGACTGTAATTGATGAATCAGGTAGCCCTGTTTCAGGTGCATCTATTCAAATAACTCATATACCTTCAGGGTCAAAATCTTCTACAACCACAGGAAATACTGGCTCATTCTATTCTAGGGGACTTCGTTTAGGTGGACCCTTTGATGTGAGGGCCACTAAAGATGGTGAAAGCTCCCTTCAGCAGGGTGTTTATACTAGTTTAGGAGGAGAAAATACTCTCAGTATTAGACTTGGTGGGGCCGATGTTGAAGAAATTATTGTTACAGGGAAAGCAGTAGATCTGGAATCTCTAGGTGTTGGTCCTGGTTCGACATTTGATGCAAATGATATTGCTACTCTTCCTTCAATTGATAGGGACATAAAAGACATAGCTAAATTAGATCCTTTTGTAACAGTAGATAATGGAGGAAGGTTATCTTTTGGTGGTGGTATGCCTCGTCTAATTGGTTTTGTTATTGATGGAGTAAGCGCAAATGATTCCTATGGACTAAGTTCAAATTCATATCCTACAAATCGTATGCCTATTTCTATAGATGTAATAGATCAAGTCTCAGTTAAAATAGCAAATTACAGTGCAGAACTTGGTGAAGCCCACAGTGGTAATATTGTGCTAACAACAAAAGCTGGAACAAATGAACTTTCAGGTTCTTTTACTTACGAAACTTCTCAAGAAAGTGGTGATGAACCTTTTGGAGTAAAAACTGATAATGCTGATCCAGATACAAAGTTGTTCTCTATAGCTCTAAATGGACCCATTATTAAAGATAAACTCTTCTTTTCTCTTGGATTTGAATCTTACGAATCCTCTAATCCAATTCAAATGCAGGCTTTTAGGTCAGGACTTGTTACTAAGGGTGAAGCTGATGCAATTATTCAAGCTGCAAAAGATGTAATTAATTATGATGCTGGGTCATACACTAAAGCTTTAGAAGAAGAAGATGAAAAAACATTCCTCCGTTTTGATGCAAATCTAACTGACTCACAAACACTAACATTAGAATATATTCATGTTGATGGTTTTACAGAAAGTGCTTACTGGAATAGAACTTGGGGACTACCTCTCTCTAGTGACTGGTACACAATAAATAAAGAGTATGAAACACTTAAATTTGAATTGAATTCAGACTGGACTGATAATTTTTCTACAAAAGTTATGTTTTCTGATACTGAGGTTGATAACCCTAATACACCAGTTGGGAGTATGTCTATCGGTGAAGTAGGAATTAGGGTACCTTCAGGTGGAACCGTATTTTTTGGACCAGATCAATATAGGCATGCAAATAAAATTGAGACAGCAAGAAAACAATATGAAATTGCTGCTTACTACAATGTAGGAAATCATGCTCTTACATTAGGTTACAAAAAAATTGAAAATGATATGTTTAATATGTTTTCTAGAAATAGCTTAGGAGAATATGATTATAATTCTGTAGAAGATTTTATAGCTGGTAATCTTAAAGAGTTGGATTACAGAAATGCAGATACAAACATTCCTAGAGATGCTGGTGTTAATTTCAATATGGACTATACCATTATTTATTTACAGGATACTTGGAATATTACTCCTGATCTTACTGCACGTATTGGTTTAAGATATGAAGAAATAAGTCAAGACACTACTCCTGACAAAAATACTTTCTGGTGGAGGTGGACTGGAGATACTTTTAGACCGGCACCAGATAATGATGTTAATTTAGATGGTGAAGATATAACGATGCCTCGTTTTTCCTTAGACTGGCAAGCTCAAGATAATGTTCTTGTCACATTTGGATGGGGTGAATTTAGTGGCAACCTTCCTCCAGTATGGTTTGGTGGTCCTTATATAGATAATGGTATGCGTTTACCTTCTAAAAAACTTAGGGCAAGAAGCAATAATTTACCAACTCCAGGAACTCCAGAAAGTTATCCCGGGGATGCTGCTTTGGCTCTTGTTAGACATAAATTAGGAGATAAAGGTGGATATACAAATATGATGGATAAAGATTTTGGCATTCCATCTATAACAAAAATGTCTTTAGGGGTCGTTGCTGATCTTGATTTAGGTGGTTTCGGACCTTTCACATTAAGAGCAAATTATATTCACATGAAAGAAGATGATCCTGTAGGTGCATATATTGGTGGATGCGACCCTAAAGGTAATGCTCTTGCAGATAATAGACCTCTTTATGGCGGATGTAGTTATGTTGGTTACCTTACAACCTTTAAAAATATTGAGCCTGAAAGTGATTTATTTGGAATATCCTTTGAAAAATCCTTTGATAATGGAATAGACCTTTATCTCGGATATGCACATCAAGAGAGAGAAATGGCTCACATGATGACAAGTTCAATTATTTTCTCAAGTGCTGTAAGGATGCCTGTTTTTGATCATTTAACTCCAGTAAATAGCCCTTCTCATTACGAGATAGAGCATTCATTTGATTATGCTCTTACTTGGAAAGGAAATATATTTGGAGACCTTGAAACAAGTATAGGTCTTAATGGATTTAGACAATCAGGAAATCCTTTCAGTTATACATTTATAGGGGATTTAAGCGGTTATAGAACAGATGGTGAGAACATAGATCTACTTTATGTGCCAACCTTAGATGATCCCAATGTTATTTATGCTGCAGGATTTGATTTAGAATCTTTCAATCAATTTCTAGAAGATTCAGGCCTTTCTGGATACAGGGGGACTGCTGTTCCAAGAAACAGCTTTAATAGTCCTTGGGCGGGAACATTTGATGTAAGAGTTGCACAAGAACTACCAACAGGAAGTGTAAAAGGAAAAGCTATTTTCTATGTAGATATAGAGAATGTATTAAATTTGATTAATTCCGACTGGGGTGGATTTGAAAATTACGCTGGCTCCACATCAAATTCAAGAGGCGTTATAGAAGCTGAAGTTGATGACCAAGGTCGATATGTTTTCAAAGAATTCAATGTAGACGGTAAACCTGTTCAAAATATAGGTAAATCCGTATGGCAACTTAAAGTTGGTATTAAATATCAATTTTAATCTAAATAGAATTAATTAAGAAAAGGGCGCTATTAATTAGTGCCCTTTTTTTATATAATTTGTATATGAAAAAAAGAATAAGTTCTTTTATAAGTCGTAGAGCATTTCTTCTTGGAAGTGTGGTTATTTTATTTTCATCACTGCCTATTATAAAAAACCTTCAGGCATCACCAAAAAAAATCAAAAAAGTTGCTTTAGGCGCTTGTGTTACTCAAGAACGAAAACAACCTATTTGGAAAAGCATTTTAAAGGATAAGTCGGATCTTTTTATATTTATGGGTGATAATGTATATGGTGACGATAAAAAGACTGGTAAACTTGGAAAACTAAAAAAAGCTTATAATAAACAAAAAACAAAAATTCCTTTTGTAGAATTAAAAAAGACCAATGAAATTTTCGCAATATGGGATGATCATGATTATGGCAAAAACGATGGCGGTGCAGAATACCCTTATAAAAAAGAAGCTAAAGAACTTTTCTTAGATTTTTGGGGAGCATCCCAAAATGATATTCGAAGACAAAGAGACGGTATATATTTTGAAACAAAAAGACTGACCGATGATGGTATAGTTCAATTTATTTTTTTAGATACAAGATACTTTCGATCACCCCTTAAAAGAACTGATGAGTGGGGGGCGCCTACTAAAGAAAGATATTTACCAGATAACGATCCATCAAAGACATTTCTTGGGAATGATCAGTGGAATTGGTTATCTAATGCTTTAGATGAAAATGCAGACATAAGGGTTTTAGTTTCAAGCATTCAAATTATAGCTGAAGGACATGGGTATGAGAAATGGGGAAATCTACCCTTAGAAAAAAATAAACTTTACGATCTTATAGATAAAAAAGGGATTAATAATATGATATTTTTATCTGGGGATAGGCATGCAGGAGGCATCTATAAAGGTAAAACTAAGGGTGGTAATGATATATACGAATTAACCTCAAGCTCGTTAAATCTACCAGGTGGTGCTTGGGTATCAAAATATAAAGGAAAGAAAAGACCTCCCGAAGCAGGTCCTAATAGGATTGACTCCTTATATTTATGGGAAAATTACGGATTGAT
>CEUS01188145.1_pt1 | contig 16763 bp, 17 predicted proteins | sample 427031 | NCBI WGS metagenome assembly CEUS01 (sample SAMEA2622837, study PRJEB7988) | marine metagenome | biome: marine biome (ENVO:00000447); feature: marine epipelagic mixed layer (ENVO:xxxxxxxxx); material: "saline water (ENVO:00002010), including plankton (ENVO:xxxxxxxx)" | depth 140 m | reverse complement strand
TAAAAGCAAAAGAGCTTTTCATACCTGTTATGCAGCCTGTAGATATAAATGTAAATAGCTCAGTTGATGATATCTTCGCGTGCGTGCCTGATGTAGTGGTAGTAGTGGCTTATGGAGTCATACTCAAGGAAAGACTGCTTTCTACGGCTATGCATGGAGCAATCAATGTCCATCCGTCGATTCTTCCGCGCTATAGGGGACCTAGTCCTATACAAACAGCTATAGCCTCCGGTGATTCTGAGACTGGAGTGACTGTTCTAAAAATGGACCAAAGTCTTGATGGCGGTGCAATTTACGGATTCTGCACAACTCGTATTGCTAACACGACGACTACCGCAGAATTGTCGAGGGAATTGTCTGGACGGGGTGCGGATCTACTAGTGCGTACATTAGACAACATAGAAAGAGAAGGTGTTTCCCCGGTTCCTCAAGACAATTCTATCGCTACCTTTACTAGGACGTTACGAAGGGAAGATGGGGAGGTTGCATGGCTAGATTCTGCTATTGATATATACAACAAATGGAGAGCCTACCAGCCTTGGCCTGGCCTATATTCCTACGTCGGAGATAAGACGGTAAAGATATTGGATTGTAGGGTGGTGGATGAGAATTGTGCCTCTCCTGTTGGGAGTGTGCGATTTACTGGGGATGAGCTATTTGTCACCACCGGACAGCAAGCATTAGCTATTAGCGTATTGCAAGTAGCAGGCAAGAAGGCGCAGTCTGCCGCCGAATTCAGTCGTGGGTATCCCAAATTACTTGATCTTACATGGGGTACTCGAGAGTGATTTGGCTTTTCGTGATATGGGTCTTTTAGATTCGATTTTCTCTAGGACTGATAATTGACTTGGTAAGATATAGGGGCTCTATATCGCCACTGAGTTCTAAGGCCATGGGCCATGTCAATTGGTTTGGCGTGAACAGAGTCATTGGGTTCGTATTGATTGTGAAATCGGATTTTATAAGTGTTTTTCTTTGACCCTCTATATCTAGTAATTGTTGGCCCGGCGTTCATTTTTACTCTGTGGGCCCAGAATCGTGTCAAATCAAGTTATCAGGAATATAGTAAAGTACCGTCTTCTGTCGGGATGACCGGCGCACAAATAGCCCATCGTTTAATGCAATCTGTCGGAATGGAAGGTGTCTCCGTAGAGAGGGTTGGTGGAACTTTGAGTGACCATTATGACCCACGAACTCGGACCTTAAGATTGTCGGAAGGTGTATATGATAGTGCGTCGGTCGCAGCCATGGCGATAGTAGCTCATGAGACAGGTCATGCAATCCAGGATCGAGTCAGATATCCTCTTCTTGTGCTTCGTACGAGTGTGGTACCGGCTACGCAATTTGGATCTACTTTTGGTTACCTGTTGTTGATTGGAGGCATCATGCTGACGTTAATGGCAGGCAGCCCTTTCGGTATACAAGTTGCGTGGTTGGGCCTTGGGTTATATTCACTAACACTCATTTTCACAATAGTCACATTGCCTGTGGAATTTGATGCCAGCAAACGTGCGTTGACCTTACTTGAAGCTAACGGTATTAGTAGTCCAAAAGAATTGGTAGCGAGTAAAAAGGTGTTAGATGCAGCGGCCTTGACATATGTGGCGGCAATGGCGACATCTCTGCTTACGATTCTGTATTGGGTTACTGTATTGATGGGCCGTAGAGACTAGATTCATTGATCGGATTTGAGTTCGTTTAGGCAACATTTGCGCAAGCGACTGATAATCGGCATAGGCATTGTGTTTGATGGCTAAACAATTTTTAACTTCACTTGATGATGAACAATTACGGTCTGCATTGACGAAATTAGGTGAGCCTAGATACAGACTTGACCAGATACTTCGGTGGGTCTACAAGGATAATGTGTCAACTTTTGCCCAGATGTCTGACTTGCCAAATGAGCTGCGTATACGACTGGCGGAAAGGGTTTCTATTCGGAGCATCAAATTGCAATCCGAATATTGTTCCGCGGAAGATTCGACGCGTAAATTACTCTTCTATACTCGGGATAATCATGCGATAGAGTCGGTTTTGATCCCAAGAAAAGACGGGTATGCACTATGCATCAGCAGTCAGGTCGGTTGTGGGATGGGTTGCCCATTCTGTGCGACGGGATACATGGGAATGTCGAGGAACTTAGAATCAGGAGAAATAATAGATCAATTTCTATCTGTGCGAGATCACACACGAGAAATGAATCAAGAGGTCGTGTCGGTAATATTTATGGGCATGGGGGAGCCTATGGCTAATTTCCCAAATGTGCGGAAGGCCATATGTCGGATTATTTCTGAGGATGGATGCCAATTCGGGGTGCGACGAATAACAATTTCGACAATCGGGGTAAAGGGTTGGGTGTCTCGGTTGTCAAAATCATTGAAAAATGTAGGGTTAGCTGTTTCTCTACACGCCCCTGACGATGAATTGCGAATGCGATTGGTGCCAGCCGTACGTAACAGCCCGTTGGCTGGATTAATGCAGGAGTGCAAAGACCATCAATATGTGACAAAACGACGTACGACTTATGAGTATGTCATGTTACGGCATGTGAATGATTTTGAGTCCCAGGCCGAATCTCTGGCTAAATTGCTTCAAGGGCAGCTTTGTCACGTAAATCTTATTCCTTTCAATCGAGTTACTGAAGCTCCATTCAGCCCATCTGATAGTGTTTCAACGGCACGTTTTGAAAGAATCCTAGCTGGAAATGGTATACCTGTGACCGTCAGGACACCCAGAGGGAGAGATATTGATGCTGCCTGTGGGCAATTGGCCGCAAGGGATTTAACATGATTCGTATTGCGCCCTCTTTGTTAGCGGCCAATTTTGGCGCACTGAGCCGAGAAGTCGAAGTCTTGGAAATGGCAGATGCTGATATGTTGCATTGTGACATCATGGATGGATCGTTTGTCCCATCCATCAGTTTTGGCCATGATGTTGTGGCAAACATAGCATCTGCAACAGATATACCCATAGATGTGCATCTGATGGTGTCACGTCCTGAAGAGCAGGTGGAATATTTTGCCCCCATTAGGCCTAAGATTATAACTTTTCATCTAGAGGTGGAATCTGAGCCAGTGAAATTGGCTAGACGTATTCGCGACTTAGGGGTGCTGGCTGGTGTGGCAATCAGTCCCAATACTCCGGCTGATCACCTAATAAAATTGCTTTCAGAGATCGACCTTGCTTTGGTCATGACTGTTGAGCCAGGAATGGGTGGGCAAGTATTCATGCCTGAAATGGTAGCTAAAATCAATAGTATTCATAAGGCCATAAAATCAAGCGGGAGAGACGTTATGTTGGAGGTTGATGGAGGTATCGGGCTGTCTACAATTCAGCTTGCAGCCCAAGCCGGGGCAGATACTTTCGTGGCTGGAACAGCCATATTTTCTGAAAAAAGCAGCCCGGAAGATGCCATAAAGAAGCTTAGGTACCAAGCTAAGCGCTCGTCTATGTAACTATGCTGATGGGGCGTTCCTGGTATCAACTTTATGCAGTGTTCTGAGACATCTAGTGCAGATGTTTACCGTTTGAGTACGACCATTTAAAGTGACTTTTTTACGCCGGACATTAGCGATCCATTGTCGTGGTTTTTTGGGGGCACGGTACGCCCATTGACCTGTCGCCTTGTGTCTTATATAGCGGCCAAACAATCGGCCTTTTCCGCAAACGTCGCACTTTGCCAATCTCTATAGGCTCCTATGGCGTTATTAATCGAATTATCTCATTATGGGACTGCGAAATACCGCAGACGGGCAGTATAGCAGTCATTAACTTCAGGTGGAGTGATTATTGTGTTGTGTATTCTGTATAAAGGAATTGAGTCACTAAAAGGGGAGCAAAAGTGAAACCCAACGCTGGTAACGATTTGAGCAACGGTAGTGGGCTTTTGCAGGCATACAAGGCAGGTCTAGCTTGGTTGAGGTCAAATAGCGAAGCGATAGACCGGCTTAATGTTTTTCCTGTTCCTGACGGAGATACTGGAACCAATATGGTTCTTACATTGCAGGAGGCCGTTGCCGAGGCTGAAAAGTCCGCCTCGGAGAGTGCTACAGTGGTTGCTGGATCTGCTGCCCGGGGTGCGCTTATGGGAGCAAGAGGGAATTCGGGAGTTATCTTGTCTCAGATCATTCGGGGCATATCGGTAGGACTCGAAGGTCTAGAAGAATTTTCTTCCTGCGATTTTGCTTTGGCATTAGCTAAAGCGTCGGATATCGCCTATCAGTCTGTATCAAAGCCGGTTGAAGGCACCATGCTTACAGTGATTAGGCATGCAGGTTCTGCTGCTATGAGGGCTGACAGTAACGGTGCTGATGTAGGTGATGTCTTAGAGGCTGCAGTACTTGCTGCAGAACGTTCAGTTGAAGATACGCCAAATAAATTAGCGGTTCTGAAGGAAGCTGGGGTTGTTGATGCTGGAGGACAGGGAATTTATATCATATTGGATGGATTCCGAAGGCATTACAACGGGCAAGAGATTCCCAGTACTGGTACAAAAGAAAGAGTTGAGAATGTTTTTGCTGGGTTCGCACAAGACCATGAGCATGATGAGCAAGGTTTTTGCACCCAATTCTTGATTGCCGGGGAATCGATCAATGTTGATATTGTTCGTCAGAAATTTGAAGAAACTACGAATTCTACTATTGTGGTCGGCGACCAAAATCTTGTACGTGTACATGTCCATACTATGAATCCTGGTGATGCACTCAACTATGCGGTCCAGTTAGGACAGGTAAGTCACATATCTATCGAGAATATGCAGCTTCAGCAAGAGACCCATCTAGCAGATGTGTCTAATTCTAATAAGGATGATACAAGTGCGTCTGTGATGGATGTTGTTGCAATTTCATCGGGGCCCGGGTTTTCAGACATAATGCGTAGTATTGGAGTTTCGGTTGTTGACGGTGGTCCGACTACCAACCCTAGCACTGCTGAAATTATTGCAGGCATTGATAGGTGCCCTGGTATGTCAATTGTAGTTTTACCTAACGATGCAAATGTACTAATGGCCGCACAACAAGCGGCAAAGGCATCTGAAAGAGTTGTCCATGTTTTGGATAGCAGGACTATGCCGGAAGGAGTAAGTGCCGCATTAGCGTTTAGCGTTGGGGCTGAATTCGAAGCTAACGTTCAGGCTATGAATTCTGCAATTAATGAAATCTCTACTCTTGAAGTTACGAGGGCAACAAAGGATCTGGAGACAAATGAATTCAGTATTCGTAAGGGCCAGAACATAGGCCTCGTCGATAGTGAAATTAAGGTTGTTGCTGAAAATCCTGACAGCGCGCTTGCAGAATTGATAGAGCTAATGGATTCTGACGATGTTGAACTTGTCACAGTGTATGTGGGGGAAGATGTTGGCAACACAAGTGAGACTAATGCCGCAAATATAGTGCAGGATATTGTTCCTGATGCCGATGTAGAAGTGGTGTACGGAGGACAGCCGCACTATGACTATGTGGTAGGTATCGAATGACGCGACAATACAAAGAGTCGTGTTGTGACGAATTTGGAGTGCGAGGTATTTTTGATCAATTGCAAAGGTGTCTACCAACAAAACGGCCGGACGGTTTTATGGGATTCAATAAATAACAAAAGAAAATGGTACCCGTAAGGCACGAATCAGCATCTAATCTAAGGGCCGATGGAGTAACCCTGTCAAGCCCAGTCACTGCATTGCATGGAGTAGGCGCAGAATATGCAAAACTACTTGCAAAGCTTGGCATCCGATCATGCAATGATTTTTTGTTTCATTTCCCTAGGAAATATTTAGATCGGCATACCATTACCCCAGTGTCAGAAGTTATGCCTGGTGATTCGGTCAATATTGTTGCCGATGTAGTCAAACTTCGCACGGTACGAACAACTCGAGGTCGATACCAGCTGACGACTGCGGAACTGCGTGACAAATCGGGTTCCATAAGTGCTATTTGGTTCAATCAGCCCTATCGAGAAAAACAATTGCGAAACAAGCGGCATGTCGCATTTTTTGGTCGAATTAGAAGAGGGCGAGATGGAATGCAACTCCAGTCGCCCGAGTTCGAATTTGATCTAAATAAATCGTTTCATGCAGGTCGTATTGTCCCTGTGTATAGGTCTACTGGCCGCCTCTCCCAAAAATGGCTTCGTATATGGATAGGACAAGTAGTCAACAATTTTGCTGACATGATTCCAGAGCATTTGCCGGACAAAGTTCTTGTTGATGGGAAATTGGTTGAAATCAATCGGGCTTTGAAAACGATCCACTTTCCTGATTCTGATCGGGAACTTAGAAAGGCGGTGCAACGATTAAGTTTTGACGAGCTGTTTTTGTTGCAACTCGGAGTTTTGACCCGGCGTAGAGAATGGCGAGAGTCTATGCCGGGGTTACCGGTGATGGTTAAACGCGACGAAATCAGAAGTTTTGTTACAGCATTGGAGTTTCGACTTACGGGGGACCAAAAAACAGTTGTAGCAGAGATCCTCAACGATCTTGGTAATAGTATGGCGATGAACCGATTGCTCCAAGGGGATGTAGGGTCAGGTAAAACAGTGGTTGCAGCCTGCGCATCTCTTGCAGTGGCTTCAGCAGGTTTTCAAGTCGCAATAATGGTGCCGACTCAGCTACTTGCAGAACAACACTTCAATACGTTGTGCCAGTTATTTCACGGGTACGACGTTAGATTGGAAATGATAACTGGGGCGTTAACATCGGTTAAGAGGCGAGAGGCATGGAAACGGGTCAGTGATGGTGAAGTGCAAGTGGTCGTAGGGACTCATGCTCTTATCAGCAAAGAAGCAAAGTTTGACTCCTTGAATTTGGTTGTGGTCGATGAGCAGCACAGATTTGGCGTGCAGCAGCGTGCTAGGTTACGAGGGAATGGTTACAACCCTCATATGTTGGTTATGACGGCCACTCCAATTCCTAGGACTATGACGTTGACAATGTACGGGGATCTGGATGTTTCAAGGCTTACAGAAATGCCGGAAGGCAGGCAGACTGTTAAAACAGGATTAGTGAGCTCCGATAGACGATCCAAGGCCTATGCTTTTGTTTGTGATCAGGTTAATCAAGGCAGGCAGGCTTTTATAGTGTTCCCGGTGATTGAAGAATCAGAGAATCAACAGGTTAGGGCAGCAGAGGACGAATTTGCCAGGCTGCAAAGGGATGAATTCTCATCATTCTCTACGAGAATGGGTTTGCTGCATGGGCGATTGAGTTCGGCTCAAAAATCTGAAGTCATGAAGGCGTTTCGCGATGGTGGAATTAAGATCTTGGTTAGTACATCTGTAGTCGAAGTGGGAGTGGATATTCCGAATGCGACTGTGATGATGATTGAAGGAGCTGAAAGGTTTGGCCTAGCTCAACTGCATCAATTTCGTGGTCGGGTGGGGCGAGGTTCACACCAAAGCTATTGTTTGCTGATGAGTGATTCTGAGGATGCTGATGGCAATGAGCGATTACTAGCTATGACAAAAATATCTGATGGATTCGAACTTGCTGAACAGGATTTGATCATTCGTGGGCCAGGTGAAATCTTAGGACAGAAGCAGAGTGGTATTCCAGAATTACGTGTAGCCAGTCTCACTGATGTGGACACGTTAGTCCTAGCCAGAAGACAGGCTATAGCTTTGTTCAAATTTGATCCTGACTTATGCCTTCCTGAAAACGAAGGGATAAAAAATCGATTGAGAGATTTTTGGCATAAATTGTCAGAATTGTCTTAGCGTTATGGCCCGTCGAAGAGAATTGAGAATAACGGGTGGGGAATTTCGTGGCCAACGTATGGCTATGATGCGCGGCTCAAATACGAGGCCAACTTCATCCCTCATTCGCGAGGCGATGTTTTCTATGGTAGGCAAGATAGAAGGTCAGAAGATTCTAGATTTATATGCCGGAACCGGGATGTTGGCTATAGAGGCACTGAGTCGTGGTGCAAAAGATGTAACTCTAGTTGAAATTGCATCTGGGGCTTTACGAACGATTAACTCTAATTTGTCGAAGCTAAGCTTAAGCAGTAAGTCATGCGTTGTGAGACAGAAGAGTGCAAAGTTTCTTCAAACTACAGCAGAAAGATTCGACTTGATTTTCGCGGATCCCCCATATCATGCACTGGGAGAGTGTGAATCTGTGGTTAGGCTTTCTGCTAAAGTACTTACCATTGGAGGAATCTTAGTATTGGAACATCGTTCGCGAATGATAGCTCCGGAGCCTGGGAGCGGTCTGGTCCTGTTAAAGACGAGGACTCATGGAGATTCTGCCTTTAGTTTGTATGGCAATGAATAACGAATGGCTAACTGATATGCAGACAAATATCGTGCGGGGTCCGATTACAAGCAGATTTGAATTTTCTTGAAAGCCCTGTTTCCTGGCACGTTTGATCCAGTCACAAATGGACATTTAGACCTAATCCATCGTGCATCCAACCTAATGAATGAGGTCATAGTAGGGGTGTATAAGAGTCCAAATAAATCCCCTCTATTCGATGCGGAACAACGGCTAGACATGGTTTGTAATTCCATCTCTCATGTGGACAATGTGTCTGCAGTCATTTACGATGGACTAACTGTAGATTTTGCCCGTAAAATCGGTGCAAAGGCTATTGTTCGAGGCATGCGCGCGCTATCGGATTTTGAATATGAATTTGCGATTGCTTCTATGAATAGAGCGATAGAAGTAGGAGTTGAAACTGTATTTTTTGTCACATCACAAGAGCATTCTTTCATTAGTTCTAGCTTAATTAAGGAAGTTGCTGCGTTGGGCCAGAATGTTGACCTTTGGGTGCCGATTAACGTTTCTGAGCAACTACGCGGTAAACTTGAGCTGAGAGATCCGAGCACAGGGGAGTAATTTTTCAATCGACCTTATTAATTTGATCGAGCGACTGGAAGCACTAATTGAAGAGGGACAGCGTGTTCCTTTAGGGAAAAAGGTGCTTATAAGTGAGCGTGAAGCGCTCGCCATAGTGGACCAGATGCGTATTAGCATTCCGGAAGAAATTCGGGAGGCAAGACGCATTCTGCGGGAGCGTGAGCAGATTCCACAATCTGCTCAATTAGAGGCTGAGCAAATTGTGGCTAAAGCGAGAGAGCAGGCTGAGCTTATTGTGAGCGACGAAGAGATAGTTCGTCAAGCTCATGCTAGGGCAGAACAAGCGAAGGTGGAGGCTGAGGAAGCTACATTGGCAGCACGGGAAGAAATGGACATGTATGCATTGAATATGCTGCAAGATATCGAACGTAGGCTTACGACCCATCTCACTAGCATTGAAAGAGCTGTATCGGCTTTGGACGATGGCATCGACGAACAGAATGATATATCTCAACCTCATAGTGAAGACGCATCTACATAATTATTTAAATAGTAGTATTTAAATGTCCGCTATGCGTGAATTTACGGTCAACGTATCTAAGTTGCTTGGTTCACAAGCAGGTACCGAAATATATATAGAGTTAAACGCCGATGCCCAGAGTCTTGGTGTCCCTGAATTGCAGGGCTGTATAAGCGGTTCATTAAGGATATTGAAGGGAACGAAGGATGTTATGGTTGTTGGGTCTGTGCTAACGGATCTAGCTACTCCATGCAGACTGTGTCTCGATCCTATCGTTAAGTCAACAGAGATCGAACTGGAAGGACGGTTTGTTGATTCATTAGCAGAGGACATTGTCCCTGAATCTCCTAACTATGACCCAGATGTTTTTCCACTGGATGTATCTGGGAATCTTGATTTGAGTGACCTTGCTAGGCAGTGCATAGTTTCCAGTATTGATCCGAATATTGACTGTAATGGTTCATGCGAGGGCTATGACGCGGTATTATCTGCATTTGGATCTGACATATCTGATGATATAGACCCAAGATGGGAGCCTCTAAAGGGACTGATGAAAAGATCTGTTGATATGGAAAGCCAACAATTAAAAGGAGATGATTGAATGGGAGCTCTACCCAAGAAAAAGATTAGCAAACGACGGCGTGGAAATCGTCGTGCTCACAGTGCGATTAATAGTCGGCAGATGAGCCGCTGCGATAATTGCAACTCGTTGCTGCCTTCTCACCGTACCTGTCCTGTGTGTGGTCACTATCGCAGCAAGGAGATTTATGAGATGGATCAACCAAAAGTTAAATTCAGATAAATCAAAAGTACTACTGGATTTGTTAGTGATTGGCGTTTGACTATTGAGTTATGCAATGGTGTTCCCTGGACAAGCTTCTCAGTATGTTGGGATGGGTTCAGATGTGGCCGGGAGATGGCAAGCAGCCAGTTTGATTTATGACATAGCGGAGTCGGCATCTGGAATTCCCGTTAAGAGATTGTGCTTTGAGGGACCGCCAGAAGAAGTTGTGTTGACATCGAATTTGCAGGTTTGTGTGGTGGCTACTAGCTTGGCTGTATTGGCTGCAGCCATGCAAGAGGCTGGGTATGTGGTAGACGAAATTATGGATTTGAGCGAAGTAGCGAATCCGCCTAGTCACTTAGCTGGACATAGCGTGGGTGAATATGCCGCATTGGCAGCAGCAGGTGCTATAGATCTTGTTGATACATTCAACTTAGTATCAGTCAGGGGTCGGTCAATGCACGAGGCAGGCATGTTACGCCCAGGGACGATGTTGGCATTACTCGGAGGGTCAGAGCAAGAAGCCCGTGTTCTTTGTGAGCATGTTAGGTCTTCGGTAGACGCCAGTTATATTGATGTCGCTAATATCAATTCCAATGATCAAACTGTGTTGGCTGGTGATTTCGAGTCTATAATAAAGGCATCAGAATTGGCGGTGGAGTTTGGATTTCGCAGAGCAGTCAATTTGCCTGTATCGGGTGCTTTCCATTCGACCGCGATGCTGCCTGCCTCTACAGTGTTGAAGGATTCTCTTTTAGCTGTTCAAATTAAGGATCCATTGATATCTGTATATGGCAACATCGATGCATTACCTTTGGTTGGTTCTGAAGCTATTCGGAAAGAGCTGTTTGGGCAGGTTTCCTCTCCTGTTCGGTGGGCTGAGTCTGTAGCTAATCTAATTGATAATGGAGTGGAAATGTTTTGTGAAATCGGACCTGGTCAGGTTCTGTCTCGATTAACTAAACGTATAGATTCGTCCGTAAAGGGTGAATCTTTTGGTGATATAGAAGGGGTGATTTCGCTCGCTTCACTCCTGAAAGGGAATTTTTCGAATGCATTTTGATGGGTTGCGTGGCCGCTCTGCTTTGGTAACTGGTGCGTCTGGCACTATCGGTGGTGCAATTGCTAAATCGTTGGCAGAGCATGGAGTCAAGGTTGTTGTTCATTACAGGCATAACCTAGATAGTGCCCAATCGCTGGTTGATGAGATAGATGGTAATGGTGGACACAGTGGGTTGGTTCAGGGTGACATATCGACTGTTAACGGAGCTACTGATGTTGTGGAACAGGCTATGGGGTTTTCAGGTGGTTTGGATATTCTGGTGAATAATGCGGGCATCACTAAAGATGGTCTGCTGGCCCGGATGTCAGAAACCGATTGGGATAGTGTTATAGATACGAATCTTAAATCTACATACATGGTAAGCCGTGCAGTATTGAGGCCAATGTTGAAAGCCCGTTTTGGCCGGATAATCAATATCTCTTCTGTTTCGGGATTAATGGGTAATGCTGGGCAAGTTAATTATTCGGCGGCAAAGGCAGGGATTATAGGGTTCACTAAAGCACTAGCTCGTGAAGTGGCTTCTCGCGGGGTGACGGTGAATGCGGTTGCGCCCGGCTTCATCGATTCCCCGATGGCTCGTGATGTTGGGGATAATGTTATGCAAAAAATACTGGAGACCATACCAATCGGTAGATTAGGCTCTCCAGAAGAAATAGCTGGATGGGTGTCAATGTTGGCTTCTGAATCCGGGGAATATGTAACAGGTCAGGTGGTTGTAGTAGATGGTGGTTTGTCGATGTGAGCAAGGCAATTCATGTTTAAAAAAATCCTAATTGCAAATCGCGGCGAGATTGCAGTACGTGTTATCAGGGCCTGCCGGAGTATGGGAATTGCTACAGTAGCCGTATATTCTGAGGCCGACTCTGATGCTTTGCACACTCACATTGCCGACCAGTCAATCTGTATTGGACCACCATCATCTGCTGACAGTTATTTGAATATTGCGAACATTATTTCTGCGGCAGTTACCTCTGGTGCAGAAGCTATACATCCGGGGGCTGGGTTTTTGGCAGAAAATCCGTATTTTGCCGATGTATGTTCCGAGTATGACATTTGCTTTATTGGGCCAAGTCCAAACCATTTGACTCAGGCGGGCGATAAGTCGGCTGCTATTCGGGCTGCTCGCAATGTGGATATACCAACATTGCGCAGTACGGGCAGCGCGCTAGATGGGCTAAAGAGTGCCCGTGAGGAGATAGATGATATAGGGTTGCCCGTAATGTTGAAGGCGGTGGCTGGGGGTGGTGGGCGCGGCATGCGTCGGATACATTCAATCTCCGACTTGACCGCCGAGTTCAACAATGCACAGGCGGAAGCGAAAGCTTCCTTTGGAAATTCTGGTTTGTATCTGGAGCGCCTTTTAACAAATGCTCGGCATGTGGAAGTACAGATTCTTGGTGATGGAAATGAGGTAATTCATTTATATGATAGAGATTGCTCGGTACAGCGTAGGCATCAGAAAGTTATAGAAGAAGGGAAGGCTCCTAGTATTTCAGCTGAGCTTAGGGAGGATATAACAGGTGCGGCTGTCAAGCTTGCGAAAAGCCTAAATTACGTAAGTGCAGGAACTGTGGAATTTCTGGTGGACTCTAACGACAATTATCATTTCATTGAATTGAATGCTCGCATTCAAGTAGAACATCCTGTCACAGAAATGATTACGGGAGTAGACATAGTAAAACAGCAGATTATGATCGCTTCAGGTGAACCACTGACAATTACTCAGGAGGACGTCAAAACGACCGGTCATGCAATTGAATGTAGGTTGGTCGCAGAGGACTCGGAGAACAATTGGGTGCCGGCGGCAGGAATGCTACAGGCATTTAATTATCCTCAGGGCCCAGGAATTAGAGTGGACACGCATGTGTATTCTGGTTACGAAATACCCCCACAATACGATTCTCTGCTCGCAAAGATTATTTGCTGGGGCAAGGACCGTGAGTCAGCGGTTAATTTGATGGAGGCCACACTAGAAGGAGTCGAGTTGTCTGGTGTACGATCGAACCTTCCATATCTTAAGCGAGTGATACTGGCTCCACAATTCAGGACTGCTAGTCATGACTTGGATTCGAATCTTGGATTAGCCAACATGGATTAGACCGGTGTTATCCTTTTGTCCGTGGTACGAAGATAGTAGAGGTTCTCAATAGCGTTATGAAAATCAAGGGGCGACGTTCATCTCGGCGTTTCGTGTTTGGATTGATATATGAGGCTTTATTTGTCGAGATAGATGCTCATCAACTTATGAAGGATCGTCTTAGTGATGTGGTGGTCTCTGACGAGGACTTGGCTTTTATTCGGGAATCTTTGGCCGCGGTGGAGGGCCATCGGAAGGTGGTTAATGAATTAATCGCAGATGCGGCTCCTCAATGGCCTCTTGACCAAATGTCAAAGATTGACTTGGCCATTATGCAGCTAGCAGTTTCTGAGATTGTTTCTGGACGCGTGCCTGTAGCAATTGCAATAGACGAAGCCGTCGATATAGCAAAATTATACGGATCTGAATCTTCACAATCCTTTGTGAACGGGGTGCTAGGAACTGTTATCAAGAACATTAATTCAACTGTAGGATCAGTGTCAGATGGCTGATGCACCAGTGATTCCTCCAACACCGGAGCAAGATGATGAAGGGATGATGACTCTTCGAGAGCATTTGGTTGAGTTCCGTACCCGTCTCACGATATCCGTGTTGGCAGTGATTGTAGCTAGTATGGCCTTTTGGCCGGTACGTGAGCACGTATTTGATTTGCTGCAACAGCCGCTACCGGACAATGTTCAATTACAGCAAATAGCCCCCACAGAGTCGTTTTTTGCGTTTGTCAGAGTGAGCATTTTCGGTGGGTTAGGTATCGCAAGTCCGCTAATTATTTATCAGATACTTGCATTTGTTTCTCCGGGGCTTTACTCCAGTGAGAGACGGTTGCTGTATGTGTCAATTCCTGCCGTTGCTGCTATGTTTATTCTTGGCGTATTGTTCTGTTGGTTTGTAGTGCTTAGGTTCACATTAGGATTCCTCACACAATTTAGCCCTGAAGATATTCCGACGCAACTCAGTATAGATAACCATGTGAATTTTGTTTCTCGCATGTTGCTGATTGTGGGGTTGGTGTTTGAAACACCGTTTGTGATATTCCTGTTGGCCAAATTACGTATCATCAAGTCGCGTACGCTTCAGGGACTTAGGCGGTATGCGATTGTAGTAATTGTGATACTGGCAGCGGTAATCACTCCGACTCCGGACCCATTCACTCAGATGTCCGTGGCGATACCGATGTATCTGTTATATGAGATGGGCGTATTATTGGCCCGTATAGCCGTTCCAGATGATGAAACTGATGAATCTGCGTCTCAGCAGACAGATAGTGAATAGATCTTGTTCGCAGCGATGTAACTAATGCGGAGCAAATTCATGGGCGCAATTCACTATGGATTATTTTTATAATATAACCTCATCTTTTAGATAGGGTTCGAGATTGTTGTGCATTATGCCGGATTGGGTGCAAGCTGCCACAAAATCTTCTGGTATGCCAGCTATACAACTGACGGTCTTGCCAGTCGGCAGCTCAAAGCCAAGTTTCCACGCATGAAGCATCTGACGTAAAGGGTTGTCATTTCTGCTGTTATTCCCGCCGTAGTCACGATCTCCCATGATTGGTAAGTCAACTGCGCTAAGATGCACTCTTGCTTGATGTGTTCGGCCTGTAATTAGGCTTAATTGTAATAAGGTGGAGTTTTTCCCAGAATACAATGTTTTATACCTTGTGATTGCTGCTTGGCCTACTCCATCGATGGCCATACGTCTTCTATCCCTCTTACTTCTGCCGATGGGGGCTTCTATGGTTGCTTTAGGGTGTTTCGGTATCCCATGTACTAGCGCCAAATATGTTTTCTCTACGCGGCGTTTCTCAAATTGACTAATCATATGTAAATATGCCCGCTGAGTTCGGGCGATTACCAGCACACCCGATGTGTCCATGTCTAACCTGTGTACGATGCCGGGTCTTTTGCTTCCTCCTACGTCCCTTATCTCAGGAAATAGGTGTAGTAAGCCGTTTACCAAAGTTCCGTCATCTCGACCTGCTCCAGGGTGTATGGCAAGAGATGGGCGTTTATCAATAATTGCAATATCAGAGTCTGAATGTAGTATTTTTAAATTCAAGTCTTGGGGTTCTAGGGGTTCTAGCTGGGCCGCGTTTTGTTCATGAAGTTGTAATTCTATTACTGAGTCGGATTCTAGTTTTTGCGATTGCCGTATCGGGCTACCGTCTATCAAAACACAATTGGATTTGATTAATTTTTGTATTTGAGCACGGCTATATTGATTTAGTCGACTAGCCAAAAAACGGTCTGCACGATAGCCATTTTCAGACTGTTGCACTGTCAATCTGACCGTTTCGAATTTATGGTCTGATATATCGAAAGGCATGAATTATGCGGATGGAGGGTGTGTTGTTGAAGGTTTTTCTAATCGTCCTGTCATCAACAGGAAAAGGAAGAGGACCATAGATACATTGATTGCAGCATCAGCAAGATTGAACACTGGCCACCACCCTAAATCCATGTAGTCGACTACATAGCCCAAGCGCAATCTGTCTACGAGGTTGCCTAAGGCTCCTCCTAATGTTATCCCGAAAGTCAATTTTGTGGCGGTTGTAGGAGCATTTAGTTGTTGAGTGTACAGAAGTGACAATACTGAAATAGCGACCAAAACTAATATAGTCATTATCCACGGTCGATCCAGATCACTAAATATCCCGAATATCAACCCGTCATTATAAACGAGCCGGAGCTTTAAAAATGGATTCAATATCCATAGGAAGGGCTCTGGCTCTGTGGATAGTAATGACTCAACCCAGTGTTTAATAATTTGATCCAGGATTACTACGACTGATCCTGAAATAATGCTTGGGAGCAGTGATATTACTAATCGTGGGCTAATGGAAAGCATTGTCATCCATGTCCTGATTCATTAGGAGAATTAATTCCCATCTATATGGCGAAAATGGGCAAATCCGCTGCTCAGAGGATGTTACCATTTGATCGTTGATTGTTTCGATTTTTGATTTGATAGTATACGGTGCGACTAACAATATCGAGCCGGCCGAGGTGTTATATGGATAAATTGTGGTCACGTGGGCGCCTCGCAGGGCTAGAAATTATTGAAACACTTCTACTTGCTGCCTTCATATTTTTTGCTTCCAGATTGTTCATACAGAACTTTCGGGTTGAAGGCAGAAGTATGCATCCTGGATTGCAATCTGATGAACTCGTATTGGTTAGCAAATTCGCCTATCTAACAGGTTCTCCTAGGCGAGGAGATGTAGTTGTGATCAGCAGACCTGGTAACCCTGAGCAGGATTTGGTGAAAAGAATTATTGGAATGCCCGGGGAGACTGTAGAGATTATCAATGGAAAAATTCATTTAAATGGAATTGGATATGATGAGTCTGAATATATTCAGGCGATTGGGAGTCAATCTATGGCATCTGTTGACATTCCGGATGGCAATTATTTTGTGCTTGGAGATAATCGGATTGAAAGTGAGGATTCCCGACGGTTTGGTGCCGTCCCGTCCGGTGCTATTGTTGGCAAAGTATGGGCTGTCTAC
>CEUS01135724.1_pt1 | contig 16775 bp, 13 predicted proteins | sample 427031 | NCBI WGS metagenome assembly CEUS01 (sample SAMEA2622837, study PRJEB7988) | marine metagenome | biome: marine biome (ENVO:00000447); feature: marine epipelagic mixed layer (ENVO:xxxxxxxxx); material: "saline water (ENVO:00002010), including plankton (ENVO:xxxxxxxx)" | depth 140 m | reverse complement strand
CCCAGGACACCGGGTTTTCATCCCGGCAACAGGGGTTCGATTCCCCTTGGGGACGCCATTTTCCTCACAATGCGTGTGTTGCCGTAAACTAGAAGAATGCCGTCCAACCTCAAGATTATCGTAGGTCGGTCCACTCAAAACGCATCGAGGTGCCCATGTCTTTTCATAAGCCAATCGTATTCGTAGCCGCTCTGCTCGTATTTGTCTCGTCGTTCGTGTCGCAGGAAACTGCTGCGCAGAACTCAACAAACCCATATGCGATCGTCGAAGGGTGGGCAAAGCTGCCCAACGGAAGGGTGATGGGAGCAGTCGGTAAGGCGAAAGTTGACCTTGACGGACGCCATGTCTGGGCAATTATCCGTTGCGATGCCGGGGCTGAGCACTTCGGATCAGAGTGCGTTGATTCAGACCTAGATCCCGTCTTGAAGTTCGATCCCGACGGTAACGTGGTTGAGTCCTTCGGCAGCGGAATGTTTATCTGGCCGCATGGAATTGACGTTGACTCCGACGGCAACGTGTGGGTGACTGACGCCGTGAGTGATAACAACATTCCTGCGGGCGACGATCGAGGCCACCAAGTCATCAAGTTTAGTCCAACGGGCGAAGTGCTCATGACACTTGGCACGCCTGGAGAAGAGGGAGATGGCCCTAACCATTTCACTTCCCCGAGCGATGTGGCGGTTGCGCCCAACGGTGACGTGTTTATCGCAGACGGCCACAACGCAGGCGGAAACAACCGCGTGATGAAATACAACAGCCGTGGCGAATTTCTCATGTCTTGGGGGGAAACTGGCTATGCCCCGGGACAGTTCCGTGCCCTTCACGCCATCGCCTTGCATTCGGATGGTCGTGTGTTCGTGGGAGATCGTAGCAACAGCCGGATCCAGATCTTCGATCAAGAGGGAAACCACTCTGCCACATGGACCCAGTTTGGGCGCCCGAGCGGAATCGCCTTTGACGACCAGGGGCGGATCTACGTTGCGGACTCCGAATCGGACAACGTGCAGAACCCAGGGTATGAAATGGGTATTCGCATTGGCGAAGTCGAGACGGGTTGGGTGAAGGAGTTCATTCGCTTCCCGTGGGCGAATCCCCACATCCTTCCTGGAAACGGAGCTGAGTTCGTCACGGTCGATCGCGAAGGTAACATTTTCGGAGGAGAGCCCGTTCCCAACCCTCATGTGAATGCCCGAACGCTCAGGAAGTACGTGCGAGTGCGCCCTTGAGCGATGGTCCATCCCAACTTGGGGCTGCAGTGTTGTAGGGAGATGGGTGCCCGAGCGGCGATACCAGTCTTCGTAGCATCTTACTCACTTGGGACACTGCACCGTGATTTCTTCAATTGGAGAGTTCATGCGTCATCTGACGCCAAGATGACCAACTGTGTGCAGTCTGTCATTCACGGTAAAGGATTACTTACTGTTTTCGAATTACCTTTACCGAGGATAAGGTAGTCGAGCTCCCTCCGAGTCATCCTGGTGAGGTCAGCGATTCGGCTCAGATAGAAGACAACTCCGAGCGTTATCCATCCTGCTAAGGCGATCCACGACGGCATTGCCATGAAAGCTGGCGATCCGGGCACACAAAGCAACGCGATGAAACCTATCGATGCAATGGATCCAGCGACGGTGAGGCCAGCGCCGCCCCACGCAAGCCTAAGCTTCGGCTGTGTCTTGAGAAGCGACCAAGCTCCTATGCAGGTGTACAAAAAACCCATGGCAATTCCGACGGCGGACATGTCTACGACCCAGAGGAGCGCTTGTCGGCCGAACCACGGTGCCAGCAGGGATGTGGCAGCCACCAACAAGATTGCATTTGACGGTGTGCCGTACGTTGGGGAAATTCGACCGAACCAGGCAGGCAGGATCTGTGCCCGACTCATACTGAACATCAGCCGGCTTGCAGCCATGAAGAAGCCGTTCATTCCAGTGAAGATCCCCATCATGACCGCCACGCTCAGGATCGCTATGCCTACTGAACCCAAACTCTGCTCGGTGACATAGCCCGTCGCCCACGCGGGATTTGCCGCGACAAGCTCGGTCCAAGGCGTGAGGTAACTGGTCGCCAGGAGCACCGTCAAATAGAGAATGACGCCCAGGACGATCGAGAGCAGCATCAGCCGAAAGGCGCGGGCTGGCGAGAATTCAAATTCTTCGGCCGCTTGTGGCAATGTGTCAAACCCACTGAGCATCCACGGTGCGATGGCCACCATCGCGAGGATCCCGCTCAGAGGCGAGCGGTCAGGGGAAAACGGTGGTCTCAAGTTCGCCAGAGTGCTGCCGGCGTCCAGAATACTGCTGGTGGCAATTAAGAAGACCGCTGAGACCATGACGACCAGTAACAGGAGCTGCGTCCGACCGACAATCCTCACACCGCGGTAATTGAACCAGCCAAAGACGAGGATGGCTGCTGACGCAAGAAAAACTTCTCCAGCGTACACTTCGAAGCCAGCAATCGAGTAGAGATATCCTTGCGCGAAGAGCCCGGGGAATACGAATTTTCCGAGCAAGGCGAGTGCCGTGGCGTTAAGAGGCACTATCGTGAGGTAGCCGAGGGTCATGAACCAGCCGCACACATAGGCGTGATGGGGGCCAGCCGTGAAGTATGCATACACGAATTCGCCGCCGGCAAAAGGGAACCGTGTCACCATCAGGCCGTAGCTACAACTGATTAAGACCATCAACAGGCCGCCCAGTAAGATCCCAATCGTCGCGCCAATTGGCCCGGCGGTGACAAGGAAGTCACCTGGAAGTACGAAGCACCCCCATCCGATCATGCATCCCAATGCGAGCGCACCACTGTGCCATAGGCTGAGACTTCGCTTAAGTTGGGTACGTTCGTTCATCTGGAAGCCTCATTTTTGTCGGTTATCAATCAGCGGGACGACATCACTGGGTAGACCTGTCCTTCAAAGACCGTACCCCAAATCTTGATGTCCTTGACGTGATCGAGCGTCACAGCGTACGGGTCTTCCTCAACGACAGCGAAGTCGGCTTTCTTGCCTGCTGCAATGGTGCCGATCTCGTGGTCCATCCTGAGTGACCATGCGGCATCGACCGTTACAGCCCGCAGGGCTTGGTCTAGTGTTAGTGCCTCTTGAGGCCCACGGATCGTTCCGCTGGCCGTCTTGCGCGTGGCCACCGACCAGACCGCGAGGAGCGGTCGAACTGGCCCCATGGGTAAATCGGAGTGTAGCGTAACCTTGACACCGTTCCGTACTAGTGAGCCAAGTCGAATCATCTGGTCAGCGCGATCGGCTCCAATCCCGACCTCCGCCCACTTGTCACCCAACAGCCACAGATAGTAACCGGTGGCGGAGACCGTTGCGCCAAGCCGTCCGATTCGCGTCGCCTGATCCTGCCGGGAGAATCCGAAGTGTTGCAAGATGTAGCGGAAGTCTGGGCGTGGATGTTCCTCAAGTAGTGCTTCAAGCGCATCTAGAGTTACATCGACACCCCAGTCACCGTTCACGTGAACGTTGATGTCAAACCCCGCATGCCAGAACGGCGCCATCATTGGTTGTAGCTCCTCTGGCGGCGTGAGCCATTCACCGTGGTGACCATCGATATACCCGGGTTCTCCCATTTGCATGTACTGTGCGAACATCGCACCGTCCGCCATGTACTTCATTCCTTTTGTGAAGATTAGCCGGTTAGTACTCGCTTTGCGGTCGTTTTCGAACTTCGCGGAGAGGTTGTCTCCAACTCGTTCCTCGTAGCCTGCCGGCCTGGCGATATGAAGAATTCGAAACGGCGTTTTGTCGTTATCAAAACTTTCGCGCAAGCTTTCCCACTGTGCCGAGCCCACTCTTGGGGCGCTTCCAGCATCGGCGATCGTTGTGACGCCGCCACGATGGATCAGGTCCGTAACTAAATCGAATCCGTCAGCAGTCGCGCGGGGATTCGGAAGGTGCCGAGCAATCCTGTCTCTGACGACGGCCTGACCTCGTTCCCAGAAGCGGCCGGCTTCCCAATCGACCCCGTCTGGAGCCATCGCGACGACTTCCTCACTGACTTGGGCGGCCTCTAGAGCGGCAGTGTTCAGTACGACTTCGTGGGCAGAACGTTGGGTCACGACGATTGGACGCGTTGTTGAAATGTTATCCAAATCCTGGCGGGTAAGTGGACCGTGCCAGTAACTGTTCCAGCCCCAGGTGAAGAATGGCTCATTAGAATCAGCCTCCCGAGAAACGAGTTCCCGCAACCTGGCTAGATAGCTCACCCTGTCGGTCACGCCCTCGATGAAACCGGACGGGAGTTCCCAGTCTTCCGCAGTGATGATTTCGTTCTGCGACAGTAGCCGGGCGCCCAGTCCGGGATGCAGGTGAGGGTCTATGAATCCAGGGAGGAGCACCTTGTCCCTGAATCGTTCATCGATCTTGTACTCGTGAGCGTCGAGCCACGGTTTGAGCGTGTCCATCGTGCCCACCGCGACAACCCGATCGTCTCGGACCGCGACTGCGGTGGCAGTCGGCATCGACGGGTCCATGGTTATGATCTTGCTCGCGGGATAGACCGTGAGTTGATCGGCCGCAATGCCCACTGACATCAAGACGCATAACATCACACCGTAGAAAAAGACGCTCACAGTACAGGGTCTCATAAATGCTCTCTTTCAGTAGTTTCTAACGGACGCCACCGAAACGTGTTAAAGGCGGAGTTTATTGTTCTTAGGATCATAATAAGGAGTTTCAACCACCGTGGCTGGCCTCTTGTCGCCTAAGATTTCAACGGCGACGCTCGTGCCGGGTTTCGACATTTTAGAATCGATGTAGCCTAGAGCGAGACTCCGGTCAACTCTGTGTCCCCAGCCTCCGGAAGTGACACGCCCGACCACCTGCTCGTTGTCCCAGATACAGTCGTCGCCACTTGCATCGGCGTCACCAGCGTCGACGACTAGAGTCACCAATCGTGGAGGTGTTTCTCCACGTCTCTGTTGTTGTGTGAGCGCCTCTCGGCCTATGAAGTCTCCTTTGTTGAATTTGACGAAGAAGTCGAGACCAGCCTGAAGCGGGGTTTCTTCGCCGCAGATGTCAGCGGCGAGCAGGTAGCCCTTCTCAAGCCGCATTGAGTTGAGCACTGCCCGCATGCCACAGTTGGCCAGGCCAAGTTCTTTGCCGGCATCCAGGATGTGTTCGTAGATTGTCCGCTGGTAGATCAGTTCATGATGAAGTTCCCATCCCAGCTCGCCGACAAAATTTAAACGCAACGCTCTGGCTGGAGCGTTTCCGATCCGAACGTTCTGCCATGAGAGATACGGAAACCGTTCGGAAGACAAGTCGGTGTCAGTGAGCTTGGACAGCAAGGCTCTCGATTTGGGCCCAACCACCGCGAGAACACCGTAGTGATTCGTCAAGTTGTTGATGGCTACGCTTCCATCCGGCGGCAGATAGTCCTCCATGTGCTGCATCAGGCGCAATTCGGCCGTCGCGGGCGCTACGACGTAGAAGCTGTTCTCAGAGAGGCGCGTGACCGTCATGTCATCGCCGACAAAGCCGGATGGCGTAAGCATAAGGTTGTAGCCGACTCGGTTTAGCTTCGGCAGACGACCACTTGTCAACCGGTCGAGATAGGTGTTCGAGGTTGGTCCTGACACGATGAACTTCGCAAAGGAACTAAGTTCGTAGACGGCTACTCGATCTCTAGCCGCGAGGCACTCTCTGCCCACGTGTTCAAAGTAGTTGGTGTGTCTGCGGAACGACAGTCTATCGACGGGCTCCACCCCATCAGGGGCGAACCAGTTGGCCCGCTCCCATCCGTAGCGGCTCCCGAAAACGGCACCTTGAGCTTTTTGCAGGTCGTATATCGGCGGCGTCTTGACCGGCCGACCGGCATTCCTCTCCGTGTCAGGAATAGAAAGCTGGTACTGTAGCCGATAAGCCTCCTCAGCCTTAGCCTGTGTGTACCGCTTAGTCGTCCAATTACCGAATCGTCTCGGGTCGAGACTAGATAGGTCGATACTGGGTTCGTCTTCAACGATCCATTCGGCGAGGTATTTTCCGACACCGCCTGCCTGAGTAATTCCAAAGTTACAGCCCGCCAGGCAATAGAAATTTGGTACGCCGTACACCGGTCCAAGCAGTTGCTGACCGTCTGGGGTATACGCGATGGGGCCGTTGCAGATGTGTTTCAACCCAGCGTCCTTGAGCATCGGCACGCGATCCATTAGGCGTAGTAGATACTGCTGAATCCGTTCAAGGTCAATGGGAAGATCCGTCTGAGCCCAATCCCAGGCGACGCCGTTGGTGCTCCAGGCCTTACAGTTGGATTCATACGGACCGACTAGCAGACTGTTGCCCTCTTTTCGCAAATAGTAGGGGACGTCAGGGTCTCGTAATGACGTCAGTTCTCCCTCCAGTGTTTCGATTTCTGGTAGGTCTGCGAACAAGACGTGATGGTGCTCAATGGCCATGGTGGGCAAATACAGGCCAGCCATAGCAGCGATTCTGTCAGCCCACAGACCGCCCGCGTTAACGACAATTTCGCACGTGATGTCACCCTGTTCGGTATGCACCATCCAGCTTCCACTACGGGACCTAGAAATGTCCGTCACACGGTTGAACCGATAAATTTCAGCGCCCGCTTGACGGGCACTCTTAGCGAGGGCGCTCGTGATCCCAGCTGGGTCGCAGTGTCCATCGAACACGTGATGCATCGCGCCAACCAGGCCTTCGGTATTCATGTACGGAAAGAGTTGTTGGGCCTGTTCGGGAGAAACAAGGGCGCAGTCGATTCCCAGCGCGTGGTCCTTGGACAGTACATGACGGTACTCATCCATTCGGTCTGAAGTCGTAGCCAGACGCAGACTTCCCGTCGTCCGCCAGCCCGTCTCCTGGCCGGTCTCAGCTTCGAGCTCTTGGTAAAGCTTAATACTGTATTCATGCAACCTGGTATTGCAGCGATTGGGTGTCCACTGAACAACATTGCCGGCAGCGAGCCATGTTGAGCCCGATGTAAGCTCGTTCTTTTCCACCAACACCACGTCCGTCCAGCCAAGCTTGGTTAAGTGGTACAAGAGGCTGCACCCGCTGATGCCACCGCCGATGATCACCGCCCGGGCTTGAGTCTTCAAAGTTGTTCCTTACTCCGTTTGTGCTCAGCTACGGTTCGAGTCGAATGTTTCGTTGGTATATGTGGTGTCCTGTGAGAACTCGATCATGACAGTATCTTGTTCGATGACCGAAAGGTGGCCGGGTGATACGAAATAGGTTTCGCCGGCGGAAACCGTTTGCTCGGTGCCGTCCTGCATGCGGACGCGCATCGCAACAGACTCAAGATAACCGAAGTGTGTACTGGGACACCAATCTGGGTGACCCGGCAGCAATGGTTTGACCGAGGCTGTCCAGTCGAAACCGGCGTCCGCCTCCATACGAACTACCTGATGGCCGTCAACTTGTCGTATCCACATGCGTAGTTGTTTGCCCTCTGGTCACACAGTTTTGTCGGGAGCCGAACTTTGTGTGCCTTGTGTGTAACAAACGATAGTACTCATGTTTGACCTCGATTCGTATAAGTGACTTAACCAACGTGATTCCAACTATGCCCCGGGCCTTCTCAGCGTGATCATCTCTCTCAGTTACACTGGCCGCTGGTTCTAGATTAAAACTCTTACGGCGACCATTTTCCTCATTAAACGCAACATGGTAGCCTTTATCTGCGGAACAGAGACGAGGTTTTCTCCCACCCAGAAGGCCCGCTTTAAGTCAGTAAGTTTTGGTCGACCGAAACTAACGGCCCTCACCTATTAACTAGTTTCCTAAGTATCGCTTGCAGTTCATGTGAATCAGTAAGCGTAGATGCCCTTGCGTGGGTGGGCCAGGGGCGGAGTACTAACCGTATGAATTTTACCGAACTAGGCATGTGTTCAGAGATAGTTCGCGCTATCGCGGGATATGCCAAAGCCACGTCAATTCAAGAAAAAGCGATTCCTGTCGCGCTGGAAGGTCGAGATCTTATCGCATGTGCCCAGACTGGAACTGGAAAAACCGCTGCGTTTCTATTGCCCATCCTTCAGCAGTTGTTTGTCGGAAAGCCGTCTGTTGGCCCTCGGGCACTGGTGATTACCCCCACTCGTGAGCTAGCGGTACAGATTGGTGATATGGCCAAGCGGCACGGAAAACATCTGAACCTTCGGAGTGCCGTTGTTTTTGGAGGTGTCGGCATGGACCCACAAAAACGAAAATTGGCCGGACAATTGGATTTATTGATTGCAACTCCTGGACGGCTTCTCGACCATGTTGGCCGACAACAGGCCCTTTTGAATCACATTCGTGCCATCGTTCTAGACGAAGCGGACCGGATGCTCGACATGGGGTTTCTGCCTGATGTCCGTCGTATCCTTTCTATCTTGCCGAAGAAACGTCAGAATCTATTCTTTTCAGCGACGATTCCCGATGATATCGAATCTTTAATCCGGCGTAGCAGTCGGGAACCGGTGATGATCGAGGTTGCTCGTCGAGCAACACCGGTCAGTAGCATCACGCAGGTCATACACCCTGTGCAAACGGATCGTAAGAAGGAATTGCTGAAGGGCCTTCTACAGAACAGCAACATGTCTCAAACCTTAGTGTTTACTCGCACGAAAGCTCGAGCAAACCAGTTGACTAAGGTTTTGGAAAAATCTGGCCACGCTGCCATGGCCATTCACAGTGATAAGAGTCAAAGTGCGAGGATGCGAGCACTGGCAAACTTCCGAGACGGGAAGTTTGACATCTTTATCGCGACGGACATTGCCGCTCGTGGTCTGGACGTTGATGGCATTAGCCACGTCGTCAATTTCGATCTGCCGGATGCACCCCAGGACTACGTGCATCGGATCGGGCGAACCGCCAGAGCCGGTGGCCGAGGCAATGCTATTTCTCTCGTTTCACCTCAAGAACGCAAGAAATTGGCTGCTATCGAGCGATTCATCAAAAAGCCAATCAGGCAGAAATTGATTTCCGGATTCATTATTGCCGCGAACATTTCAACGTTAAAACCGAAACGGCGGTCGAAACGACAACCGACAATCCCATCAAGACGAAAGCTAAATAGGTCGAAAGATACGTCGGTGTCACGAAGCGGTAGAGCACAGACATTACGGACCGACAAGAAAAGATCGCACCGAAAGGAAAGAACCCGAGATCGAAAGGTGCGATCTGCACGCACAGCTGGTTAAAATTACGTGGTCGACTGATTTTGCCCTTGAGTTGTAGAGCTGTTCACGGTAGTAACGAACAGGAGACGTAAAATGAAATTCTCCACCCACGAGAGATGGCTGACTGACTCCGTTTGGCAACGCCGTCGCCGGCGTGTCCGTGCGGGTCTCATCGTGGTGTTTGTCTTCTGGCTTGCGGCGTCTGAGCGTGCTCGTCACGTTGCTGCCCAAGAAGAGCTGCCCCCGTTGAGCTATACGGTCGAGCAGGCCGGTCAGGGGAGCATCGCCTATCAAGAGAACTGCGCAGCGTGTCACGGCGAGAACATGGATGATGGCGAGTTCGTGCCCCTCAAGGGTGTCGATTTTCGCGAGCGGTGGCGTGCGCAGTCAATGGAAGAAATGTTCATCGTGACAAGCGCGACGATGCCACAGGACCGGCCGGGTCGCCTGGACGATGATATGTATGCCGATATCCTTGCGTACGTCCTTCAGGAGAATGGGTCTGAGCCCGGTGAGACCGAGTTGCCGGCCGACCCCGACGCCTTGTTGGCGATGGCGTCGCCCAACTGGCCGCGCGTCACAGGCGGAGGCCTTGCGCCGGGCGTGGTGTTGCCGCCGGCACCGGGCCGGGTGAATCCGTTGGACCGCATTCGGCCGGTCACCGACGCCATGTTGCAGAATCCGGAAGACGGCGAGTGGCTGTTGTGGCGTCGCACCTACGATGCGTTTGGCTATAGTCCTCTGACACAGATCAACACAGAAAACGTACATGAATTACGTCCCGCGTGGACGTGGTCGCTGCCGCCTGGACCCAACCAGGCTACGCCGATCGTCCATGATGGCGTCATGTTTATTCACGGGTACGGTGACCACCTGCAGGCCCTTGATGCAGTGACGGGCGACCGCCTCTGGCAGTACTCGCACCGGTTACCGAGGGGTGTGGCTCCAAGTTTGAAGCGTGGCCTGTCAATCTATGGCGACCGTCTGTATGTGCCGACATCGGATACACACATCGTCGCGCTCGACATCAAGACCGGGACGGTCATCTGGGACAAGCCGGTCGGTGACCCGGAGACTGGTCTCCGGCTTACTGGCGGCCCGCTCGTGGCGCGTGGGAAAGTAATGATGGGGACGCAAGGGTTTCGTGGCCTGGAGGGAGGCCCCTACATTGTGGCTCTCGACGCCGAGACCGGGGAGGAAGCTTGGCGCTTCTACACTATCGCGCGCCCCGGCGAGCCAGGCGGCAACACTTGGAACGGATTGCCGCTTGAGCAGCGTAACGGGGGGTCGGTCTGGATACCTGGGAGCTACGATTCGGTGAACAACCTGGCACTCTTCGGGCCAGGGAATACCTACGACACGGCTCCGCTTCGCGATCCGATTGATCAAGAGGGTGTGACGAATGATGCACTTTATCTCGATTCCACGCTTGCATTAAATCCGGACACCGGCGAACTCGTGTGGTACTTCCAGCATCAGGCGAATGGCCAGTGGGACCTCGATTGGGCGTTCGAACGACAGGTCATGGAGTTGCCGGTTGATGGGATTACGAAACGAGTCGTAGTGACGGGTGGGAAGCAGTCGATCTTCGACATTCTGGAAGCCGACACGGGCACCTACGTGACGTCGATTGATCTTGGGCTTCAGAACGTCGTCACGGCTATCGACCCTACGACCGGCCAGAAGATCATTGATCCGACGCTGGTGCCTGGCGACGGAGAAACAAAGATGATTTGCCCTCACGTAGGAGGTGGGCGAGGGTGGCTTCCGACGTCGTATGACGCCGAAACAAAGATGTTGTACATCCCGATTACCGAAGCGTGCATGGACCTCGTCCCCGTGCCGGAGGGCGAACGTGGGAGTTTGACGACAGGGGTGCGGTGGACCGTTCGGCCTCGGCCGGAGAGCGATGGTAACTACGGGCGTCTTGAAGTCGTGAACCTCGAGACTAAGGAAACCGTCTGGATCGAACGCCAACGGGCGCCACTGACTTCAGGCACTCTCGTGACAGCGGGTGGGTTAGTGTTCGCCGGATCGCTCGACCGCATGTTCAGTGCTCATGACGCAAGAACGGGCGCTCGACTGTGGCAGACCCGCTTGAACGACGTGCCGAATTCCTCGCCGATTAGCTATTCCGTGAACGGAACGGACTACATTGCCATGGTAGTGGGTGCTGGCGGATTTCAGTCGCAGGCCTACGATGTGCTCGTGCCGGAGATTCAAAACCCGCCAGACCGCAACGCGACGATTTGGGTCTTCGCTGTTCCAGAATCTTGAGGACGTCTAGCGCTAATACAGATCGCCGAAAAAGCTGGGCGATTGCGGAAGATTTGCCGTTCTAGTCGACTCCAGTATTTCTTGTGTTCCTTCCGTTTTAGATTGCAGTAAGACAACGATTTTTCTTTATCCATTACATCGATCGTCATACCATTCAATTGTGATTGGTGGAGGGGAGAGTCGTGAGCCAAAGAAATGTGGTTAAGGTGATGGCCCATGACGGGATCGTTGGGCTGACGTCTTCAGTCTCTATGAGCTCTCGCCTTCCAAGTTGGCCTGAGTTGGATCTATGTAGCTGCAGGAGTTGCTGTACTCATTCAGAATGAGAACGTCATAATTCTCGTACGAGTGATCGGAAATAGCGCCCATTCTGTTCCCTTGAGGTGACGCGATGACATCACGCAATGGCTTGACGGCACTCGCCGTCGTGTTCGCACTGCTTTTTGTTCCCCAGGAGCTGGCCGCCCAGGAGCTGGTCCGCGTCAACCCGGAAGAGGTTGGAATGTCGTCCGAACGGTTGGACCGACTGAGTCTGGCCCTCGAGAACTACGTCGACGAGGGGCGACTCGCCGGCGCGGTGACTATCGTGGTCCGTCGGGGCAAGATGGTCTACCGTGAGGGGATCGGCCACCTCGATGTGGAAACCCAGGCGCCGATGCCATCTGACGGCATCTTCAGGATCGCCTCACAAACGAAGGCGCTTGCCAGCGTTGGCGTCATGCTACTGCAGGAGGAGGGCAAGCTACTCATCACCGATCCGGTCGACAAGTATCTTCCGATGTTCGCTGAGACGACCGTTGCCGAACCGGACGGTCAGGGTGGCTACAACGTCGTACCGGCACGACGTCCGATCACCATCCGTGACCTGCTGACGCATACCGCCGGCATCAGTTATGGCATGGGCCTACTGGCCAACCGTGGTCCAGCCGCCGACGAATGGGAAGAGGCGGGAATCACCGGCTGGTATTTCGCCGACCGCAATGAGCCGGTGGTCGACACAATGGCACGTCTTGCGGAGTTGCCGATGGACGCGCACCCGGGAGAGAGTTGGATTTACGGCTACAACACCGACATCTTGGGCGCGATGATTGAGGAGATCAGTGGTCAGACGCTGGGCGAGTTCCTGAAGGAACGACTGTTCGACCCGCTCGGAATGACCGACACGCATTTCTTTCTGCCCGAGAGCAAGGTAGGTCGGCTTGCCACCGTCTATTCGTCTGTCGGGGACGGCAGCAGTTTTGAGCGCGCGCCGGACCCAGGTCACATGGTAGGGCAGGGCCATTACGTCACTGGGCCGCGCACGGCGTTTTCCGCCGGCGCTGGGGCACTGTCAACCGCCACCGACTACGCCACGTTTCTACAAATGATGCTGAACGGCGGCGAATTGAACGGTACGCGCATCCTGTCGCGGAAGACGGTTGATTCGATGCTGAGGGACCACCTAGGCGGTATTGCTTTCAATGCGGGCCAAGGCTTCGGTTTGGGATTTTCTCTTACGCACGACCCGGCCGCCATTGGGCTACCCGGCTCGGTCGGTGAGTTTGGCTGGGGCGGCGCTTATCACTCTACTTATTGGGCTGATCCCGAGGAGGAACTGGTCGTCGTCTACCTCACCCAACTCATCCCGGCGATTAACATTGACGATCACCAGAAAGTGCGGACGATGATCTATCAGGCGATCATCGATTAATAGGGAGCCTGCTGGCTAACTGTGCATCGCGTCAAACTAGTCAATAGAGACGGGTCAAGAGCGTAGCTGTACGGCGCGCCATCACGTTTCTCCGTTTCCAGAATTTTGCCTAGAAAAAGCGCCCAGGCGCATTCAGTTAGTCGAGAGATGCCACTGTACAAGGCAGCATAAAGTATCGCTGTTCAGTTAAGTGTGTCTAGAAGACCGACTGTAACGTGCAGAGGAATCATCGGTTTCGTGACAGACAATTGGCGTGTTCGTTCCAAGACTGTTAGTTTAATGGTGACACCTGTTGGGTCACGATCCGGAGACACGCTGCCGACCAGCCGTTTGTACAGGATCTTCGCATGCAATCGGTCTTTCGCCGTAACCACCACCGGATCTGGACCCGTAATTGATGGACCCGGCACAAGATTGAGATTTGCCGTGTGGCCAGGAATAAATCCGAGGGTATGTGCCAGCTCGTGGATATAGATCGAATTATCACGGGTTGGTGAACCATGTGACTGATTAAAGCTGAGTTTGCCACCAGTCAACGCAGTACCAGCGCCTCCGGGATAAGTCGAGGTCCTTCCGCCCTCGCTGGGATTGTTAAATTTATCGACATACATAAATACGATGCTCTCGGGACCAGTCGTATTCAAACTCACACTGGTACCGACTTCGTCCGTCTTTGTAGTAATTCCTGGATTCACTACCGTGTCGCCCGTGAGATCCGACGCCAATGCGACCGCCTCTCGAGCACGCGCCTCAAAGTAAGATGGCGCCGCTGTTGCCGTTGCCTCGTACCCTGAGCAATAGTCTATACATTGATATATCTGAGTCCGTTGTATTGTCTTCAATCGACTACCGACCGAGCCAGTCGTTCAACGAAGGTCACGAAGACTAAGAACGTGAGACTGAGGAGAACCAGCGCGATGATGGCGAAGAGTATCTTGGAGGCTTGGTTCTTAAAAGGGGCTGCCGAGACTAGATGACCGAACTGTGTGGCTACCCGCACGGCAACATAGAAACCGACGGTCATGACTGCGATGTCCAAGGGGGGAGTGTCATCGATCCAGGCAGATCCGACAAGAACAGCAGCGGCCATAACTCTCACGAGCCAGGTAAAGAAGATCTTCTCGGCGGGACTCACCCGCTCGTGTAGTTGCTGAAGTGCGTGTTGTAGTCGTCTAATTATTGGGTTGAATCGACCGTGGTAAATTTAGTCAAAACGGTCCTTGTAGTTCCATCGGTTCTCGTGAATAAATCGTTGGATAAGATCGCCCTGTGTGGCTGTTCTGACTCCGATGGACAATGGGATAGAATGGCGACGCAGTTCAACGACGCTTTGAAGAATAATGGAGAGGTTTGTAACTATGCCTGTAGTGATGATCTACTTAGCGAGTCGGAGGATTTTTCTTGCCGCTTTGATCGCGGTTGTTTCGGCGATTCCAGCGGTCGGCCAGGAGTTTTCGGTTGGTCAACCGATAGGCGCGAATAATGAAGCCGGAGTCTGGCATCCCATGTCGGACAACGTTACGGTGTACGGTAGCTTTCACTTTTCTGAAAGCTGCACGTTTGACCCTGACAAGAATCTGATTCTGGCCATGAATGCTGGTAATCGAGGAGATACCGCTGACAGCGATGGCTTTGTCTCTCTCATCAATCCTGACGGGAGTGTACACACGCCCAAGTGGATCGGTGCGACGCGGGACGGCTTGGAACTCCATGATCCCTTAGGTAGCGCGGTTAGCAATGGCGTGCTTTATACGGTTGATTCGGGACACGTCCGCTTGTTTGATCTTGAAACAGGGCGACCTTTGCGGTCGATTTCCGTGCCGGAATCTACGAGATTGAACGGTATTGCCGTTGCGGATGATGGGACTGTGTACGCTTCCAATACTAGGAATCCTGAGCAGATCTGGAAGGTAACCGCTGACGGCGACGTGTCGTTGTTTGCCGAGGGCGCACCACTCGCCGCTCCCAACGGCGTAGCGATTGACCAGGACGGAAACATTGTCGTGGTCAACGTTGGCGACAATGCCGTTATTACCTACGGTCGGGATGGTGAGGTGGTGCGGATCGAGCATAGTGTAGAGGGCGGGAACGATGGCGTCGTGGTCACCGCCGACGGGACGAAGTACGTGAGCAGTGTGCGGTATGGCAGCGTGTCCCGCATTCGTGTCGGCCAAGAGGCAGAGATCGTTGCTTCGGGGATACCAAGCGCTGCGTCCATGTGCTACGACTCGACTCAGAATCAACTGGTTATTCCGCTGAACAGTAACTACGCACTTGCGTTTGTGCGACTTAGTAGCCAGGAGTAATCTGACGAGACTGCTGGACTTCAAACAATTTTACTCGCCGACAAATGTGTAGAACTTCTCCCAAGTTGCGCCGAAGGTTCTGCGTCACGTCTGTGGCACATAAAACTAGGGTCCTGCTGCTAAATAACAACCCAACGAGTGTCTATGGTTCCCGTTGTTCGGCGAAGTGTTGTTCGCTTCGGTTATTGCGTGACACTGGCGGCATTGATGTTGGTGGTGGCTTGTGGAGAGTCTGAGAATGCATCGTTAGTCTCAGCGACTCTTCGAGATAGCTCCTTTTAAGTTCGCCTTATGGGGCGACAACCCATATTCACCGACTAATGTGCCGAGATTTGAGGCGCTCATCCGAGATGTCAACGCGGTGGGTCACCTTTCCTGGGTCATTCATGTTGGCGATGTCTTACGGCCGACCAACTTTGGGTTTTCAGATGAAATACTGCAAGCTCGGTTTGACCTCTATCAGGGCTTCGACCTGCCCTTGGTGTTTACGCCAGGTGACAATTACTGGTTCGATTGTCAACGGTTAGGCGCTGGAGGTTATGACACCTACGAGCGGCTGGTTGTTCTCCGTGCGATGTTCTTTCCCACTCCTGAGCTGACGACCGAGGGGAGGCGAATGGCAGTTGAGACACAAAGTCACGATCCCGACTTTGAGGAGTTCGTCGAGAACGCAATGTGGACCAAAGAGGGAGTCGTGTTTACTACGTTTCACATTCTCGGTGTGAAAGTACTGGCGATTGAGACGTCGTATGGATGCAGCCGTGAGTTGGATTAGGAAGACCTTTGAGTTGGCACGTGAGTCTGGCAGCATCGGTGTTTTCATGGCGACGCAAGTCGACCCATGGATTGTGTCGGCGCCTCCCCTATTTCGCCAGATTTGTCCGGATTGTTTCGAACCACGAGAGGGCATTACGCGTCTTTATCCGGCGTTGGAGCAAGAAGTGAGCAGATTCGACGGGCCGGTTGTCTCGGCAGTTGGAGATACTCATATCTTCCGTGTGGACAAGCCGTTGTGTTCCGGAGAGACGGGGCGGCTCGTCGAGAACTTCACGCGAGTGGAGACGTTTGGCGACCCATATGTGCACTGGCTGCAGGTTCGGGTCGATCCTGGGCAGAGTGAAGTGTTTTCGTTTCAGCAGCAGATTGTAGAAGGCAATGTCGGTGGTGTAGGAGAGCTGTAGACGGGTTCGGCTGCTTCCGCTACAGGTTGTGTAGCTGTGCGGCGCTCTCGACCGGATCCAGCTTTAGCTATTCCTTTTCGTTCACGATCTGGTCGTAGAACGAGACGAAGTCCTCTTTGTCGTCCCCAGCGCGGAACTTAATGGCGGCACGTGGGTGGAGGTTTAGTTGTCCCGTAATGTTGTACG
>CEUS01079606.1_pt1 | contig 16775 bp, 12 predicted proteins | sample 427031 | NCBI WGS metagenome assembly CEUS01 (sample SAMEA2622837, study PRJEB7988) | marine metagenome | biome: marine biome (ENVO:00000447); feature: marine epipelagic mixed layer (ENVO:xxxxxxxxx); material: "saline water (ENVO:00002010), including plankton (ENVO:xxxxxxxx)" | depth 140 m | reverse complement strand
AGGGAAAATTGTACCTGATGATGGTACACAAACTGGGCTTGGCCGAGAGTGCATTGCGTGAAGCGATCAAGCTCAACCCTAAGGATGAAGAATCGCACTTCCTGCTCTGGAAACTGTTGGAACTGACAGGGCGTGCCGACTGGTCTGAAGAAATCTTTTGGCGTGTCTACGAATTGACCCATCCAGACCGACGGCCGGTCCGCTTGCGTCAATGGTACATGACACAGTTTTTTGCCCCGACGGCCAACCTGATGTTGGAAAGACAGATGGGTTTGCTGGGCACCGAAGAAGTTCCCAGTAGCGACAATGAGTACGAACGGTTTGATTATTTCCGCAAGGTCGAACCCACCTGGCCTGTCGCCCATGCCGCCCTGGCCAAGTGGTTCCTCGACGAAACCGATCCCAATTTTGCCAAACGCATGCTGGATGAAGCGGCCGAAAAACTCGGTGACAAACGGTTCGAAGATCCCTTCTTCGTCGCTACGCTGATTCGCTGTCTGACCGATCTGGGCCAATACGACGAAGCCCGTGAAGCATTCAAGCGATGGCCCACCGCCCAAAAAGGGTACGATTATTTCAAGTGGCAAGCTGTGCTGCTCTCCGAACTGGATGACGACGACGAACAAGCCGCTAATCTTTTCGAACAGGCGTTGGCCTCCTGGCCCGGCCCGGTCGACTGGCAAACCCGTCATCGCAAGAAAACTTGCCTCCAAAAACTGCAAAAACATCAGGAAGCGCAAAAAGAGCTTGAAAAGGCCAAGCAAATAGAGAAACTTATGGAACGCGAACAACACTCCCAGGTACGTGACGCGCTGGCCAATCTCGGCACGCGAGATTGCTACAACATCATGGTCAAGTTCTATACGGACCTGGGAATGCAGCGCGAAGCCAAAGCGTGGCAGGACCAGTTCGCACTGGTGGAAAAATACGGAGAACCGCCCAAGCAAGAAATCAGGCCCGCAGAGCCCGCCAACTCCCCCGCTGTTCCCTTCGCACCGACTGGCGAACAACCGACTGGCGAACAACCGACTAAATCTGGGGCCCCTTGAGCTTTATGGCTTCAGATCCGAGAATAATAGAAGCTCGTGGGAATAATTTAGCGTTCCCGAGCATCTTATACGTGAAGCGAATAGTCCTTGTTTTCTTTTCCATGGGAGATGTCTGATGATTCGTAGCCTAGCCTTCGTTGCCGTACTTTCAGCGGCCTTTTCTCTCGGCTGTGGTGGCGGTGGTGGAAGCGCCGAGGGTAATGCCGAAGCCGAAAAATATGGTGTCGGTGGAACTGATACCGTGCAGAGTGAAGATCAAATCAAGAAGCAGATGGAAATGAGCGCCGGCATGGGCAAACAAATGGCCGGTGACGCTGGCGCCGACGCTGGTGAAATCAGTGGCGCTGATGCTGGAAGTGCTGGCGCGGCAACGGAAAAGAACTCTGACGAGTAATTTCCGTGCGTTCTTTATTTCAACTGTCAAACAGTGCACCGCCAGCTTCGTGACCCTTGAACAGGGTGCGGGGTTGGCGGTGTTCTCTATTTGTCCTGGAAGTTGTGCTCGGTTCGTTGCGCAGTTCAACCGGATGCTGATAAGTTCGATGGCCATTCCTATCCAATTATCCACCGCCGTCCTCGTGGGACTGCTGCTATGCGGTGGCTGCGGTGCCCGCCAGACGGACGGACCAGAAGCCATCGATGTTACACCTGAATCAACCGGCGAATTGAACACCAAAACTTCTGACGTCAAAGTCGTTCTCGATCCCGTCAAACAGCAGCACATATGGGACGCGGAACACACCAGCTTTGAGTTAGAGAATCGTTTTGCGACCCGCTTTGTCGATGCCTGGAAAGCCCGCGACGCTGCGCAACTGCAAACCCTCTTTGCAACATCTTTTACAGGCTCCACGCTGGTGCTTGATCAGCCACAAACCCGCTCACACAGTGTGTTGAGTGAAACTGTCTGGTCAGAAGATGACAATGCATCCCAAGCTGCCACGGGACCGCAACTGGCAAGTCACCTGGTCGCGTGGTTCGACAAGTTTCAGGAAATCCAACAACCCAAGCTCCGGGTACTGTCCATCGATCGTGCCACGAATTCGCCCGACGCCTGGCAAGCCAGGCTACTGCTGACGGCATACGGTGAGGGCAAATCTGGCGAACAAATCAAGCTGCAGTCGGAACATGACGTTACCTGCTGTTTTCAGGAAGATCAGGAACTTGAAAAAGAGGCGGTAATCACCCGCTGGAAAATCACGCAGATCCTCGAATGCATCTCGCAGCAAACCCTGATGGAGGAGACAACCGAAAAACTGGGTTTGGCAGAACTCGAACTCGTCGATAACTGGTCGCTTATCGACGGAGTTCCCGAAGACTATCGCTATCAGATGGCCGTCGAGGACTACGACCATGACGGATGGCTGGACATCGCGCTTTCGTGCTTTGATGGAAAATTTTTCCTGTTGAAGTTTGTCGAAGGCCAGCGTTTCCAGGATGTCGCCGCTTCCCTTGGCATCCGCACCACGGCAGATCCTCGTACCTACGTTGCTGGATGGATCGATTACGATAACGACGGTTTCAGCGACCTGCTATTGGGAAATCGACTGTATCACAACGAAGCCGGAAAGCGTTTTGTCGATGTGACCGCAGCTTCTGGATTACGGTTCCATCGTCAATCAATGGGCTGTCAGATCGCGGACTACGACTGTGATGGCTATCTCGACCTTTACGTGCAGTACCAGCGAGGCTTTGAAAGCCTCCACCAAGGAGAGCAGCAGTGGGTTGGCGACAACCAGTCGGGAGCCGAAAATCAACTGTGGCATAATGAAGGAAATGGTCGTTTCCGACTGGTTTCCGCCTCACAAGGTTACAGTGGCGGCCGCCGACACACGCTTGGTGCATGCTGGTTCTTTTTTGACCAGGACCACTACCCAGACCTCTACCTGGCCAACGACTTCGGCAACAATGTTCTGCTGCGCAATCGCGGCGACGGCACGTTCGAAGACCTTTCTGAAGCTTCCGGTACCAGCGATTTCGCCACCAGCATGGCAGTCGCCGCCGGGGACCTGAACAATGACGGACAGTCGGATCTCTACGTGGCCAACATGTACTCAAAGATGGGCCGCAGGATCATCGCACATGTATCCGAGGAAGATTACCCTGCCGGGATCTTCCAACAGATTCAAGGGTCATGTGCCGGAAACCGCCTGTATTCTAACCGCGCCGCAGGCGCCTACCGCGAATCCAGTGACGAGGCCGGGGTCAACGCAGTCGGCTGGGCCTACGCACCAGCTATGGCTGACCTCGACTCGGATGGCTGGCTCGACCTCTACGCGACGACCGGATTTATCTCGTTTGATCGCCACAAACCGGATGGGTGAACGTGTCTCTGGCGGGCTGTCGTGACACAGCCTTTAGACCGCACCGAAAAATTACCTCAGCTAGGAACGCTGGATGAAGAAGCTGGTGAATTCTGGGTAGCTAACCCTTTCACGATGCCTGCCGAACGCAAAAACCTGAGCGCCTTTGAACCGAATCGCCTCTACTTGAACGTTCCAAACAATCCATTCCTGGATGCTTCGTTCGCATCCGCAGCCGACATCGATGCGGATTCACGGTCAGTGGTGGCCGCGGACTTCAATCGTGACGGGGCAGTCGACTTGCTGGTTTGCTCGGTAGGTGGTGGACCTTTGCGTTTGTTCCTGAACCGGTTTCCACCACGTCACTGGGTGCGTCTGCATCTCGTCGGCAAAACCAGTAACCGGCCTGCTATTGGTTCTCGTGTCATCCTCCACTGTGGCAGCCGACAGATTGTCCGTGATCTGTTCGCGCCGAACCCTTTTATGGGACAAGGCCCTCCCCAATTGCTGATTGGTGTCGGAGACGTAACACAAATTGACCGCATCGAAATTCGTTGGCCCACCGGGAAGGTCCAGGAAATGCAACAACTCCCCGTAAATCGAGACATTATAATCAGAGAGTCGGCAGACACCTTTGAGGTTCAAGAAGTGGTTACACCGACATCTTGAATCGCCCTGCAGCCAGTCGAAACAAACTCGCCCCTGTAATGCAATCTTGTCAGCGATCGCGAATCCCCTGTTGCATTTCACCCGCGCGTTCCCAGAAACTCGCGTGCATACAAACCAATTCGCATCCTAGTCCACGGATTCCGTTGAGCCTTTTACACTGAGAACATCTATGCGGATCCAGGTCCTACTCGGCTGCATCGTACTCGGGCTAGCAAGCATCATCGGTTTCTATCTCTGGCAACGCGCCCCACAGGAGCCAGTGCCAGAACCAGTTCTCACACCCCAGCCTAATGCCACCACATCGGCGGCCTCCGAACCAGCCATTCCAGACTCCTATTTGACGCTTGAACAACGCCAACTGTTGTTTGACCTGGAACGCGCCGACCTGCTGCTGGGAAAGGCGCTCAAGCCCCTCTATACGGCGATAAAACAGGGAGATCGAAAGGGGATCCGCTCGCTGTTGGCACCTGATTTTGAGGCAACCGTTCCCACCGTACCGAAGGATGTCGGCGACGCAAAACGCGACGTTACTTATCGTTTTGCTACAGATTCATCCGCCGGGAAACGCCTCGACAGCTCAGGTTTTCTTTCCTGGATCGGCGACCTCCACGACCAATTCAAGAAGATTGAGTCAATCGCGTTTGGAAGAAAACGAAATGCCCCTTCGATCGTTGGCGGGCAAGACGTCGTCGGGGAAAGTCAGGGCACATTTCGTATCGCTGGCCAGTCCAAGACAGGTGGCCTGTTAGAGTTGCAGGGCTCATTCCGACTGAAACACCAGGGAATTGATGTCACAACCGAATCTCCACCAACGAACGGTGGACTCCAGGCAGGCTGGATTCACCAACTCGTATTGGAAGACATCTCTTTCCTGGCCGCACCAAAACACCTGTTTGAAGAGACCACAGTAAGCTCCGGAATTAACACCGGCGCCATGCATGACAACTGGAAAGACAAGGCCTATTACGACTTTACGGGTGGCCCCTATTTGGGCGACATCAATCACGACAAACATTTGGATTTGCTGGTCACGGGTATGGGCCGTGGCTGGCTATACCTGGGAAATGGCGATGGTACGTTTCGCGACAGCGGATGGAAATCGCCTGTTTTTGAAACCACCTCCGTGAACGGAAAGGAATATTTTGTACCTTTCGCCGCCATTTTTGACACCACTGGAGACGGTCGTCGAGAAGTTCTCTTCGGCGGGAAATTCTACGCATGGTCAAACAGCGATGAAACGCTGAAGTTGATCCCAGGGGCGGTGGAACTGCCTAACGCAGACGCCAGCCTGTGTGATTTCGACCGAGACGGAAAAACCGATATCTACCTGTTAAACGCCGGTCGCGAGTTCCCTTCGTTTTATGCCAAGACGAAAGGTTTTTTCGACAACCAACGCATCTTCGGCAAGGAAAACCTGCTCTTCCGCAATCTGGGCAACGGCCGGTTTGAAGATGTAACACATGCAACCAACGCATCACCCGCACGTGGCCGCGCCTTCGCCGCCACCTGGCTCTTCGCGAACGACGACCCCTGGCCGGACCTGTTTGCTGCCAATGAATTTGGTCGGAATTTGTTTCTCATCAACCAGGAAGGGAAACGTTTCCTCGAAGTGGAAGATGTAGACAAAGAGTTTGGCGGGTTTTCTATGGGCGTCACCAGCGGCGATTTGGATGGCGACGGCGACATCGACCTGTACGTCGCGAACATGTACTCCAAAGCAGGCCACCGCATCTATCACCACCTGCCCATGGAAGTCTACCCCGAGGAAGTTCGTCATATGTTTGTGGCGTCTGTTACCGGGAATCGACTATACCGTGCTCAGGGACAACAGAGCTACCAGGAAACCAGTGTGCGTGCCGGTGTCAATGCAGTCGGCTGGGGTTGGTCTGGCGCCATGGCTGACTTTGACCTCGATGGTCAATTAGACCTCTACGCACCCTGTGGCTACAACTCGAATGATCCAGAAAAACCGGACGGGTGAAGTTGCATATGGCAGGCTGTGGCTGCGCAGCCGCTCAACATGGAACTTCGACACGCTTCGCCACGCAAGCTGGACGACAACCTGGGTGAATTCTGGTTGGAAAACCCGTTCGATTTCCAGCGACTTAAAGGGTTCAACCTCTCGATGTTTGAACGCAATCGGCTGTTCTTCAATCAAGGCGATTGCGTTTTCGCCGATGTCTCCCACATCAGTGCAACGGATATCGACGCCGACTCAAGGTCCGTCGCAGTCGGGGACTTGAACGAAGACGGGCGCCCAGATCTGGTTGTGCGTGGTGTGGGTGGTGGACCGCTGCAAATCTTCCTCAACCGAATCACCCAACACCGCTCACTTCATGTCACGCTGCGGGGGCACACGTCCAATCCGGAGGGAATCGGCGCGCGGCTGCAACTTACTGTCGGTGACCATATTCTTGTCCGCGACCACTTCCCACAAAACAGCTACTCTTCCCAAAACGCAACCGAGACGATTTTCGGAATCGGCGGCCACCAGGGACCGATGACGCTGTCCATCAGCTGGCCCTCTGGCCACAAAGAAACACATACGGTTGAAGCTGGCAGGTTACTGTTTGAAGAACCAGAACCCGCCCCACAGCAAGAATGACTACCGGCGATCAGCACCACGAGTGGACGTTGAGTCGCTACTACTCTCTCGTTTTGGAGAACGACTTTGTACGACAAGGAATCGTTGATTGAACTGATCCGTCAGCAGGGCCTGGAGTTTGGGGATTTCACACTCGCCTCTGGCAAGAAAGCCTCTTACTACCTCGATTGCCGCAAAGTAACACTCGATTCACGGGGTGCCCGTTTGATTGCAGAAGGCATTCTGGAGCTACTTGGCGAAGCCATGCCAAATGCAGTGGGAGGCATGGCCATTGGCGCTGATCCCATTACTGCGGCCGTCATCACACTGGCGGGCTTGCGCGAAATCGACCTGAAAGGATTCATTGTCCGCAAAGAAGCCAAACAGCACGGCAAGGGGCGATCCGTCGAAGGGCCAGTTACACCGGGTGACCGAGTCGTCATCGTAGAAGATGTCGTCACGACAGGTGGTAGTTCACTCCGGGCAATCGATCAAGTCGAACAGTTCGGCCTGCAGGTTGAACGGGTGATCGCCATTATCGACCGCCTGGAGGGCGGGGCGGAGGCCTTCCAGCAACGCGGTATCCCCCTCACCACCCTCCTGACAGTACGTGACTTTGGAATCGAGTAAACCGTTTTTAATTCCGTTCAACTAGTGGGCGCAGTACAAGGGCGCACACGGCATCCGCTGCTCCTGGTTCAGCACTCAGCCAGCTTGCGGAAACTGGTCGATTTGCAACAGATAGAACGCTAGACTGGTTAGGGTGAGGTTGTGCCGCAGGCCGTCTTACACAACGCGTAAGGACCCACTGCTGCCTACCTGCCGTTCCATCCTCATCCAATGTGATGATTCGCCGGTCAGGCAAGATGGCTTTACTGAATCAACAATCCGCTCCGCTGCCTACGCTATCCATCTTCTCTCACGCAAGAAAGTAACACCCATGAAGCGCTACAAGCTGTCCGCAATCCTGATACTAGTGGCTGTATTTACGTGTGCCAACTCAGGGCAGGCAGAAAATGAGCGAGCTGCGCGTCTGTTGATGGTTACGCAAAGCGCCGGTTTCCGGCACGGCTCGGTCAATCGCAAGAACCAACCGCTGGCACCCGCTGAACGTGCCATTACCCAGCTTGGCGTCTCGAGTAATCTATTCCGCGCAACATGCACCCAGGACTGCGCCAAGGATTTTACGCGCGAGAATCTGGACAACTACGACCTCGTGCTGTTCTACACCACAGGTAAACTTCCCATCAAACAAGAAGACATGGACTACTTCCTGAATGTGTGGCTAAAGAAAAAGGGACATGGATTCATTGGCACACACTCTGCCGCAGATACCTACAAGGACTTTAAACCCTATTGGGATATGATTGGCGGAACCTTCAATGGGCATCCCTGGGGATCCAATTCAACGGTCACCATTACGGTTCACGACAGCCAGCATCCGGCCAGCCGTGTATGGGGCAAGGAATTCGTGATCAAGGATGAAATCTACCGCTTCAAGAATTGGCAACCCCAAAAAGTCCGTGTGCTGATGAGCCTGAACATGGCGAAAACTTCGTTGAAGAAACCCTACCACGTTCCCATTCTATGGGTGAAGGAATACGGTCAGGGAAAAGTGATGCACATGAGCCTGGGCCACCGAGAAGATGTCTGGACCAACAAAACCTACGCCGCGTCGCTGTTAGGCGGCATGAAATGGATGCTGGGAAGCGAAAAAGGAGAAGCGACGCCGAACCCAGAACTCTCGGCCGCTGAGGAAAAGAAGGCCCGCGACGTCGTCGCCGGCAACAAGTAGGCGACACGCTTGTACGAGCAAGAGTCTCAATCAGCTTGCAGGAGCGGTCCGAGAAACTTGCCCGTCTGGTTCTCGGGCCGCGCCGCAATCTGTTCAGGCGTGCCGACTGCCATGATTTGGCCACCTGCACGTCCACCTTCCGGCCCCAGGTCAATGACCCAGTCAGCACACTTGATAACGTCTAGGTGGTGCTCAATCACCAACACCGAATTGCCGCGGTCGACAAGCTCATTGAGTACTCCAAGTAACCGAGCCACGTCCGCAAAGTGGAGTCCCGTGGTCGGTTCGTCGAGAAGATAGAGCGTCCTGCCGGTTTTCGAGAGAGCGAGTTGCGACGCCAGCTTAACACGTTGTGCCTCGCCACCAGAAAGCGACGTCGCAGACTGACCGAGCGGAAGATAACCCAATCCCACTCGCTCTAAACTGGCGAGCAAACGCTCGATAACGGCAAAATTCTCGAAGAAACTACGGGCTTGCGAAACTGGCAGCTCCAGTATTTGCGCAATTGTCTTTTCGCGAAACCGAACTTGCAGCGTATGGCGATTGAAACGTGCACCGCGACATGCTTCGCATGTTAACCAGAGATCCGGCAATAGGTTCATTTCTATTTTCTGCATTCCGTAACCCTGACAGGATTCGCAACGCCCGGTCTTCCCGTTAAAACTGAAACGAGAAGCTCGAAAGCCCCGTTGTTTGGCATCACGTGTGGCGGCAAACACCTTGCGAATTTCGTCAAACACACCGATGTACGTCGCTGCATTACTGCGTGGACTACGCCCGATCGGACTTTGATCAACGATCACTAGATTGTCAATCTGACTGACGCCACGCAGGCTTGCAAACGATCCACCGGGGGTAGCCACATTGCCAAATCGTCGTAGCACTGCTGGTGCCAACGTCTCATTGACCAGTGAGCTCTTCCCCGATCCACTGACGCCTGTGACACAAACCAATGCCTCCAAAGGAAAATGAACGCTGACATCCTGCAAGTTATTGGTCGTCACTCCGTCGATCTGTAACGAACGCGACTTCGCAGTTCGACGGCGCCGAACGGGCACCGGAATCTGTCGGCGCCCGGACAGGTAAGCGCCCGTTGGTGACTTCATGTCGTTGGCAACTTCCTGTGGAGTTCCCTGAGCGACAATCTGTCCACCCTCCCAACCAGCACCGGGCCCCATATCAATAAGGCGATCCGCCTGACGCATCATCGTCTCATCGTGTTCCACGACCAGAACGGTGTTACCACCCACCTGGAGATTCCGTAACGAATCAATCAACCTCTGATTGTCGCGAGGGTGTAATCCTATTGAAGGCTCATCGAGAACGTAACACACTCCTACCAGTCCAGTACCAATGCTGGTGGCCAATCGTACGCGCTGCAATTCGCCACCACTTAGCGTGTCTGCCGAACGATCGAGAGTCAGGTAACCGACACCCACAGTGTCCAGAAACACCAAACGCTGCAATACATCATCGAGTATCGGCTGCGCGATCCGCTGCTGCGTCGCATCAAACTTGAACCCCTCAAACACTGCGATCGCTTCACAAATTGGCAGACAGACAAGGTCGTGAATCGTGTGGCCAAAAAGACGTACACCAAGCGCCTCGGGACGTAAACGAGCACCCTGGCACGAACGGCAGCTGACTTCTGACCGGAACAGCTCGAGTTCTTCACGGCGTCGTCGCTGCGTCGCCGTGGCATAGTCTTGTTCCAGAACCTGCAGAATACCAGGAAAGTCAGAACCACTTCCATCGAGTAGTAATGCCCGCTGGTCGGACGTGAATTCCTCCCATGCGTGAGGTTGCTTGTCACACGCATCCCCAAAGGCAGCGAACTGACATTCTACTTTACTTCGTGTCTCGTCCGACAGGTTTTTCCAGGGCAAGATCGAGTCAGCCGACAGGGGAGTCGTAGAATCACCAAACAGGCGTTCCGGATCGAACTGCCATCGAGAGCCTAAACCCGCGCAATCGGGACAGGCACCATAAGGGCTGTTAAAACTGAAGGTGCGCGGCTCAATCTCGGCAAAATTAATTCCACATTGCGGGCACGCATAGAGCGTGCTGAACAACTCGTCCCGCCAGTCACTGATACCACCATCCGGATACTCGGGGTCTGGAAAGCAGGCAACTACCAGGCCTTCTCCGTACTGGACGGCAACCCGGATCGACTCAACCAACCGCCCACTTGATGCGTCACTGATCTTGATACGATCTACAACGGCTTCCACGTTGTGGGGATGACGCGGAGAAAGTTCGGGCAAGTCGTCGATGTCGAAAACTTCGCCGTCAATCCGCACCCGGACGAAACGCGCTTTGCGAATCTGTGCCAACACTTCTTGGTGCTGCCCACGGCGCCCTCGAACCATCGGCGCCAACAACATCAGCCTGGTGCCTGCTGGAAGTTCGAGCAGGCGATCTCGAATTTGCTCGACACTCTGCTGACGAATCGGTGTACCACATCCGTGACAGGAAATATTTCCAAGTCGCGCCATGAGCAAACGCAGGTAGTCATGAATTTCCGTCAAAGTCGCGACAGTACTGCGAGGGTTGGCAGCACCAGGATGCTGATCCAGGCAGACCGTTGGCTGCAATCCTTCGATGGAATCGACATCCGGCCGTTCGCGTTGATGAAAAAACTGCCGCGAGTAGATTGAAAGCGTTTCAATGTACTGGCGTTGCCCCTCGGCAAACAATGTGTCCAAAGCCAAGGTGCTTTTGCCAGATCCGCTGGGTCCTGTGACAACGATTAACTGATTCCGCGGAATATCCAGGTTCAGGTCCTGGAGGTTGTGGGCGCGCGCGCCGCGAATGCGGATGTAGTCGCTACGCTCATCCGCCGCAGTTCCCACCATCATTCACATTCCCGCAATTTTCACATTCCCGCAATTAAGGTGCAGCAAGCCGCAAGGCTAGTGGATGGGGCGCAGCAGAACAAGTCACCACCGCATTTGCGTTCAGCCGCAGCGTGGATCAGAATGCCTGGTAAGCACTCGGCGAGTTTCACCCCCTGCGTCCCCTCCCAGAGCCGTCGCAAATTCCGGCCTTCCCTGATGAAAACCCTGTTGATTATGCGGCACGCCAAGTCCAGTTGGGACCAGGCAGGCCAAACCGACCACGAACGCCCTCTCAATCCACGGGGGCAGCGTGCAGCGCCTCGTATGGGAACTCTACTAAGAGATGAACAATTGGTTCCCGACCAGATTATTAGCTCCACGGCCTGTCGCGCTCGAGAAACCGTTGAGGCGTTGGTTTCCACCAGTGGGTTTTGTGGCACGCTGCAGTGGGAAGACGCACTCTATCTGGCAGCGCCTGATGTCTACCGCACGTTCTTGCAACAACTTGGCTCAGAACCTCAGCGGGTGATGGTGGTCGGCCATAATCCTGGACTCGAGGATCTGATCCTCGAATTGACCGGGCGCCATGAAACGATGCCGACCGCAGCGTTGGCACAACTGACTTTGCCAATTGACAACTGGGAGGAATTGGATTTTCTTCAAAATGCCGATTTGGCAGGCCACTGGCAGCCACGGAACTTGTCCCCGGAGTCATCCACGTGACGCACCACCTCCATCAACTCAAACCTGGCGGAACCGTCGCACTGGATGAAATCCCGACCAGGGGAGAGGAATATTGTGCTGACCGTGATCAGGCAGAAAACGACTTCAAAAGGTTACGCAAGGAACTTTGTGATTGGCAATCACGTCTCTACGCTAGCGAAGATCAAAAATTACTCGTCGTATTGCAGGCGTTAGACGCTGGCGGTAAAGACGGCACCATTCGCCGTGTGTTCCAGGGTGTAAATCCGCAAGGGGTTCGGGTCACCTCGTTCAAATCTCCGACTCGTCGAGAATTGAAACACGACTATTTGTGGCGCATACACCAGGCGGTTCCCGCCGCGGGAATGATCGGTGTCTTCAATCGTTCTCATTACGAAGACGTACTGGCCGTGCGTGTCCATGAGATTGTCCCCGAAGCCGTCTGGCGTCCTCGTTACGAGCAAATCAATCATTTTGAATCCCTGCTGAACGAAACAGGCACAAAGATCGTCAAGATCTTCCTGCACATCTCCAAGCAAGAACAAAAAAAACGCTTTGAAGAACGTCTGCAGATCCCTGAAAAAAACTGGAAATTCTCGCACGAAGACCTCGAGAAACGAAAATACTGGGACGACTACCAAAACGCCTTTCAGGAAATGCTCGAGCGCTGTACGACAGACGCCGCTCCATGGCATGTGATTCCAGCCGACCAGAAATGGTACCGGAACATGGCCGTGGCCCACCTGTTGGTTACCACACTACGTGAAATGGATCCTCAATATCCATCCGCGCCTGCCGGTTTAGACGACGTCGTCGTTGACTAGCCGCAGACACCACGTGTTCAACGCAGTAATCATTATTTAGACTGCAGCCATCGACGGTTGAAACTCGCCTCCGGTTAGTAAGCCGGCCATAACGCGAAAGGGCTCCGAGCCATGTTGCGACGACACCGCTACGCTAGAACCCAAATCAAGTGCGTTTCCGACACCAGGCCACGACAGAACGCAACTCTCTACGCTTGCCTGCTGATGGTAACTCTCGCCAGTGGTATCTCTGCCGCCGGTGAACCGCTGAAGGCACTTCCCGCTGGCACGCAACCCGATGACCAGCGTCTGCAACCACTGCTGGACTTGAATGGCTATTTTCCGTTTGAACCATCGGCCGGAACACGCGAATGGAACCATCGCGCAGAACAGGTAAGGCGACGCATCCTTGTCTCCCAGGGTTTATGGCCCATGCCCCGCAAAACGCCGTTGAATGCTGTCATCCACGGCAAACTGGAACGCAATACCTACACGGTTGAAAAAGTCTACTTCGAAAGTTTTCCAGGATTCTATGTCACCGGAAATCTCTATCGACCGCGTAGCATATCTGGTCAAGCCCCCGCTGTTCTGTGCCCTCATGGTCACTGGGCAAATGGTCGCTTTCACGACAAAGGAGCCGAGCAGGCCCTGGCAGAAATCAAGCGGGGAGAAGAACAGTTCCCTGATAGCGGTCGCAGCCACCTCCAGGCACGCTGTGTCACCCTGGCACGGATGGGCTGTGTCGTTTTCCACTACGACATGATTGGCTATGCCGACAGTACGCAGATTTCCTTTGACCTGGCACATCGGTTTGCTGTTCAACGCCCCCATATGAACCGACCATCAGGGTGGGGGCTCTTCAGCCCCCAAGCCGAATCACACCTGCAATCCGTAATGGGTTTACAGACCTATAATTCGCTTCGCGCCGTCGACTTTCTGCAAAGCCTGCCCGATGTTGACGCCGAGCGAATCGCAGTCACCGGTGCCAGTGGTGGTGGTACACAAAGCTTCATCCTGGCTGCCATCGACCCACGCATCAAAGTCAGTGTCCCAGCAGTCATGGTGTCTACCGCTATGCAAGGTGGATGTACCTGTGAAAACGCATGTGGCCTCCGTGTCGGAACCGGCAATGTCGAATTTGCGGCGTTGGTAGCGCCGCGTCCACAAGCGCTCACTGCAGCCAACGACTGGACGCTTGAAATGAAAACCAAGGGCTTCCCACAACTTCAACAACACTATCGGATGCTGGGGGCCGGGAAACAGATTTACCTACATTCACGTGTGGAGTTCGGTCACAACTACAATCTCCCCAGCCGCCTGGCAATGTACCATTGGCTCAACACACACCTGCAGCTGGGTGTCCACGAACCCATTGTCGAAACAGATTTCCAACGGCTGACAACCGCAGAGATGACCGTCTGGAACGAAGCGAACCATCCGCAACCCGAGGGTGGGGAGGCATTTGAGCAAAAACTGTTGCAGTCCTGGCACGACGACAGTCAGCATCAACTCGCGGCGTTGACTCCAAGCGACGCAGTTGGGTGGAGAAGTTATCGTCATGTCGTTGGGAGTGCAGTGGCAACCATCATCGGGCGCGAGCTTCCGGATGCGAAACACATCTCCTACGAACGTACAACCAAGGCAGATCGCGGCAGTTACATCGAAATCGTCGGGCGGGTGCGTAATCGCCTGCATCAAGAAGAGCTCCCTGTAGCGTTTTTTCATCCCAAGAATTGGGATGGTCGTGTCGTGATCTGGTCGGATCCGTCTGGAAAACAGGCACTCTATGGCCCCAACGGGGAGCCTCGGGACAACGTCAATCGCTTGCTCTCCGCTGGCATGTCGATTGTGGGAGTCGACCTGTTGCAGCAGGGTGAGTTTCTCAACGATGGCAAATCCCACCAACGGGCACGCAAGGTAGCCAACCCCCGAGAAGCCGCGGCCTACACCTTTGGCTATAACCACGCATTATTCGCCAAGCGGGTACATGATCTGTTGACGATGATTGTCTTTGTCCGAAATCACGAAGAGCACCCCAAGGCCGTTTATCTCGTCGGCCTCAATGGCGCAGGTCCCTGGGTCGCGGCCGCCCGCGCACAGGCGGGTAGTCAGGTGACACGCGCTGCGATCGACTCCCAGAAATTCCGGTTTGGTCAGGTCGCTGGGCTGTTGGATCCAGCGTTTCTTCCCGGCGGAGCCAAATATGGTGACCTGCCGGGATTCCTGTCTCTCTCAGCACCACATGCACTGTGGCTTTGCGGCGAAGGCCCTTCGTCCAGGTTGATTCAAGCCAGCTATGCTGCAGCCGATGCAGAAGACGCTCTTACGCTGTACAACGGCACCGCGCCAACCCGCGCCGCAATCGACTGGCTGCTACGCTAACACTTTCCGGTTGATCACGACCCAATCGGTAGCTCCCGGGCCAAGCTGCTGATCTTAGAGCAACTTCGACTTTACCGCGTCCGATCAGCCAGCCACATCTCAGCCTACGCCAGGTAAAAATAGAAGTTAACGATACCCTCATCAAACCTTCATATTTGTCACGTAGTAATAGGGCGCTAAAGTATCCATAACCTTGGATCAACAAGTTCGCCAAAACAATGGAGAAGTCGAGTCACTCGCGCGTCTAATCGCCTGGCAAGAATAAGATGAGCAAAACACGCGTGTTGATCGTCGAAGATGATCGTTCTTTAGCCGACGTCCTGGCCTACAACCTGGAACAAAATGGTTTTGAAGTCACCGTCTCCCACGATGGTCGAGACGGACTGACACGAGCTCGGCTCGACTTGCCGGACATCGTAATCCTGGACGTGATGTTACCGGTCCTCGACGGGCACGAAGTTTGCCGCTGCCTGCGCGCCGAAGCGGCAACCCAGCACACGCGCATCCTGATGCTAACCGCTAAATCTGAAGAGTCTGACCAACTCATTGGATTTGCCCTCGGCGCCGACGATTACGTCACCAAACCGTTCAGCGTGAAAGTGCTGCTGCAGCGCATCAAGGTTCTGGAACGAAGTCACAGTAACCGCGTGGTAGACGAAGATGTGGTCAGCCATCACACTCTGATCATCGACAGGGCTCGTCACAAAGCCTCAGTCAACAAAGTTCCCCTCGAGTTGACGCGCACTGAATTTCGCCTGCTCGATACGCTGGTGCGGCAACCAGGCCGGGTTTTCCAGCGCTCCGAACTCATCGATGCGTCACTGGGGACAAATACGGTCGTGTTGGAGCGCACCATCGACGTCCACATCCGCGCTCTCCGCAAAAAACTCCGCGAGTCGGCTAATCTGATTGAAACGGTCCGCGGCGTCGGGTATCGATTTCGAGACAGTCACTCAGAACAGCTGCCTGACGAATGACGTATGTGGCGGAGAATCATTGGCTTTGCACGTTCTCTCCGCCAATCACCGATACCATCATTCCAGCATAGTAATTATGCTGAGAGGTTGAGCGACAACAAGCGCTGGCAAGTCACCGTGATCTTGCTCCCCGTCGTTACCCTGCTTCCGCTCCAACTACGCCGCAAATTGACCCGATGGCACTGATTGAACTCCATAACGTTTGGAAAACTTATGACCTTGGTGAAATCAAGGTCAACGCACTGTGCGACGCCTCGCTATCGATTGAACGTGGTGAATACGTCGCACTCGTAGGTCCTTCCGGTTCAGGCAAATCGACTCTGATGAATACCCTGGGATGCCTCGACCGTCCCACTCAAGGAAGTTATCTCCTGGACAATGAAGAGCTGGCTCATTTAGGACGCAATCCGCGTGCCAGGATCCGGAATCGTCAACTCGGCTTTGTCTTCCAGAACTTCAATCTACTGGCGCGAACTTCGGCACTGGAAAATGTCGAACTGCCTCTCCTTTACTCGCAGGAAATTTCCGCTCGTGAACGTCGCCAGCGTGCCGTGGACCTGCTCGAACGCGTTGGCTTGGGTGATCGCATGGATCACCATCCGGGGCAATTGTCGGGTGGACAACAACAACGCGTCGCCATTGCCCGCGCCCTGGTGAACAATCCAGCCATATTGATG
>CEUS01136287.1_pt1 | contig 16790 bp, 18 predicted proteins | sample 427031 | NCBI WGS metagenome assembly CEUS01 (sample SAMEA2622837, study PRJEB7988) | marine metagenome | biome: marine biome (ENVO:00000447); feature: marine epipelagic mixed layer (ENVO:xxxxxxxxx); material: "saline water (ENVO:00002010), including plankton (ENVO:xxxxxxxx)" | depth 140 m | reverse complement strand
GATCACAAAGATGATGATCACGACAAGGATCACGATGATCACGACAAGGATCACGATGATCATGATGATCACGATGACCACGCTGGCCATGATCATGGTGACCATGGATATGACTTACATTTTTGGCATGATCCAACAAAAGTTGTTTCTGCAATTGACGCTATATCTCAAGCATTGGTCAAAATGGACCCAGGCAGTGCGGAATACTACATAGACAATGCCTCTAGATATAAGCAGGAATTGGTAGATCTAGATAAGTGGATAAGTTCTGAACTAAGCGTTATACCAGATGAGCGAAGAGTGCTTATAACTAATCACGAAACTATGGGATACTTTGCTGACAGATATGACTTTGAGGTTCTAGGTTCGGTAATACCTAGTTTTTCATCAGGTACGGAAGCCAATGCTAAGGACCTGGCAAAGCTCATGGATGTTATAGAGGAGCATAATGTCAAGGTGCTCTTTGGCGAACCTCAGATGAGAGAGAAGATAGCAAATTCAATAGCAAGTGACTCTGGAGTTACAGTTGCTGTATTACATTCCGAAGTGTTAGGGGGTGAAGGAAGTGGTGCGGAGACATATGTCGATATGCTTAAGGTAAATGTTGGAATAATCGTGGATAGCTTGACTAATTAGACGGTTCCGGCAATATACGGCATCCGTCTTTGTCATAAACCCCACCTCTTAGACGGATGCTGTAGTTGTATATGGGAGAGGATTTTGCGAATGCAATAAGCTGGTCCCACTGGAGTCGCAGTTGTTGTATCGTGGTTCAAAATGCTAGGTACTTAAGTAAGTGATAGGGGTACATGTATTGATATGATTAAGTTAAATGTTAGTATAGCTGTGGATAGCTTGATTAATTAGACGGTTCCGGCAAGATGGTATCCGTCTTTGTCACCTCTTTGACGGATACTATCCTTGTATGAATGATTTGTTTTAGGAGTTATATGTCAATTAGCGAGGATAATGGACAGCCTCTTGCGATAGAGGTTAAGGATGTATCAGTTAGTTATGGTGGCACACCGGTACTACAAAATGTATCATTGTCTATCGAACATGGAGTTATGGTTGCTCTTGTAGGTCCTAACGGAGCAGGGAAGAGCACTTTGTTTAAGGCTATTCTTGGCCTAATTCCCACAGATAGTGGCGAAATATACATTCATGGTTTGCCGTTTTCAAAAATAAGAGGAGAGTTGGCATATATTCCCCAGAGTGAACAAGTAAATTGGCTTTTTCCTCTTAATTGTGCTGATGTTGTAATGCTTGGCAGGCAACGAAAAATAGGGTGGTTTAGGAAGCCATCCAAGTTAGACAGAGAAATAGTAGATGAGTCATTGCGTAGAGTAGGGTTGGCAGATCGAAGGGGTGCTTTGATTACTGAGTTATCTGGAGGTCAACGACAGAGGTTATTTGTTGCTAGAGCTTTAGCGCAAGAGGCACACACTTTGTTATTGGATGAAGCTTTTTCTGGTGTGGATGTGGCCTCCCAGGAAGGACTTATGGAGATGCTGACTTCTTTGACTGTAGAGGGTAAAACAGTTCTCCTTGCAACACATGATTTGACAAATATGTCTGGTAGATTTGACCTGTGTTGTTGTTTAAATAAGCATGTTTGCGCATTTGGTAAACCTAGTGAGGCATTTACTCCGGAAGTTTTAGAGGAACTCTATGGCACACATGCATATACAAATTAGAGAAATTATTTTGGATAGTGATAGCTTATGATAGAAACTATACTGGAACCATTTCAATATGATTTTATGATCCGGGCTTTTATAGTTTCTATTGGTATTGGTATCTTATGCCCTATGGTTGGCAGTTATGTGGTTGTTCGCCGCCTCGCATTCATGGGAGACGCATTATCACATACAGCATTACCGGGGTTAGTCTTGGGATATTTGATAGGATTGAATCCTCTGATCCTTGCTATTCCTGCATGCATACTCACTGCTTTTACAATAGGGTTTTTAAGGACTAGGACTGGCCTCAGTGAGGATACATCTATAGGTATAGTACTGGCTGGTTTGTTTGCGCTTGGCTTGGCAATGATATCGATGGCTGGTGGTGTAGGAATGGATTTAAGGGGAGTGCTACTTGGTCAAATACTAGGCGTTACTAATCAAGATTTATGGATAATCTTTGGAATATGTATTGGAACATGTTTGATACTCTATTTGTTTCATAAAGAATTGGTCTTTAACAGTTTCGATCCACAAGGTGCGTCTATTATAGGATTGCCATCTAGTTGGTTGGATTATTTGCTACTTGTGCTGATATCACTAGTGGTTGTAGCGTCGGTGCAAGCCGTAGGAGTTGTTCTTATGCTTGCCATGCTGATAACCCCAGCAGCAATAGCTAAACTGTTGGCCAAGAATTTCGTTTCCATGATGTTTGTGGGTTCATTAATCGGCGTTATTATATGTATCTCTGGTGTCTACACGTCATATTTCTTAAATCTGCCATCTGGTCCGGCTATGACCTTAATAGCAGTCTCCGTGTTTATGATAGTTGCCTTAGCTACTAGAAGGGTTCCCGCTTAGCTTGCATCGTGGGAGGCGGTATCATTCTGCAGTGTATGGTTTTCCTGTCTCTGGAAGTAGGTATCCTGATATTACCAAACTAAAACCTGTAGCAGAGAAAAGTACTAGACTTGGAATATAACTACCTAATAAATCTGTTGTATATCCAACTATAAAGGGTGCTACGAAGGTCAATAAACTTCCCAGACTCTGCAATACGGCAAAGATTATTGCTACGCTGTTAGAGTCTGACTCAGGTAATTCCATTGGTATTGTTAAAAGAGGAGGTAGATAGCACCAACATGCAAATCCTAGGATGGCGATAACGACGAATATAAGAGGAGTATCCGCTAAGAATATGCTTCCAAGCCCCGCTATACCTGCAGCTATTCCTGGCCAAATCAATAAAGGTCTTCTTCTACTAACCCAGATAACAAGTACTGACATAACTACTAGTGATAAGGTACCAGCAAAAGATAGGATTCCCATTAGCAAACCAGCTCTATCTAGTGACATACCGAAGGCTTGATGATAATAGGTTGGGAACCATCCCATTGATATTGTTAACAAACAGTACGGGCCGGCATCAGCCAATGCTATCAGGAACGTATTCTTCGACTTTATTATTTTGATCGCGTCTTTGAAAGAAGGTTTTATTGCGATATCTTTGTGGTCAAGATTAGATTTACCTAAGGTAACCCAAAGTACAAGGCCAATTATTGTAGTAAAGCCTATAAAACTAAGGCCATTTTGCCAGCCTCCCAGCATTTGAGATAAAGGTACTATGGAGGAAGCTGACACGGCTATACCTAGACTGAAGGCAATTGGGAATATAGAATTAATTATAGGTAGTTCTCTTCCCTTGAACCATTCCATTATTAGTCTTCCCATTGCAGGCCAAAGGAATCCCATGCCAAGTGCCCAACAGGTCCTCAATCCTAATAGAGTATAGAAATTTGTCGTTAGAAATATTAGAGATATAGAAGAAGCTAATATTAATCCTATTGTGACTGATAGTTTTAAGTCTATTCTACCGACTAATATTCCTATTGGAATACCTAGTAAACCATGAGTAAACAAGACAGAACTTAAGAGCAGACTCACAGTTCCTCTACTAATATTGTAATCATCCATTATCAGAGAGAAGACAGGAGTGCTTGCATACATATTGAGACCAGAAGAGAAACTCACTGTTGCGATTAAGATAGCTATGACAAATCTATAGGAACGATTAGAGATACGAGGGTTAGAGTTCATATGTTCCTTGGGCAATTGATTTGTCTAGCTAGGAGACGAGACTAAAGTATAAACCTAAAGTGAGAGCTGTGCACATTAGATTTAGCAGACCAGAAAAATCGTCACTCTTTCTTGAGCCAGTGATATACAGTTGCACCAATACCAGCGCCAGTCATAGGTCCTATCCAGTATAACCAATGACTCGACCAGTCAGAGCTTAAGAGTGCGGGGCCAAAGGATCTTGCCGGGTTCATAGATGCACCAGATATTGGACCAGCAAACATTGCTTCTAGAGCTACAGTCATACCTATAGCTACGGCTGCGGCTCCTCCAACAGACCTTTTGTCTGTGGCCATTGCCATTATTACAAACATTAGTATGAACGTTAATATTATCTCTAAGGTTAGGGATTGTATATCACTACCATATGGTACGGTAGCCCCCATATTTCCTATGGTTCCGAACATCAGACTTAATGCACCACTAGCTAGTACGGCGCCGATAATCTGGGAAACCCAGTAGTAGGGGACTTCCTTCCAGGGAAAATTCTTTGTAATCGCAAAGCCTAAGGTTACCGCTGGATTTATATGTGCTCCAGATATATGGCCGGTAGAGTATATCATTGCGGCCACTACCATTCCGAAAGTTAGGGCAATGCCGATATGGCCTATAGCACCTCCGCTAACCTCATTTATGATGATTGCACCAGTTCCTGCAAATACTAGGCAGGCTGTCCCGATTGCTTCTGTTACACAACGTTTTAGCATATTCTTATCCTATTTCTCACTGGCAATCTCTAGTACGAATAAATTCGTATCTGCTAGCTTCTGATAATCTGATATTTCTGAGTACCATTATAGTCATATACCAGGTCTAGCTTAAAGTATCATTGTAAATACCTTAGCCAAAATCCAGGCAAGTATTAGGCAGAATGGATACGTTACTAGCCATGCTGCGAATATTGATCGTATAACTGAGAAGCTTACTGCTGATAAACCTTTAGTAGCTCCTACTCCCATTATTGCACTGCTGGCAGTATGGGTCGTACTTACTGGCAGACCTATGTTAGATGCGGCTTCTATTACGCCGGCCGCTGCCATGTTGGCAGTGAAACCGCTTGCAGGATGCAGGCTGGTTATCTTATTTCCTAAGGTGTTGATAACTCGCCATCCACCCAGAGCTGTTCCTATACCTATAGCTATACCGGCACTTGCTTGCATCCATCGTTCGACTTCTACATCTTGCGAGAAATATATTGCCCATCCAAGAGCCATTATGCCCACAGCATTTTGTGCATCGTTCTTACCATGGCTATATGACAATAAAGCAGCAGACAATATTTGTAATTTACTAAATACACGGTTTATGCTGGACACGCTGGTGCGATGTAGCATCCAGTAGAATATAACCATAGCTATGAATGCCCCGGTAAATCCAAGTATTGGGGAAAAGCCAAGAGCCATAAGTACTTTTGTCATTACAGCTCCATTAATCTTGTCGATACCAGCGATTGCAATGCCAGATCCTAAGACACCAGCAACTAGCGAGTGACTTACGCTAACAGGTAATCCGAACCTGGTAGCTGTTAATACCCATATTACGGCAGATAGTATAGCTGCCATTACACCTGCCTGAGTCATGAAATCAGGATCTACAATACCTTTTCCTATTGTCTTAGCAACAGCAGTGCCAGTGAGAGCTCCAGCTAGGTTCATGAAACCACCCATAAGGACTGCAGAGGTTGGGCTCATAACACGAGTGGAAACCACAGTAGCAATTGCGTTAGCGGCATCATTCAAGCCATTTGAGTATGCGTAGGCAAGCGCTAATGCTATAGTCACTCCAAGAAGAATTACACTTTGATCAGCCATGCTTTATTACTATCCCTTCTAATATGCCTGCAATGTCCTCACACTTATCCGCCGCACCTTCTAGTTGGTCGTATACTTCCTTCCACTTAATTATATCTACTGCTTGATACTCTCTGAAAAGTTCACCTACTGCCCTGCTAGTAACTCGGTCAGCGTCGTTTTCTAATGTATTTAGTTCATCCTTCAATGGTATTAGTTCTTTGAATTTCCTGCTTCCACTACCCAAAATACCCATAGCGTTATCAATAGTTCCGGTGCACCTTACGATTATGCGGCTAAGTTCTCTTGAACTTTCTGTAGGTGCTCCGATGTCGTATTCCATCATGTATCTTGCTGCCTCTTCAATACAATCCAGTACATCATCTAGACGCTCTCCTAGCTCAGCTATGTCATCTCTATCTAGAGGCGTTATGAAGGCTTGATGCAGATCCATCATTATTTGGTGAATAATGTCGTCTCCAACCTCCTCTAATCTTTTGATCTCGGCTACTTTTTCAGGGACATTGTCGTAGTTTTCCATAAGATCCAACAATCTCTCAGCGGATACTTTAAGATTTGCGGAACTATCCTTGAATAACTTAAAGAAACTGTCGTGCTTGGGTAACAGTGAGAATTTCATTTTGCCTCCATTATCTCTCGAACGTACAATAGGATACTAACACTAATATATGGCTTTATATTACTAGCAATATTAAAATCTGGTTAAACTTTGAACGGATTCAGCCACGCAAAGGTATATTAAAACCGAAAATAGTTCCATTCCCATCGGAACTGGTAAGGCTTATTGTGCCTCCATGTGCTTCTACAATGTGTCTTGCTATGGACAATCCCAATCCCGTACCTCTGTATTGTCGAGAACTATTAACTCTATAAAAACGTTCGAAAACATGAGGCTGATCCTCTAAAGGAATCCCAATACCTGTATCTGATACTTCAAAAACAACACCATCATTGCCAATTGTGGTGGATATTTGTATGTTTCCTCCCTCTGGTGTGAACTTTAAGGAGTTGTCTACTAAATTGTATAAAACCTGGTATATCTTGCCGCGTTCACATCTGATGCTTTGCAGATTATCATCTGCAATCAGATTTAGGGATATCTGTCTGTTGTTTGCCTGCTCCTGAAAGACACTCTTTATCTCTTGTATTAATTCTATAGGGTCTACATCTGTCAGCTCTAGAGAAAAATGACCGCTCTCTAGGCGAGATAGTTCTAGCAGCTCCTCAACTATGTCTCTCATTCTATCAACATCATGGTGTATTCGACGTATAAATTCTTTAGATACACTTGAGTCTTCCAATGCTCCATCCTCGAGCGTTTCCACCATGGCATTTATCGCGGCCAGCGGGCTACGTAACTCATGAGATACGTTACTAACAAATTGTTTTCGTGTTACGTCTACACGCCTTATTCGAGTTAAGTCATGGAGAACCAAGAGGACACCTCTATTATTGTTGTCATCTTGTATTAGCGGAGTTGCTGTGGCACTGACATATATTCTTGGCTGTAATAATTCTATGTCCGTATGTTTCTGTACTTGGGTGTCCATCGCAGAAGACACAAGATCTTGTAATTCGTGGTCCTGTAAGGTTTCCATGAACCGTTGGCCTATTGCTATATCTTGAGACAGTTGTAATAGCTCTTCTGCTGCCGGGTTGATCAATTCTATTATTCCTTCGCCTTGTCTGAGGTAAAACAATTGCCTTATAACTATTACACCGTCGTCCATTGTATTTAGCACAGCGGATAGTTTATCTCTCTCAGCAGACAAATTGTCTATTATAGTTGACAACTCACGAGCCATAGAATTTAGTGCCTCAGCTAAGTCCCGAGTTTCTTCTGATCCATTGGATTCCAGTACACCTTCAAATTCTCCTCTAGCAAGGCGCCTTGCTGATTCACTTATAGCACGTAATGCCCTAGAGGTTCTTCTAGCCAAGTAAAAGCCAAGTACTATTGAAAAGCTTATAACCAATAAGGATGAAAATGCTATAGTCGCTATTATAGTGTTGTAGGTTAGAGATAAATCAGACTTAGGTATGGCTATACGGGTGATACCCCGCATTGATTCTTCGTGTTTTATTAATATAGCTGTATATATGAGGTCTTGTTTAACGGTAGTACTGTATCTGGTTGATTTCCCTGTGCCATTCGACATAGCATCTTGTATCTCCGGTCTATCCAAATGATTATCCATCACATTAGGATCTTTCCAGGAATCTACAATAACCTTACCGTCTAAAGCAATCACAGTCGTCCTACCTTCTACTATATCGCCAACATCCTGACTAATGTTTTTTAGCTCTTCCAGAGTGATATCTCCTTGGAAATATTGCGTGGCGAATTTACCTAGAAGGGCAGTTTGTTGTTCCAAACGATTTTGTAGACTTGAGGTATGAAATTCTAATACGAAACCAAATATGTATATGCTTAGCGCTGCTACAGAAATGACAATAAGGGATGTGTAGGATAATACAATGCGACCTTGAAGTGTGTTTAAGGACCTCATGTTATAAAACGGTAGCCAGTTCCTCTTATAGTTAGAATAGTCTCTGGGTTAGCTGGATTGTTTTCAATCTTCTCCCTTAACCATCTTACGTGAACATCTACGGTTCTAGTATCAGCTATGTAGTCGTAACCCCATATATCTTGTAGGATTTGATCTCTAGTCAAAGCTAATCCTTGATGCTTCATGAAATATGATAGCAATTCGAATTCTTTTGGTCTGAGTTGCAACGGGACGTCGTTTAAGGTTGCAACGTGAGTATCAATATTTAGATTAAGGCCTGAAGAAGAGGTGTATGCCGTATGACTTACTTGGGAAGATGAAGTGTTTGGTTTGATACCAGAGCGCCTCAAAAGGGCTTTTATTCTCGCAATTAGCTCTCTCATGCTAAATGGCTTTGTCATATAGTCATCTGCCCCGATCTCTAGCCCGATGATTTTATCTATTTCCTCTCCTTTGGCAGTCAGCATTATTATAGGTATAGAACTGTTTTTTCGTATTTCTTTACAGACTTCTATTCCATCAAGATTAGGGAGCATTATGTCTAGTATCATTAGGTCTGGCGATTCGTCGCGAGATAGAGAAAGGCCGGTTAGGCCATCCTGCGCAGTGATTACTTGATATCCGTCCCTATGTAGAGAATAACGAACAGCCTCAAGTATGCTTTCCTCGTCTTCGACTATTAATATCTTTTCATTTGGCATATTACGGGTTCCTCAACCTCATTTTCACATATACAAGTAAAAATAGGTTTAAGGGGAAATCAAAATATTGTATTCCTATTGTTAATCACGAAAATTTATATACTGTAGAGGTTCCTCTATATTCATATCTTTTATGAAAGCAATAGTGTTCTGGAGATCATCCCTATTCTTACCAGAAACTCTAAGTTCATCTCCATTGATAGAGACTTGCACTTTGATTTTGCTTCCTTTGATTGCCTTAGTTATCTTCTTACCTACATCTGCCTTTATTCCCTGTTTGATGCTGACAAGTTGCCTGAGGCTGTCGCCAGAGGCACTTTCAGGTGCCCCGAAGTCAAATGCATTTTGTTCAATATTTCTACGGACCATGTATTTCCTTATCAATTCTTCTAATTGTTGAAGTTTCATAGAATCATCAGCATTTACCGTAAGTGCGTTGTCAGTACGTTGAACTTCGCATTTTGTGCCAGATAAGTCATATCTCTGGTTTATCTCTCTGTTAACGCCGTTAATTACGTTGTCTACTTCCATAAGATCGGTCCGACACACAACGTCGAATGAGGGCATATTGATAACCTCCGCATATTCTGTAGTTTATCTATAAGTTATTTTACATAATACATGATATTGGTATCTAAGATAACAGAATACTCTTACGCCTCAGGAAAATTAATTCTGGAGGGCAGGTTTTATTCTTTCCATTATTTCTGCTATGTGGAAATATCTGTTAAGAACGTAGAAATGGATTCCGGTTACACCATTTTGTATGAGGTTCAGGGCCTGGTTTGTAGTGTGCTCAATCCCGACTTCATGCAATTTGTCAGGGTCATCTTTCGCATCCTCAAGTTTGGCTAGCAAATCTCTTGGGATTGTTGCTCCACATATCCGAGTTATTCGTTTGATTTGTTCTAGGTTCAAGATCGGCATTAGCCCAGGTATTATAGGTACATCTATTCCTATATCTCTGCATTTCGTCAGGAAATCGTAAAAATGATCATTGTCATAATACAGCTGGGTTATTATGACGTCTGCACCTGCATCAACCTTTTTCTTGAGGTAAAACAAATCCGTTTCAAAATCCTCAGCCTCTATATGTTTTTCTGGGTAACCAGCTACAGCTAATCCAAAATCTCCATACTCCCTAATATAGGCAACTAATTCATTTGCGTGGCTGAATCCGTTTTCAGGTGGACTAAATATATTACTTGTTTCCGGTTTATCCCCCCTCAACGCTACTATATTATCTATATTGTTTTCCTTTATCTGTGCAAGTAACTGGTCTATGTCTTCCTTACTAGATGATACACAGGTCATGTGATGGGCTACGTCCATCTGGTATTCATTTCTTATTTTAGAAGCTATTTCTAGGGTCCTGTTTTGGTCGGATCCAAACGCCCCGTAAGTTACTGTTATGAATGAGGGTTCAAGAGAGATCAGTCTAGGCAATCTTTCTTCAAGGTCCCGAGCACTTTTGTCAGTTCTTGGAGGGAACAGTTCAAAGGATATAGTGGTTTGGGCTAGGTCGTAGTAATTAGATATCTTCATTAATCTAAAGGTGTTTTGGAAGTGGGTATCCTATCTATTTTACAATACCTGCTTCATAAAACTGTTTGGTTATTTCCATGTGTCCAAGATGATCCGACATATGTCTTATATGTAAATGCACCCACTCTCTTGCACTACGTGGCCTTCTGGTTCCACGTTCGATTAGTTCGCCAAACTTCTCGTTACTTATAGTGCCGAGCAATTCTCTAGTCTGTAGTCCAACTTTCTCTATCATATCTATGAGGGTTTGGGGATTATCTCCCTTAGCTTCTTGAAGGGCGTTTTCCACCAGCCGCTCGACTTCTAACCCCCCGATTCCTGCATGTATCATGCCCTGCTCGGATGTACATAGATGAGCTACCATCGCATATATAGAATTCGTTTCTCCTGGCAATGGATTCCAGTTTAAAGCAGACTCATCTAGGTCTTGGATTAGTTGGATGATAGATCTTCGAGTCGCGTCCATAGATGCCAACTGACCTTCGATTTCTTCACTCATATTGCCCTCCTAGCATTATTATATATAAGTCTTTCAAAGACTAGAGAGGTATGTTTCACCCTGTTGATGGTGTCATAAGTAAGAGCGTATCTACCTAACTATATTAGAGTCTATATATTCTTGCTTCTAAGATAGTATACCAAGTATAACTCCCCCAGCTATTGCCGAACCTAAAACGCCTGCTACATTTGGTCCCATAGCATGCATTAGAAGCCAGTTTTCTGGGTCCTCCTCTTGACCCACTCGTTGAACTACTCTGGCTGCCATTGGTATTGCCGACACTCCAGCAGCCCCTATAAGTGGATTGATTTTGCCTCCGGAAAAATAGCACATTATTTTTCCGAAAATTACTCCAGTTGATGTCGCTACTGCGAAGGCAAATAATCCGAGTAAGAAGATACCGATTGTTTGTTGGTCAAGGAACCTGGATGCTGTCATAGTTGATCCGACTGCCAATCCCAAAAATATGGTTGTGATATTAATAATTTCATTTTGTGCAGACTGAGATAATCTATCGACTACGCCTGCTTCTCTCAGTAGATTACCAAACATCAACATACCTACCAGAGGAGCAGACTCAGGAGCTATAAGGCTTGCTAATATAATCACTACTATAGGGAATATTATCTTTGCCTTTTTGGATGCAGTAGTATTAGGATATGGCATTCTTATTTGACGTTCTTTTTTTGTCGTCAGTAATCTCATGATTGGCGGTTGGATTATTGGAACCATTGCCATATAAGAATACGCTGCAACAGCTATTGGGCCCCATAGATCTATATCCGCTAGTTGTGTAGCCACAAATATGGTTGTTGGACCGTCCGCTGAACCTATTATACCTATAGCTCCAGCAGTTTCCAGGTCCCACCCCAAAATTAGTGCTGCGACAAGGGCAGCGAATATGCCGAATTGGGCAGCTGCACCTAATAACACAGTAATAGGGTTCTGTAGCATAGGGGTGAAATCTGTCAGTGCGCCTACCCCCAAGAACATTAGTAAGGGGAATAATTCAGTGTCTAAGCCTATTCTTCTCAGCATACCAAGTAATCCGTCATCTTCTATGATGCCGGTAGACGGCAAATTTGCCATCAATACTCCTACACCTATGGGTAGGAGTAGCAGCGGCTCATAACCTTTTACTATTCCAAGGTAAATCATGCCAAGTGATATTATTATCATTACAACATGAGGGATGGTTAGATCTGGAATAGCTCCAAGAAGTTCTATAGACATTTGATAATTTAATTACCTCTCCTGTTTTTGGGATCTGATAAGGATCTCTCACCGTAACTAGTTGGCCTATGCCCCTGAGTACTCATCATGGCATTTCTGCCGTCTAATCGCCAATTGCTTTGATGACTAGGGTTGTCACCTCCGCTATAGATCAATTGCTGCATTGCTTGCTCTTCTTCCATCTGCATATATACTGCTACTGCCATGGCGGCTATCTTTTCGCCATTTGGATATACTAGAGTGGAATCTTGCTGATTCTCATTTGTAGCAGGATCTGTGCTACTTGGGATATCTTCTGATTCTTCCAGATTACTCTCTTGGACAGAGTCTGTCTCAAACTCAGGATATAATCTTCGTATTACGATTAACACCAAGAAAAATGCAGTTAGAGATGCGAAAACAAGGCCCATGCCTACTCCAGCGAGATACAGGCCTTCTAATAAATTATCTAGTAATTCTTCAGATAGCATTTGCCACCAATTTTATTATATGCTCCTAGATTATACACTTTCTTCACTTTCAAACGATTCATACAGATAGTCTAAGAATGTTGAAGATATTATATCCCTGTTTATTGTATAGCTTATTAACTCTTTAGTTATTCTATTCAATTCTATCAGGTTACCTCGGTTAAGTCGCAACCTTTGGATGCTTTTCCAATCTGACCTAGATAGGAATCTCAGTAATTTTAATGTATCGAGCCTTAGAGGTAAAATGTTTACGTTTTCAGGTTTGCAATGTAAGCATATCACTCCACCGCCATCTGTGCAGAATCTGTGTTTGTTTGGTTCTATCAGTGTTCCGCATTCTATGCAGTCGTATAGCTCTGGCCCAAATCCGTTGTGGATTATCATTCTCAATTGAAAATAGGGTAGTAAAGTAGGGCTGTGATCGTTACATATGGCTGTTATAGACTCAAGCAATAATCTGTATGTTTCTTGGTTTGATTGATTTTCCTGGGTCATGTAGTCTACGAGCTCTGCCATGTATATACCTAAGTTTAGGAAGTGTATATTTTCGCGAAGTGGCCTGAATCCATCTATGAGTTCGGCTTGACTTATGATGTCTAGGTTTTTCCCGGCATTTATTACGAAAGAGGTCCGCATAAGAGGCTCTATATGGCCTCCGAGCTTACTTTTTATTCTTCTTGAGCCACGGGCAACCGCTCTTATCTTACCCCTATTCGGGCTGAATAGAGTCAATATATAATCAGCCTCTCCAAGAGGAAAATGTTTCAGAACTATTGCTTCTGTTTTGTATACTTTGCCGAAAGTAGTCATTTGCTAGGCTCAGTAACTTATACTAAACTTCCTGCCGACCCTCAAGAGCTCTGCTAATTGTTATTTCGTCTGCGTATTCTAGGTTCCCTCCGACAGGTAAACCTCTAGCCAATCTTGTTATTTTAGCTACTAATGGAGATACTATACGCTGCAGGTACATCGCCGTATTTTCGCCTTCTAGACTTGGATTGGTTGCGAGTATAACTTCAGATATATTTTTGTTTTCAATTCGTGACATTAATTCTTGTATTTTTATATCCGTTGGACCTATACCACTAGCAGGGGATATAGCCCCATGCAAAACGTGGTATAGACCTTTGTAAGCCCCGGTTTTTTCTATTGATATAACATCTAATGGTTCTTCGACGACGCATATCTTGTTGTTATCCCTCTGGGAAGATTCACATATACTGCAAGGGTTCAGTTCGGTTATGTTCTGGCAAATTTCACATAGTACAATTTTGTCCTTTATTGCCATGATTGCAGACGCTAGCGAATTAGAATCTTCTATCGGAGACTTTATAAGATGATAGGCTAGCCTTTGGGCGCTCTTAGCGCCTATACCAGGCAATTTGCCTAGTTCCTCTATTAGTCTAACAAGAGGAGCTGCTGCAGATGGTAGTCTCTCATAATTCATAATCGTGTGTTTTTGAATTCTGAACCTACATTAGGCCTGGCAGCCCGGGTATGTTCATTCCTCCCGTTATCGATGACAGACGACTCTCAGCCATTTTTTGTGCCGTTTCTATGGCCTCGTTAACAGCTGCTGTAACAAGATCCTGTAGCATTTCTATTTCCTCTGTAGCCTCTGGCTCTATATTAATTGATTTGATTTTGAGCTTACCAGTTATCACGACTGTAACTACGCCACCTCCAGAACTGGCTTCAACCTCTTCGGTTTCGAGTTCCTTTTGGGCATTTGCTAGGTCCTCTTGCATCTTTGTAACTTGCTTCTGGAGTTGTTGAGCTTGCCTCATGAAATTCTTATTCATTTGCCTTATCCTCTTCTTCTAGTATTTGTGCACCCATAGCCCTAGCTACACGTACAAGGTGTCCGCTCATTTTTGTAGATGAGTCGACATTCTTGTCAGTTAGTATGAGCTTGAAAGAGTAATTGGTTCCGGTTATATCATAAACTACCTTTTGTACGTGTTCTCTTACACCTGGGTCTTCGAGCTCACTTTCCAGTCTGTCCCTGTTACCTACAGTCTTATGATTCAAAACAAGGGTGTCTCCATCTGTGTAGATACTCTCGCAATCAAGTAACAGAGATCCCAGAACAAACCTTAATCCCTTGTACCGCTTCAATTTTTGTTGAAGTTCAGGTAACAATTGCTCTGAGTTATCTAAGTTGTAATCTTTAACGGTATCCTTTGATTCTATGTCATCAGATTTCTCAGCTAAACTGGTATGACTCGGTGCATCCTGAGCGTTTATTTCTGCGACTGGAGATATTTTTTCTTCATTAGATTGATTGTCTTGTATACTATCGTCTATAGGTTCTGCGATAGGTTTTATATCTTCTATTGGTGATATCTCTTCATTGTATGGAGATGCGGGGTCAGTATTATTATCTTCTTCAACCTCAGGGGCTGCGGCTGGCTCTGTATCCATCTTGACAGTACCTAATTGGTTTTCACTTGTATCTAACTGGGGTAATCCTTGAACTCCAGATTGAGTGAGTTCTCCTGTGAGGGAAGATTCTATTAGTGCTAATTCCATATGAAGAGTATGGTTGCTAAGTAATTTCGGAGACGCTTCTTCAAATATCTTGGTTGCACTTAGAATTGTTTCGATGCTAGTGTCATTCGCGAGTTTCTCTATGTGACCAAAGGTTATTGAATCAAGGTTAATATTCTTGGTTACTCCTGATTTTACAAGAAGAGTGTATCTTAGATAGTCAACAACCTGTTGTTGAAACCTTTTGATATCTAGCCCTTTCTGGGCCACATCACTTATCAGGGATAAGCCACTAGAAATGTCCTTGTTTATTGCAGCATTTACAAATTCTAATGCCAATTCATCTTTACCTATGCCAAGAAGCGTTTGTACGTTTTCCAGATATACTGTGCCATTATGTGATATGGAAACTTGCTCTAGCAGATTCTCAGCATCTCTAAGACTTCCATAAGAGTTTAATGCTATTAGGTTTATTGCTTGGTTTTCGTATTCTATTCCCTCTTGTTCACATATCTGAGAGATGCATGTTTCTATGTTTTCGTTAGAGATTCGCTGGAATTCGAATCTTTGGCACCTAGATACAATGGTGCTGGGCACTCTGTGGAATTCTGTAGTAGCTAGTATAAATATAGCATGTGGAGGGGGTTCTTCAATTGTTTTTAGTAGGGCATTGAACGCGGGGTCGGTCATCATATGAACTTCGTCAACGATGTACACTTTGTACTTAGACTCATTGGGTTGAAAATTGACTTTGTCTTTTAGATTTCTGACGTCATCTATACCTCTATGGCTAGCAGCATCTATTTCTATCAAGTCGAGAGCTCTGGATTCACTTATGGACTTGCATGAATTGCATTGATCACACGGTTCTCCATCTGTGTTTTGTTCGCAGTTCACAGATTTAGCCATAATTCTTGCCGTGCTTGTTTTTCCGGTACCCCTAGGTCCACAGAAAAGGTAAGCATGAGCTATTCTTTGCGACACAACAGCCTGCCTCAAAGTTCTGGTTATATGATCCTGACCTACTACGTCAGACAATTTTTTAGGTCGCCATTTTCTATACAAGACTTCTGACATATAAGTTACTCCTAATAGTTACCTATAGTAGCTATTATTTCATCTTGTTTCTTCCACATATTTTCTTTATCAATTGGATATGCATGATCATATCCGATCAGATGAAGAAAGCCATGGACTAAAAGAAGCAAGATCTCTCCCTTTATGGTTTTCTTGGCATAAAACGCCTGCTTTTTTGCCTGGGGGTATGATATGAGAATTTCTCCCATTTGAAAATTCTGGCCAGATATTGCTGGGAACTGAATATCTCCTTGTTGTTCCGAATTGAGTGTGTCTTCCATCGGAAAAGCTAATACGTCTGTGGTCTCGTCATATCCCATGAATTTCATGTTTAGGCTCTTCATAACTTCGTCATCTGTTATTACTATACCTAGCTCTATATTCTTGGAGCCGTATTCTTTTTCTATGACTTGTTTCATTACCTTATCAATCCATGACTTAGCGATACTTTTGCTGAACATGGGAGACACTTGTATATCTATACACGCAGTATGGGGATTTAAAGCCACGTTGACTCCTAAGAATGCTATTTGGGACCGTCAATCGATAATATCATACGGTTCTTATGGCTACAAGAAAATACTCAATAATCCTATAGGTTAGGTACAGATATAATGATTGTGGAGATAGGGGGGG
>CEUS01230283.1_pt1 | contig 16803 bp, 25 predicted proteins | sample 427031 | NCBI WGS metagenome assembly CEUS01 (sample SAMEA2622837, study PRJEB7988) | marine metagenome | biome: marine biome (ENVO:00000447); feature: marine epipelagic mixed layer (ENVO:xxxxxxxxx); material: "saline water (ENVO:00002010), including plankton (ENVO:xxxxxxxx)" | depth 140 m | reverse complement strand
AGGATTTGAAGCATGGCAACATCGCCAAGCAGGGTAGTGAGGAAGAGGTTGAGGCAGTCGAGACTGATGACAATCAGTCGGACCGTCTTCGTCAGGCTCTCATCGCCAAGCTTCGTGCAGCAGATGTTGCTGAAGTTGGAGGTGCAGCGTGAGTGAAACAACTGTAATCAGCGATAAGCTGACTGAGATTGCAGGACTGCTTCGTCAGGCTGCTTCTCAGTACACCACTGAGTCCGAGAAGGTTGCTACTGACCGTGATGAGCTTGAGCAGCTCCGTCGTAAGACGGCTGCTGGGCAAATTGCCAAGGTTGCTGCCGACCAGGGCTTCATTGATGACGACCAGGTTGATGGGTATGCAGATACTCTCGTTGATGACGAGACTGCAGACCTCGAGACCTTGATGACCAAGATGTCTTCTGTAGCTCCCCGAGTTCGTCTCGGTGCTGCAGATCCTACTTTCAACACTGATAGCGGTACAGGCGAGAGTCGCCTCGTGTCTCGCTTAACTCGAAACGTATAAGGAGGCGACCAAAATGGCCGTTAATATTCTTAGTGGTTCGGCGGATCTTTACCGAGCAGCTGTTACGCTCGGTGATACCACGCTTTCGGACCCCACCCCCGCTGCTGGTGTGCAGTCTCTTAAAGATGGTGAGTTTCTATTCCCCCTGGACGCTAGTGCAGGTACCACAGGTTGGCGACGACTTGCTGGTAATGACGAGGACGCACAGCCCGCCGATGGTATTCCTGTCATGGTCTTTGACCAGCCAGGAGACATGGCTCGTCAGGCAACTGGAAAGGTCTGCGTGATCAAAGAGGCTTCCTGGACTATGGAGACCGATATGTATCAGCAGGATAGTCTGACTCCTGCGAGCTACGCGATCGCGACTGAGCTGACTGTCCGACACGTTAACCCCGCCACTACGGCAGATCCTAACTTCAGTCGTAGTGTTCTGGCTCCCGCTGCCGCGGGCGAGCAGATTGTTGGAACCGTAGAAGCCGCTCCGGCGACTATGGGCAGTCTTATGGTCGTACGCATTAACCTGTCCGGCGAAGCCGTTTAACTGAGCTAATTAGGAGAATTGAAAAATGACTACTGAAGTGAATGCTTCAATTATCAATGCTCAGTTTGTGGAGGATATCCAGACTCCCGGCGAGCGTGAGAAGACTGCCGCAGAGATTGGCGCTTTCTTGCAGGACAAGATGCGCGAGCGCAGTTTCGCTGACAATGTTATCCCGGTGAAGCCGGTTAGCCGTCAGGATCTGCAGATCTCTGAAAACCATGACACGCCTGTGTACATTGACTTCCTGCAGCCGAATAGCGAGGCCATGGCGATCTCGTTCCGAGGCCGTCCGGATGTCAACTATGTCACCGGCGCTCGCTATTCGATCCCCTTCTTCACGGTCTCGTCTCTTGAGTACGAGAAGGCTGTCCAGGAGCTCCTGGTCTATCCCTACCCCGTCATGAAGGTGATTGAGGACCAGGTTGTCCGGGACATGGAGGGAATCAAGGATTTCTACTTCATGACCTATGTCGAGGCCGCTGCCCAGCGTAGCGCCACCCTGACTACAGGACAGTACACAGCCGGTCGAATCATCCGTGGCGAGGAGGCGGTTGCCGCCTACGCTGCTGCGGGTGCCTACGACAACGCTGTGGGCCGTGTCCAGCGTAATGACCTTATCCAGCTCGGTAAGATCTTCTCGAACAGCCGTCGGCCCAAGGGATGTCTCCTTTGGTCTTCGCCTGATTGGGATGATGTTGCTGCGTGGACCATCGAGGACTTCGGTGATGGCCAGGAGCGAGTGACCTTTAAGGGACTCGGCAAGGGCAACATCGGTGTCGGTAGTGACTCTGTGAAGTGCATTATCTCGATTAAGGTTGACCTGGTTATCCCCGGTAATGTCTACCTGTTCGCCCCGCCTGAGTATCTCGGTCGGAACCTGCTGCTGAATGGCACGCAGTTCTGGGCTGAGAAGAAGCGAAACATGATTCGCTTCATGGGTTGGATGGACTGCGGCATGGGCATCGGAAACGTTGCTTCGGTCGCTAAGTTGGAGTTGTACAACCGAGCCGCTTCGCTCACTCTGCCTGCTGAGTCTACCGTCGGTGGTGGTGTGTTTAATGAGGCTGCTACCGGGTTCACTTACCCGCAGGTTGAGCAGTTCTGATAATGATAAAGGTAAAGTCACTATACCGACGGGGCCTATACCTAGTCGACGCAGCTGCAAACGGCGGTCGACGGTGGCTCCCTTCCCGAGGGGAGGTTTCTCTAGAGGAACCAAGCCTCGGGGAGTTGGCCCAGCACAAGGCCAATCGACTAGTGAGCTACGAGGAGCCAGAGGTCGAGGAGCAATCTTCGGCCTCTGCTCCACCTCCTCCAGCCAAGCAGGAGCCAGAAGTAGCTCCAGAGCCAGAGCCTGAACAAGAAGAGACAGAAGAAGAAGATGCTCCAGAAGAGCTGGTTGTTCCCGTGGGTGCTGTTGAAGCCCACGTGTCGGCTGGTGATGATGGAGTGTTTGGTACGGAAGATGACAAGGTAGAGATTAAGAAAGCCGGTTCGAGTAAAGCCGGTGAACTTAGTCCGTCGTCCTCTAAGCTTCAGCTTCAGTCTTTGACCAAAGCTAACCTTGTTGAGATGGCAGAAGCCAACGGGATTGAAGTTACGTCTCGTATGACTAAGTCTGCAATTATCAGCAAGATTAAAGAGAGTGCATAAACATGGCACGCAGCATAGCTATCGCAGGGCAAATACTCGGTCCGGGGCAGCTTGCTGAGGTCCCAGAAGCTAACTGGTCAGGCGCTGACGAAGAATGGGTCAAACGTGGCCTTGTCAGCGTCCTGACCAGGGCTAATGGGGTTGTCGTTGTTAAGAGCAATCTTCCCGCAGAGCGTGTCTCTGCTCCCGTCCCTCCTCCCTCTGCTTCGGAAGATGAGGAGGAGAAGCCGAAAAGAAAAACTCGTCGACGGGCTAAGAAGAGCGAATGACAACGGATACGGTCCCACGCCTTGATATCGATACGTTCAGGGAGATGGTCCGCTCTTATATGCGAGACTATCCTGAGTTGAATCGTTTACTAGACGGGCAGGAGACTGGTGACCGGCTGCTAGACACTTGCATTATGTTGGGTGTGGATTACTTCAACGTGAACCATGCTCCCACAACAATAACCCTAGAAACTTTTCCTTCTTTGAAGCTGCTCTTGCTTCTTACTGTGTGTGAGGTGTTAGAGTCCGTTATGCTTTTGAAGGCTCGCAACAGCCTTGTATATAGCGATAGTGGTTTTAATGTGAATAACGAGGGGAATATCGCTCTTTACCAGGGTCTTTTGCAGGCTTTTAGGGCACAATCGGAAGTCCTTTTGGATCGAGTGAAAGTTTCGTTGAATATCATGCAGAACTTCGGTAGTTCGATTAGTTCTGAGTACTCCGTCTTATCCGGTTGGGTAGACGATTATTACGGTTGAGTTTTTCCCGGGAGCGCGTCTCCCACTAAACCTGGAGAATGAAAATGTTTGGTGAAGACATGGATCTAACCAAGATCAGCGCTGCCGATTTCCTTGCTGCTCTGGAGCAGGCTGAGACAGCCGAGACTGAGACCACCGAGGAAGTAGAGAAGACTGCTTCTCAGGTCGTTTCTGAGCTTACTGATGAGGACCTCGAGAAGATTTCTGCTGAGGACCTGATGGAGCTTCTGGCTGCCGTTGAGCAGGAAGAGGCTGTAGCCGAGAAGACCGCTGCCCTTCAGGGTGGTGACTACGATGGCTATGCCCTTGCCGGCGAGGTCATGGGAACTGCGATGGCTGAGGCCTTTGCTGCGAACATGAACAAGATGGCTGCTGATGAGGCCCCGGAAGAGGAAGTTGACCTGAGTCAGATTTCCGCTGCCGAGCTTCTGAATGCCATCGCCGAGATGGAGCAGGAAGAGGGTCAGTCCCCTTTAGCCTAAGCGGCGAAGAGAAGGTTGGCTCTGCTGGAGCCGCGCTCATGAAGCTGCTGGGTAGGGCTGGGAAGTCTGTCTCAAGAGCTACAGGGCTGCACGATTTTCGTCGCTATCAAGCACTAAAGGGCCTTCAGGGACCCCTTACGAAGGATCAGTCTGCAAAGCTTGAGAAGCTTATGAAACTGCGGTTAGCGAGAGCTAAGCGTAGAGGCCTCCTTACTGCCGGTGCTGGTGGTACTGGTCTTGCTCTAGGAAGCATGGGCGACTGATGGAACAGCAGGTCTTCTCTGCAACCTTCGTAAAGGAGGTTTCCGATTCTCTCGGTGCAGAGAAGACAGCTACTGTTCTAGGTCCTGCTACTCGAAGTATTGGTCGTGGGGTTGGTGAGCTAGCCAAACGGTTTTTATCCAGTGTCTCCGGGAAAACTACTGCAGATAAGGCTCTTGCGTTAGCAAAGCATCCTGCGATCAAGGCTTACTTTCCTGACCAGACTGAGGCGCAGATAATCAAGCGTCTTCGGGCTGGGAAGCTAGGTGAGGGGATTCGCTATACGGCTAAGGGGACTCAGAAGGTTGTTCCTGTTCCAGGGGCACCGAACAAGAAGATGCTTGAAAGGGTGAATCCTTTCGAGGGTCAGGGGTACAATCCCGAAGTTGTTAAGAAGCTCCAAGACCTTGCGAAGGCAAGAGGAGTTCAGAAGGTTACTCGTTTAGCTACACTTGGTGGAGCTGGTTACGGGTATTCGAAGTATAAGAAGACCAGGCCACGCCTCTCTACCTACGGTGGATACGGCTACTAACTGTGAGGATCAAATGAACAGGGCATTAGCAGAGCTGTACGGGACAGTATCCCGAGAAACGCTTAACAAGATGGCCTCTGCTGCTGGTGAAGTTGAGACTAGTGATGAACTAGACCTCTCCAACATCTCTGCAGCCGAGCTTCTTAACCTCCTCTCCGCAGACGACGTTGATGTCGATGCAGAGCCGGTCGAAGAGAAGACCGCTGAGGTTGAGACTTCTGCCGAGTCGGTAGAGGATTCTGATGAGGGCGAAGAGAAGGTTGCTTTCAGCGACGACGAATTCATGCAGTATGACACTCTGGGTCGCATCATGGCGCACCAGGTATACGCTGAGCTCGACGATGCAGGGACTGAGACCACGGATGAGTCTGAGAAGGTTGCAGAAGACGCTGCCTCTCAGGCCGACCGACTTCGCAGTGTCTTGATCGGCAAGCTCTCCGAGTAAGGAGAGAACGATGCGCAGCCCCTTTGCTGGCTTTGTAAAGGAAGCTGCGTCTCGAGGTCGAGAGAAGTACCTTAGAGCACAGACGCAGGCGCACCTTCCCATGCAGGAGAGGGTGCGCTTGTATCGTTCTGGCCTACAGGAGCACCCAAAGAGAAAAGAGTTCACCTCTGGAGCAACCAAGGGGGCTTTAGGTTATGGACTTGCTATTGGAGTGCCTGCTAGTCGTGCTTTGGACGGTAGGGCAGCTCAAGAGTTGGCGAGTCTAGTTGCTTCTGGTGGAGCAAGTTCTAACGACCTACAGTGGCTGACTTCTAAAGGGGTTCTCGATAAGAAGCAGTTTGGCAGCCGAGAGGTCCCTAGAACGCGAATGCAGCGTTTCAAGAGGGTGACCCCGAAGCGAGAGACGGTTGTCACCTCGGACTCCATTCTGAAGGCGTTCAGGCCCCGAGCGGTATATCGAGCCGCAGGAGAGGTCAATGTTCAGGCCTTAAAGGGTTTGGGATCTCCAGTCTCTCCTCCTGTAGAGGCTTTCCTTCGAAGAGCTAATACTCGGAAGTTGGGAGCAGCGCTCCTTGCTCTTGGGGTAGGTGCTGGTCTTGGTGGGATGACCGAGTTGACCAAGTACAAGGACATCAAGAAGACCGATAAGCAACTTGCTAAGAAGCTTCTCCGGGGTGACCTCTCTCAGAGAGCCTTTACAGACGATCTCGTCAAGTATGTCTTTGCTCCTATGGCACTTGGGTCAGCTATGTCTCGAGTAGGTCCTGCTATTGCTGGTCAGAAAGATCTAGCAAGACTCTTCAGGGGAATGCGGTGATTTACGTCACAGCTATTCGGATCGAGTTTATCACTCGAGAAGTTCTGCGGATTAATTGGGAGATTCGTGACCACTTCGAGACCATAGGTAACTACCGATTTACGGTTCTTAGGTCGAACTCCCCAGAAGGTCCGTATGTAGCTGTTTCTCCGGCTCTGACTGATACCTACGTTTTTGATGACATCAGTGTAGATATGCATTCTCTTCATAGAGAGTGGTACTACCAGATTCAGGTAGTTAACGCGGTAACAGCAGAGACCGTGGTGTACGGAGCTAATGACCCAGATGAGACCTATCTAAATGGTGCTCGACCAGGTGGTGTAGCTCCCCAGGCTCCACCAGATAAGATTGTCACCGAGTCTAGGTATCGCCTAAATCTGGTTCTTAAAGAGTTTAGTGGGCGGCGGGTACTTTGGTTCCCGAAGCGTACTTTTGGTCAGCTCTGCACAAACTGTGTAGACGAGCTGACTCAAAAGAGGATGCAGAGTCGTTGTCTTGAGTGTTATGGCTCTTCTTTTTCTGGGGGGTACTTTAACCCCGTAGAGATCTACGCTCAGATGGGTCCTTCTATTGATAAGGATATTCTGCACTGGATAGGGCAGATCGAACCTAGACAGTCCGTCATACTTATTAATGGTGTCTACCGACCAAAGCCGGGCGACTTGCTTTGCGAAGTAGAAGGTCGTCGGTGGATAATCGACCGGGTACAGCCGACAGAGAAGCTACGTTCCAGGGTTCGTAACACGATGGTTGCGCACGAACTTACCAAGGGCGAGGTAGAATTTGATATACGAGTTAACTGGAGTAGAGACAGTCTTACGGCAAGTCCCTTGAGGCAGTTTCTTCCAGTAACTGATGTAGAATCCTATCGGTCTGCTCTGAGCGACATCAACCAGGTTTAGTTATGCACAAGTTGATTCCTGCGAAGTACTTAATGCCTAAGCTAGGTAGTCAGCGTCCGGATAACGTATCCCCGGCTGTGTGGCAGGTAGTGACTCGCCAACCAACTAAAGATGAGAAACAAAAGCGATTAAACAAGTTGATTGCTGCAACTGCGTTGGCTGGTGGGGTAGGCTTTGCAGGTGGCAAGATGTTATCTCGAGTACTTCAGGGGTCTAAGTATTCTCCCAAGGAGCTCAAGAGACTTCGTCGGGCTGTAGTACTGCTGGGTCTGTTGGGTTCGCCTCCTGCAACCTACATGATTGGAAGGAAGGCATACGTTGGTAACCCGGTCACAGAACTACGAGCAGTTACTCACGGCAGTAAGGCAGTACAACCCGGTAACCGGGGACTGGATGAGGGACTCCACCCACATCCTCCTAAGGTTCCTGCGGGACTTGTATTTCCAGCACGACCCCCAGGACTTCCACTGGGAGCCCTCCCAGGAAGCCACAGAGGTGGAAATCCGGGCGACGCGGACAGTCGATATAAGTACGTTGGAACGCCGGCCCGCCATCCTGGTGCATCGTAACCAGTTCCGGTACGGTGTGACCTCGGTTGATTTGAAGCGTGATTTAGACATGACTACAGGGAACTACACAGAGATGGATCTAGTAGCTGGGAGCTACACAATCCACTGTTTGTCCCCTGAAGGACTAGAAGCCGAGAGGTTGGCCCTGATTACTGCTCGAGGGCTGCGACATTTTCGCCAGAATCTAAAACTTGCAGGGTTTTTTCAGGTAGGTCGTTCGATTACTATTGGCGAAGAGCAAGATGCGTATAAGGTGATTCAAGATCAAGCAAAGAATCAATATGTTGATGTTCCAGTAGCCTTTCCTGTTTATTACCAAGAAGGTGTTACTATCACTCGGCCGACATCTGGTCAGACTCTGGCCGATGAGATTGACATTACTTTGCGAGGTCGTGGTACTAAGATTGACGACAAGAACAGAGAACTCCCGTATTATCCTGCACAAGTGGATGGGCAAGGCAATCCTTCCGGTCCGAACATCGTTGTGCAGCAATCTCAGCTGGATAACAGCTAGGAGACGTAAAAATGGCTGAGCTGGCTCGCCCTGGCGTTGAAATTCAGCAGGTAGTTGCAACTACCAGCCCCACAATTCTGCAACCCGCACTGATGCCCTGTCTGGTGGCTCCGTGTAACCGAATCGTAGATGCATTTACATCTTCGGGTGCGGTGAACACGCTTGCTCGTGCTGGTGCGTATACCAATGGTGTTGGCACAGTTGCATACTCGTTCCCGCAGTTCACGTACGGTACGGGCAGTGACTTGATGCACGGGAATGAAGCCCGAGCCTGGATTGAATCTGGGTCGAGTACTGCTGAGCTTAACAGTGCTGCAGACGAGGTTGTTGTCCAGGCTGGTGCTGGTGGCTGGAGCTATGTAGCAAGTACTCGCACACTGACACTGGTTGGAGCGCTGGCCGACAGCCTAGGAATGGCTGCTGGTGACGTGGTGCGACTCACGACGGTTGGCGATGATGGCCCTGTTGCCAACGGGACCGATGCTCTAGATGTTGTTATCGTCAGCATTACCTCCGAGACGGCTGTAGTCATTCGAACTATCGATGACTGGGGTCACGATGTCGCTGGTGGCGCATCTCAGGCGGGGTGGAAGCTAATCAAGAACCCCGCAGAGTTCATGGTTCATACGGGAGCAGCTATAGGCTCTACCCGGCGAATTACGACAAATGCCGCAATAAGCAGTACCACCACCAACCGTGGTGTAGACATTACAGCGGTAACTGCTGGTTCGGCTGGCGATGCGATTACGGTTACTTTCGACAGTACGGCTTCTGCTATCGCGGTGGCCAGGTCCGGTAACGCGATTACGGTTGATTACGTTGGTACTACTTCTACGTGGGCTCAGATTAAAGCGGCGTGGGATGCAACCAGCATTGATGAAGATCTAGCTACGTTTACCGTTCTTGGTACCGGAGGAGACGCAGTACCTGCTGTGGCAGACCTTCGCTCTACGAATGGCGGAACAGGCGCGACCTACTCCTTAGATGGAGGTGCAGATAGTGGCACTCTGGTGGTGGATGAAGATCTACTTGCCACAAAGTTCTCGATTGCATCAACTGCTCTGAGCGGCTTCATCCTTATGCAGTACACAGCACTGCGACGGGACGTAACAAACGCCGGTGCTACTCCAGCCCTGCTTCGATTCGATAGCGAGACAGCGATGGTTGCCTCCATCGGTCCGGTCGATACTCGAAACCCACTGGCCCTCATGTTTTCGATGGCGCTCAAGAACTCCCCCGGAAAGACAGTTTCTGGAATAGGTATTGATGAGCAGTCTCCTCAGTTCCCAGAAGGAACTGTTGCTGCCTATACGAGAGCTTTCACATTCCTTGCCTCTAAAGAGGTGTATGCAATTGCTCCCTTCTCTCAGAGTTCGGCAGTTCACCAGGTACTCAAGACACACGTTACTGCGATGTCTGCTTCTACTGAGAAGCATGAGCGAATCGGAATTGTAAGCAGGCCTCTGGTTACTAATCAGGCCGATACGGTACTTGGAAGCGGTACGACGACAGGAGATATTACTGTCGGCGGTAACTTCACATCTGGTGATAACTTCACAACGATGGCTGTTACTGCTGGTGATGTGCTCGTAATTGCCAGCGAAGCAGGTCCATTTGCTCTGGGTAACGGTCTGACTGGTTGGCGAGTAGCGTCTATTTCTGGCGATACAACTATTGCTTTGAATGCAACAGATGTATCTTCTCAGGCCCCCACGGCGAATTCATCTGCTACCTGGACGATTTATCGACCTGGTGCAACAGCTACCTCCAATCTCCAGGAGGCTGAAGCTGTAGCTGCTTACAGCTCTGGGCTTGGAACTCGACGAATGGTTCAGGTACTTGCTCCGCAGGTAACAGTTACCGTTGGTGGAAGTCAGCAGCTGGTGTCGGGAGCATTTGCTTGCGCAGCCTTCGCCGGCCAGATTGGCGGAATCGATGTTCAGAAGCCGCACACCAACCTGACTCTTACTGGGTTGGATGCTGTAAAGAATACTGGAGATCGCTACAGTACGTCCGAACTGGACACGATAGCTGGTGGGGGTACAACTATTCTCGTACAGGATCTGCCGAGTGGTCCGGTTATAGTTCGTCACCAGCTCACTACAGATGTTTCGACAATTGAATACCGAGAGTTGTCTATTACTAAGGTACTGGACTACCTCTCCAAGTTCTTCCGAAACACGCTTAAGCCCTTTATCGGGCAGTTCAATATTACCGGCGGGTATATGGACACGATGGGTACTCTGATTGAGGGTCAGCGCTCTGCTCTGATTGCTCGAGGGACCATTTCTAACCTGACGATCAACAGCTTAATCCAGAGCACTACTCAACCTGATACCGTAGAGATCGACCTATCGGTCGCTGTTTACTATCCCGCCAATTACATTCGGGTCAAACTGATCATCTGAGCCCGCAGCGCAAGGAACTGACTAATGGCGAATCGCACAGTTGCTGAATTTGACTTCTTCAATAAGTCCGTACAATCCGGTCTTACGGAGGGTCAGTTTGTAAATGCTGAGTCGATCCTTATTGCCTGTGGACCGCCTAACCTGGCGGCTATGGCTGGCAGTGATGGAGTTACCTCGACATCACAGACTGTCGCTTTCCCTCTTGGGAAGGTGCAGCAGTTCAGTTTGGGACAGAATACGGCTTTCCAGCGAATCTTTGAGATTGGCTCGAAGAGGTCGTACTTCATCTCTGGTCGATCTGTAGGAACTCTCGGTCTTGGTCGAGCGTACTACCACGGACCTTCCTTGCTCCGTGCTGCGTATGCCTACTACGCGTCCCCGAGCAGTAGCGGTATTAATATCACTGCGATGTACGACAACGGCGATGCTATGAGCAACGTCAATCCTCACGATGTACAGATTGCTCCTGGTTCCGGAGCAAATGGGAACCTTTGGTTGAACCTCGCTTCGGACATCTTCAGCCAGCCTATGGGCTTCCTGATTATGATTCGTGACAGCAACAACGCTACCGTTGGTGCTTTCTATGCCGAGTACTGCGTTATTCCGACACACGGATTCCAGTTCGACAGCCAGTCGGTTGTTGTCCAGGAGCAGGCAAGCTTCCTCTTCGAACGTCTTGTACCCATCAATCTGACGGGTATTGTTGAAGTCTTTGGTACAGCAAGCGACCCGCACGGAATTATAGGTAAGGCCGTCGGTCTCAACAGCTAGTTAGTGGAAGCACTCTGATGGACAACGATTTCGAAAAGAATGACCGCCTGGGTCGCCTGATGGCGCAAGAGTTCATCAGTGAGCTCGAGCGTATTGAAAAGACGGCCTCCGAGTCTACAGAGCCGGTTGAGGCTCCTATAGAGGGCAAGAGCCCTTCCTCTGTTTTGCGAGAGCTGCTTCAGCAGACACAGTCTCCTACAGCGTAGTACGCACAGTGACCGCTGACTTTTTCAAGGTCGCCGATGCTTTTAAGCGTCGGATGGAACGTCTTCTTGCAAAAGGAGACCGGCCTGGAGTACAGCGCCTTGCTACTCAGATGATGGAGAAGCAGCCCTCTAGACATCTTGAGGTTATGCGTGCCCTGAAGCAGGACCCTTCTTTGGGTGGGTCTGCAATTCGACATACTAGGGCCCACAAAAAACTCCCAGAGGGGGTTCGTGCAGCGTTAAACACTCCTGCAGGCCGTAACCTTCGGGAGAAGGTGTTGCAGAAGCGTCTCGCTCAGTCCCGTATACCGCATCAGATGCCGCACCTTCGGAAACGGATCTTAGACCCCAGGACAAACCCAGGGTTGATAGCTAAGCAGCAGGAAGTCCTGGCTTTGGTAGCGAAGCGCCGGAAAGATCGAGCACTTGATAGGGCTGCTGGAATAGTTAAGAAGAAAAAGGCAAGAATTTCTCCGGCCGGTAGTCTTCCAAAGCCCACTAGGGTGCGTTACGTCCCTTCGGTTAAGAAAGATTGGTCTAGGACAATGCACCCGGCAGATCGAACTTTCGGGGCGTACAAAGCTACACCTACTTCAGCGATGTCGGCAGTAAGAAGTCTTCCCCCCGGAAACCTTGTTAGCGTTACGGAGTATAATGCGCGTCGACGGTCTGTTCCGAGACCAGCGAAGGTTCGTTCCCCGGCGGCACAGCGTAGGCTTGAGCGAATGCGCTCTAAGTACGTAACCAAAACCCCCAAAAAGGGTTTTGGTAAGGCGCTAGCTTTTATTGGTGGAAAGCTTCTGCGGAGAGGTCGCTAGGTACCCAGCTTCTGTAGATAAGCAGACAGCTCATCCTGGTCGTACCCAGGGTCTGCCTCTTTATCCTCCTCGAATTTCTCTTCCGCAGTCTTTACGGTCTGCGGAGCTCCGTCTGGTTTAGTAATGACCCCTGCCCAGGCAGGCCACTCTTCGATAACTCCACTAATAGGAAGCATGCTGCCTCTTCGTTGGTAGTTCTCGGCATGTACTGTAGGGTCTGGGTAGATGGGCCAGAGGCCTAGATGATGCCCAATGGCTATGCAGGCCATGGCAAGGCTACCATTGCCTCCTGTCCAGGGCATGAGAAGCTGCCAGCTGAGCCCAGACTCAATGTTTGGGATGTCAGCCAGTGCCTGAGCGAAGGCTTTCCGCTCCCGCCTTGCTGTCTCTACGTCGATCAGGTACTCGTGCCTCGGATGAACCTTGACCGTTGTTGTCCCGACCATCGTTCCCTCTGGCCTCAGTATGCTCTGAATTATCCTTGCTAGATCCATCACCAAGTTCCTCTTCAAGCCATAGACCAATAAGCGCCTCAACTACGCTGTCTACAGTAATCTCACTAGAAGTTGCAGGTAGTATCTCCCGCAGATGATCTACTCGATCTTGCAGGTACCGACCGTAGGGTTCCTGGATTTTGACAACGATTGTCATGCTATGTTCACTTTAGTACACTCACGCTCAGTTTTGCAACATAGGAGCAAACATGCCCAGAGCAGCCCAGCAAGTAACAGAAGAGCAAGAGCCCATGGAGCAGCAAGATGCTCCTGTAGAAGACCCCATAAATCCTGCTGAAGAGCTGGAGGGTGAGCTTAGGTTTGCGCAAGATCCACTAACCTCTGATGCGCGAAGAAAGCTTATCGAGGACAAACTGGAGGATATCGACGTCTCCCAGTTCCTCTTCCAGGGATACATCCAACAGGAAGTAGGTCTGGCAGTCCCCGTTACCTACCGAACTCCGTACACCAGGCACACTCTGTGGGCCGAGAGGATGATTACGGACATGGTGGATAACAATGTCCTCTTTGTAGAGCACTACGGAAGAATCCTTAATCTGGCTATTTACCTTGTGGCCATCGGAGAGAAGCGTCTCCCCGATCTCGGTGCGTACAAGAAGGAAGCGGATTACGACAGTTTCCGAAAGGCCGTAGAGGAGAGAATTGAGTATCTCCAGGAACTCCCCACAGGATTTACAGATGACCTCGGTGTGAACCTCGAGTGGTTCAATCGCCGAGTTCGTACCAAACTCGCGGTTACTGGGGTGGCCGACCTAAAAAACTGATGGAGGACCCAGGGTTCTGGGTCCGCGCTAATGTCTTCTACGATAGGAGTCGTTCACTCGACGACCTGTTCCCGGTACAGCTGCACCTTCTGGATATTGTCTTTCTTCGAAGACAAGAAGAGAAGCTAGCGCACACCTCTCTGCTACTAATGGCTATGAGAGGCGCTGAGGGCGATAAGATAAAGGGCGCGTTCGATTCCTACCTGAAGGTTGCCTACCCGTTTGTGAACCTGGGTGATGCAGAAGAAGAAAGCCGCAAGAAGATTCAAGAAGAGCTCGAGGCTATGAGCCGACATGCCCTGGTATTCCAGAACCCCGTAGAGGTTGCACGTAAACCTCTGAGAGGCCCCGGAGCTAAAATTCTCAAGGAGTCAGCAAGACTAAAAAGAGAGCGTAAAGAAAAAGCCCCGTAGAGAGGCTTTTTCAGACTTATCTAGCCAGGTTGTAGTGGAGGTCCCACTCCGCACCGGCATTTGCAAACTCGTCTAACTTCAACTGTGTTAACCGAGATATAGGCTCTTTCAAAACTGCCTTTATTGCCGGCCCTTCGCTACTAGGTGCTCTGGGTAACATCGACAACTGCTTATCATTCTGTAGGTCACCTATATGCATGTAGTAGATGTAGGGATGTTCCAAACGAAGAAGGAACATAGGAAACTTGCAGTTCAAGGTCACAGGACCATCTCCCCAAACCGCGAAAGGCTCTACAAATTCGGGGTTCGGGATATTGTATGCCGCTACCTCGTAGTAGCTTTCTTCTACGAGATCTTCATACACAGAGCTTCTTACAAAAACGGATTCATCTATTCGTGTTAATGCCTCACCGGATGGAGTTACAAGGTGCCTTAGGGCAGACTCCCAGGTGTCCACCATGCCCGTAAGTGTCATCATCATGGCGAACCAGGAAGGAACGCCTAACCTACGAATCATGATGGACCTGTATGCAGAGGCAACCTCATCATAAGTGTCCGCGTTATGGAGACAGTCCCATTCCGTATCTCCGTAAATAGGGAGAGCCTCCCTTACCTGGAGCTCGGTGAAGAGTCTGTCCAAGCCAATAGTATCGTCGTCGTGATAGTGAGGCCCTCGGTCTCCAGAGTGGTCTAGGTAGTACTCAGTACCTTCCATTGGCGCTGACTGAGGAGCGACGCCAGCTAGTATGTTTCTCATGTGCGCTTTACCTCGAGAGTTACGGTTGTTCCTGTAGGGAGAGGTACCCGAATGCTGAAGTCCCGAACCTGCTTGCGCTTACCGCGAAGCCGAGGGTCTATTTCATAGTTCTGCAGTACTAAGCGGAGGATGTCTTCCAGAGACATCCGAAGACATAGTGGAGGCAGCCTAAGCCGCTCTACAAGGTGTGCCTTTATCTCGTACTTCGTTATGAAGGCAGACCTATTTTTCGGAGACCAGGTCCAGGGACCCATGTGCCAATAACGTTCCATGTCACAAATGAAGACGATGGCGTCCTCAATTGATAGACCCGCTATGTCTGTTTCTGTAAGCCCGGCGTCCTTAGCTCGGTGCTTAAGCCAATCCCAGGTGTCCTGCTCTGGTCCGGGAATCTCTCGTAGAAGGTCTAGGCAGAGCGTAGCCTCCTCTTTAGTCATAGTACGGAGCCAAGCTGGTACACATCGTCCAAAGGGATTCCCTTATCGTGAACAACGTATAGGACGCTAGTGGCGCTCGAACCACCATCAACATAGTGGTCTGAAACACCAACGGTATCCTTGACGACTAAGTCCCAGGGAAGCTCACCAGCTTCCATTATCTCGTAGTACCTCTGGTATTGGACGTCCTGAGCTATCTCTCCAGGTAGTCCACAACGTATTGCTTCTGCTTTCATGCATTGCACTACTTGGTCTGGCAACGTCCCAGGAACCACCTGGTTTTCATCATTCAGTAGGTCACCAAACACTCTGTTGGCAGTCTTCGGGTTTGCTTTGGTCCACAAACCAAGGGTCCTCATAAACGTGTTCCAGTCCTCAAGTCGCTTCATCATCTTCATCGGAGAACCTCCTTTCATGTTGGTTATGCGGAAGACTCAGGAGAGCTTTTCCCCTGGATGAAATGGTCCATAGGGAGACCTTTCCAGTAGAGAAAGACTCTTCCTTAATACAAGACCGTCTAAGCTCTAGTGCCTCTCTGAGGTCAAATACTGTTTGTTGTATACGCCTCGGGAAGGGAGCGAGAACTCGCTTAACTACTGGCTGACCCGCCTCCCACCGAGCTATTTCCAGCTCTGACCAGGTAAGGCACAAATCTGAGTACCGCCAGTTACCCGAACTCTTAGGCTCCTTCGCCTTATTCAACCAGGCTTTTATCGCTGCGTTTCGCATCGCATTTGTCCAACCCCTGGAAGGCAATCTGTATTGTATGTAATCGCCGCACTGGGCCATCACTTGGAAGGAAGGCGCACTCACCCGGAGTGAACTGACAATCTCCACAAGTGCGCTCTACCCAGCCGCGAACTTTCTCTATTTCATAGAGGTGCAATATGGCCTCTGTGGAAGCCTCTCCCATCTGAGGGGACTGCCCTAAATTTGCAAAGGCGAACAAAAGAACCTCTCTTGCTTTCTTACGCATCTTTGTGTACCTTTTTGCTACAGCCTGCTCATCCCCGCTGGCAAATATCGCATAGAAAAGGCCCCCCGGAACTTCTCTGGGGGGCCTTCTTCTTAGCTATCGAAAACATTGCCGAGGAGTTGTCTTAGCTGCTCTGGTCGGTCGAGAACACCGAGTAACTCATGTGTTCCATCCTGTAGCTGCATGACACGTTGGTCTGTCTTTTCCTTTACGTGATCTTCTAGTACAGACAGAAGGTGTTCCTGTTGATTGTGCGGGCAGGTCTCTGTTTGCTTGCAGAAGGGGCGAAGAACTCGACCTCTCCTCAAGCAATCGTAGTGCCGACGAACTCCGGTACCTCCCTCATCCTCAGGAATATTCTCTTCTTCATCTGTAAGTGTTCCCTTGTACAAAGCGTCTTCTCTGCAGTGGTCACAGAGATACACGGAGCCTTGTCCTAGAGAGCCGTCCTCGTCTTCATAGGATGTATATACCCTCTTAAGGCAGTGCGCTTTTACCCCACAAGACACACAGGAAACTGAGTCTCCACGATCTTCCAGATGTTCTGGGTAGAGAAGAGAGCCCCAGATGAAGAAGTCGTTTGTGTCTTCTGAGTCAAAGAAGTTTGTTACTCCAATGCTTTCACTAGGTGTGGATGGTTGAATCGCTACTCCCCAAGGCTGGTTCTTTCCAGGCTGGTTCATGCAGCTGATTCCCCAAGCAATCCTAGACCGTGGTGGACCGCCTATCACAACAGGCTCGAGTAGGAAGTCCC
>CEUS01057164.1_pt1 | contig 16856 bp, 19 predicted proteins | sample 427031 | NCBI WGS metagenome assembly CEUS01 (sample SAMEA2622837, study PRJEB7988) | marine metagenome | biome: marine biome (ENVO:00000447); feature: marine epipelagic mixed layer (ENVO:xxxxxxxxx); material: "saline water (ENVO:00002010), including plankton (ENVO:xxxxxxxx)" | depth 140 m | reverse complement strand
TTAAATAACTACAAATTGCTTGTATCAACTAAAATAATTGGTGGATTGGCGTCAGCACTAACACTTTTAATAATAGCAAGATGGCTTGGAGTTAGTCAATTTGGAATTTTTGCAATGATAATCTCCAGCGTAGAAATATTAAACATACTCTTTAGCTTCAGAGTGTGGGACACTACAGTTAAATTTATTGGGGATAATGCGACCAATAAGCAAAATATCTCTAGCTATATATCTTTTTCAACAATGGTATCTTTTTTTTCCTCTTTCTTCTCCCTAATACTTATTTTGCTTCTTGCCGATTGGGTAACCCATAATCTTTTTAGCTTTACTCTTTTCGGCGCTGTCGTAGAGCATGATCAACTTGCTAAGCTTATATCTATATACGCCTTCTCCGTCTTATTTATTTCTGTAAATGATAATTTTGATGGAATGTTACGAACCTATAACCAATATAATTCAATTCTTAAAATAAATATTATTACAAATCTATCAAGATTAGTTCTGGTCGTTTTATGTATATATTACTATGGAGCATTAACAGAAGTGTTGATTTGTTTTGTTGTAGCTTTTGCAATGGGGGCACTATTAAGATTTATTTACTTAAAAAAAGCTTTAAATGAAGAAAAAATTAATCTTAAACCATCTGATTCTCTTAATCGTTCTGAAAGATTTGATTACCTAAAGTTTATGTCAAATGCGCATTTTTCGAACATCCTTAATCTGGCTAATGATAAAAATCTTGGTGTATTAGTCGTAGGTTATTTTGTTGGACCTATCTATGCCGGTCTATATAGAGTAGCAAGGGCAATAACTAAGATTATAAGAAGGATAATGGACCCTGCTCTAGAGATAATATTCCCAGAGTTTGTTAAATTAAATGCGGAAAAAGATTTTCAAAACTATAAAAAAGTAATAATAGAATCTGTAAAAATGCTTGTGTTGTCTTCATTGATTGTGGGATCAGGGATATACTTATTTTCTTCAGAGATTATTGCATTATTTTTTGGTGCACAATATATAAATGCGGAATCCGCACTCTTCATTCTAATAATTGCAATGATACTTCATAATGGAGGATATTGGATTAATCCATCAATGCTGGCTCTTGGAAAAGCTAAATATCTTACAATGATAACTATAATTACAACAATAATTTATTGCTTATCGCTATTTTATTTAGTTAGAGCTATGCAACATGATGGAGCAGCTCTATCATTAGCTATAAGAAATCTATGCATATTATCAGTAGGAACATATTTCTATTTTAGAGCATTAAAAATGAATTAAAATCAAAACTAAGTAGGTGTAGGCTTGGTAGTACTATCTGAAAAGGGTTGAGAAAGAATATCTGAATGGGAATTATTCCATAAATCTTCTATTTTTGTTAAATCAGAATCTGAAAGAGGGGGCATATCAGAAGCTTCAGTAAATTCATCAATTTCTTCATGGTTTGTAAAATTTGGAAGTACTGTACAAATATTGTTAACTGCCAATGAGAACAATATAGCGGCTTGTCCTATTGTTCTATCATTTTCTTTGTATAAAAAGTCTAAGTCTTTTTTTGCTTGTAGTCCAGCTTCCATCCACTTCTGTTTTCTATGACTGCGGTGATCACTCTTTTGAAATGTCCTCTCCTTTGTAAAGGTCCCATCCATAATACCTGATGCATGAGGCACCCTGGCTATTAATCCTGTTGATGTTTTTTCAGATTTTTGAAAAAGAAACTTTGAAGGCTCTTGTTCTAGTAAGTTATAAATTATTTGTATTGCGATTGGTTCATGATTCATTGCATCTAGGCCTTCTTCAAGCCAGCCAATATCAGGTCCAAGTGCCATAGCAAATGATCTGATTTTTCCTTCTTTTACCAATTGTTTCAAAGTATCCAATACTTCCTCATTGTTAATAAAATCAAATCTTGGATTATGCATTTGATATATATCTATATAATCGGTTTTTAGTCTTTTAAGACTTTGTTCGCAAGAGAATATTATATCTTTAGAAGAAAATTTTTGTGGAAGCTCTGCGTGTCCCTTCCTTTCACCTGGATTAGAATATATATCGTAGCCAAATTTAGTTGCATATATTCTCTTATCTCTAGACTTTGGAAAAGCTTTGGATAATATTTCTTCTCCATATCCTTCTCCATATACATCAGCGGTATCAAAAAAATTTATTCCTCTATCAAAAGCATGTTGAAGCAAAGATAAAGCAAGTTTCTCATCGGTTACTCCCCACCACTTGGTAGCAACAGACCATACGCCGAAGCCTATTTCAGATACTTTTATATCTTTATTTCTTGGGAAAAATCTATAATTCATTCTCTTCTAAAAAACGTTCTGCATCTATCGCTGCAACGCAACCCGTACCGGCAGCTGTAATAGCTTGTCTATATATACTGTCTTGCACATCTCCTGCCGCAAATACTCCTTTTAAATTTGTTTTAGAAGATTTTCCTGCAGTAATTATATAACCGTTATCATCTAGATTAATATTATTTGCAAATAATTCATTGTTAGGGGTATGTCCAATGGCGACAAAGATACCCTCGCTCTCTACAATAAGATTTTCATTTGTTTTTAAATCTTTATACGAAAAGGACTTTACCCCTTCAGCTTCAGTTCCAGCTATCTCTTGCACTTCAGCGTTCCATAAAAAATTAATTTTAGAGTTTGATCTGGCTCTATCTTCCATTATTTTTGATGCTCTTAATTTATCTCTTCTGTGTACAATCGTAACTTCTTTAGCAAATTTTGTAAGAAAGATTGCTTCTTCCATTGCGCTATCTCCACCACCTATCACATGAATATTTTTATCTTTGAAAAAGAATCCATCGCAAGTCGCACAAGTGGAAACACCTCTTCCAACCAATTCTCGTTCTCCGGGTATATTTAAAAGTTTTGCAGTGGCACCTGTTGCAATAATTATTGAATAAGCAGAAACCTCTTGTTTTCCGACAGTTAAAAGATAAGGGTAGGAACCAAAATCTATTTTATCAACCTGGGCCATTATGCATTTTGCACCAAATCTTTCAGCTTGTTCTCTTAAAGAGTTCATTAAATTTGGACCCATTATACCAGTTGGGAATCCAGGAAAATTTTCTACATCTGTGGTCATTGTTAACTGGCCACCTGCCTGAAAACCTTCAAAAACCAAGGGGCTTAAATTTGCCCTAGCAGCATAAATCCCCGCAGTCAGACCAGCTGGTCCTGATCCTACTATCACAACTCTGTTCTCTAAATCAAATTCCATATTAATATAATAATAAACAAAATGTACTAAATTAGGTAAATATTATGTATGTTATTTTATAAACAATGTAAGAAAAATCAACAATGGTGTAAAAATGTCCCAATTTTCTTATGACGAATTAAAAAACTTGTTTGATAAAGACAAAGTTCATTTCTATCAAAGCAGCCTAGGAATATTAGAACTAGAAGGAAAAGATTGTGAAAAATTTTTAAATGGCATATCTACTAATGATTCATCTATGAAAATCCAACATAATCTGATTTTGACTAACAAAGGTAGAATTCTCTTTGATATGTCTATTTTTAATCAAGAGAAGATATATGTAATTACGAATGCTTTACAAGTTCAAGATTTGATTGATTATTTAAATAAGTACAAAATGTCTTACCAAGTCAATATTGAAAATTTGTCAGATAAATTTATAGCACTTAAAGGAACTCATCTAAAGATAAATAACAACATGATCTGGAAATCTCCCATATTTTTAGAAGAAGATCTTGATGTTGCAATAGTAGCTAAAGATCATAAATTACCTGAATCAAAGAAAATTGGCGAAGAGGACTATTTTAAATGGAAAATAATTCATGGTATACCAAGTTTCCCAAACGAAATTAATAATAAAATAATTCCAATAGAGTCCAATATGTGGTCCACAATTAGTTTTACAAAAGGCTGTTACGTGGGGCAAGAAACAATTGCTACAATCCGCTACAGAGGAAAGGTTCCAAGAACTTTAGCTTGCATGTCTATAAATGGCAATCTAGAGAATATTGAAGAGCTGACCAATAAAGATAGAAAATCTGTTGGTAGAATAACGAGCAGGTTCTTTTCAGAAAAAGATAATATGACTTTTGCTTTAGGATTTATTAACCAAGAAGAAAACTTCGACGGAAATGTTGTCTATAATGAGAATGAAGAAATTTTGGTCAGAAAAAACCTGTATCAACTAAACAATTTAGAGACTATTCGCTAAAAAAGAATGCTTAATCTAACTTGAACCGTTAGCTTTATCGATAATTCCTTCAATTTGACTTGAAAAATCTTCTAGGCCATCAACCGGAATAACTATACTTGATCTTCCACCGCTAACCTCAGTTATTCGCAAATACTGACCTTTATGATTTTCTTTTAAATCAAAAAAGAATCTTTTAGTTTCTATATCAAGCTGAGAACTGTAAACATCCTTGCTTTGATTATTCTTATCTGCTGACATTTATTTTTAATTTATGCGTTTGGGTTTTCAATAACCATCGCAATACCTTGTCCACCACCAACACATAAAGAAACTAGGCCTCTTTTTACCCCTCTACGTTGCATCTCATGAAGTAGTTTTACAATCAAAATAGTTCCTGATGCACCAATTGGGTGACCAAGTGCTACCGCTCCTCCGTTCACATTAAGTTTTTCTTCCGGAATTGGAAAATCACTAAGAACAGCTAAAGCTTGAGCCGCAAATGCTTCATTAAGCTCAACTAAATCTATATCATCAATTGTTAAGCCTGCTTTTGAAAGTGCCTTGTTCATTGCTGACACTGGGGCAATTCCCATAATAGAAGGATCAACACCTGCTACAGCACAAGAAACTATTTCTCCAACTGGATTGAGTCCTAACTCTTTAGCTTTCTCTTCTGAAGTTACAAGCATTGCTGCAGCTCCATCATTAATACCTGATGCATTACCTGCTGTTACTGAACCTTCTGCGGTAAATACTGGCTTAAGTCTACTTAGTGCAGCCATAGAAACTTCTCTTGGATGCTCATCAATATCAAAAACACCTTTTTTAAGTTGTACAGGAACAATCTCTTTCTTAAAAACTCCTGCTCTTATTGCTTTCTTTGCTTTTCCCTGACTATTGATAGCAAATTGATCTTGTTCTTCTCTGCTTATGTTGTACTGTTCAGCAAGATTTTCTGCCGTAATTCCCATATGGTAGTTATTAAAAATGTCCCAAAGTCCATCATAAACCATTCCATCGAGAACATTATCTTTAGCTTCTAATGACATTCTGTAGCCATATCTAGCTTTTGGTAGTAAGAAAGGTGCTAGGTTCATATTTTCTATTCCACCTGCAATAGCTACTTCCGCATCTCCTGCTTTAATTGCTTGTGCAGCATTAGCAACTGATTGAACACCTGATGCACAAACTCTATTAAGAGTATAAGAAGGAGTATCGTAATCTAGACCTGCTCCAAGTGCAACCTGTCTAGCTGGATTTTGTCCTTGTCCTGCTCCCAAGATATTTCCCATGATAAATTCATCAATTTGAGTTGGTTCAACTCCGGTTTTATTAAGTATTTCCTTAACAACAGTAACACCTAAGTCAACTGCAGGAACATCCTGCAATGTACCTCCAAAGGTGCCAATCGCTGTTCGTAATGGCTCGCTTATAACTACTTTTGTAGACATTTAATTTCCCCCTTTATGCATACCTTAAAAATATAAAAAGATATTAACAAAAATGAATATTTTATTTTACCAAATTTTAAGAAATAATAAACAATTAATTAATCTAAAAGTGTTATTGTTATAGATATGCTTAAAATATGTATTATTTACGGCGGTAATTCAGTTGAACATGAGATTTCCATAATCTCAGCTAACTCAATTCTAAATAACTTAAATCGAAAGAACTACAAAATCAGTGGAATTTTTATATCAAAAAAAGGTGAGTTTAAAGAAGCTAAAATCGTTTGCTCAAAAAAGGGGATAAAATTTAGCCCTACTAGGAAGGATGTTATTTTTTCTATAGGTAAGAAAAATCCAATATTAGTTAAAGAGTTGGCTAATAAAGAAAGAAAAATAAATGTTGATGTATTTATACCAATGGTACATGGTACTGGAGGAGAGGACGGCTCCATACAAGGTTTAATAAAACTTCTAGATAAACCATACGTTGGAAGCAATGTGACTAGCTCTGCTGTTTGTATTGATAAAATTATAACAAAAAGAATATTTCAGAATCTTGGAATCAGAACTACAAATTTTATAGAAATCAATAAATATGACTGGAAAACAAGCAAGTCAAAATTAAATAACTTAGTGTATTCAAAAATTAAAATTCCTTGTTTCGTCAAAGCGGCAAATCTTGGTTCAAGTATAGGTGTTTATAAAACTAAAACGAAAAAAGATTTATCAAAAAATATAAATAAAGCTTTTAAGTTTGCAGAAAAAATTATAGTAGAAGAAGCAGTAATGAATCCTAATGAAATCGAAGTTAGTATCTTGGGCAATAACAAACTAAAGGTTTCTAGACCTGGATTAGTTGTTCCTTCTTCTGAATTTTATGATTACAATGCTAAATATATTGACGGCAAATCAACCATAGAAATACCATGGGAAAAAATAAGAAAAAATCCTTCCATTGAAAAAGAAATCAAAAAGAATGCAATGTTAGCATACAAGTCTATTGGTTGCAGCGGTATGGCCAGAATTGATTTCTTGTATGGAGAAACAAAAAACACAAAATCAAAAAAACTTTATGCGAGTGAAATTAACACTATACCTGGTTTTACATCTATAAGTATGTATCCAAAACTTATGAAAAATGTTGGTATCTCTTACGAGAAACTACTTAATGAACTAATTCTTTTTGCAATAGAAAAATTTAAAGAAGAAAAAAAACTTAGTACCAAATTTATTTAATTATTCTTTTTTCTACTAAATATTATTAGCGAAAGAACTCCTAATAATATTAATGACCCACCGATTAGTTTTATTGTACTTGGCACACTATCAAAAAAAATATAAGTAAGGATGAGAACAAAAACGGCCTCTAACGGTGTTATTGCTGTAGTTCGTGATATATCAACTAACTTAATAGCTTGGAATTGAAAAGCCTTGCCTATATAAGCCCCACAAGTTCCCCCTATTAGCATATATATAAAATCGGTTGGGGTCGGAAGTTGAAATTTATTAAAACAAATTAGATATAATCCAACCAAGATGGATACGCCTAAAGACCTCAATACTGCCACCATCATCATGTTTAATTGCCTCCCCATTTTTTTTACAATCATAAACAAGCTGGAATATCCAAAAGCTGCGAGTATTGCGTAGAGTGATCCTTTTAATTCAAAATTGGATGAATCATATGTTATAACAAATGCACCTACAAACGTAATAGTAATTCCTAGAATTTCTAATCTATTAAGCTTCTCGTTTAAGAATAAAAATCCCAACAATACTGAAAATACAACTTGAAACTTCATTAAAAAAGAAGTAACAGGTGGGCCAACTGTCCTTAAGGCTATGACCCAAAAAGCGACTGAAACAATTGTTATCAACGAAGATATGATAGTAACTTTTTTGTAATCTTTTAGATTTGAAAGTACAAATTTAAAATTATTGCTAAAAATAGAAAGAATAATTCCATTAATAATGGCAACCAAAAATGCTCCTAAAAACCAGTAGAAAGTAACAGTCTCTGGATATAAATCATCAGAAACCATCTTTCCAAAGATATAAGAAAAAGCTGTAAAAAAGGCTGTTCCAACAACAAACAGATAGCCTAAGATTAAATTGGAATCATGCTTCATTTAGCCAACTTCTTAACAGCTATACCAATCCTGCTAAAACCTGACCTTTTTATTATGTCCATTACTTGAACTACAAATCCATGATCAATGGTTTTGTCTGCCTTTAAAACAATAACTTTACTCTTATCTTCATCGCTAAGATATGTAGGAACTTGATCTAAAAATAGCTTTTTATCATTAATGTAGATTTTGTTACCTTTTTCAATACTGACAACAATTTGTTTATCTGTTACTACTTCAGAAGAAGCAGCTTTAGGTAATTTAATATTTATACTTGATGTAATTTGACTAAAATTTAATGATAGGGCAAAAAATATTAATAGATTAAAAACTACATCTACAATTGGAGTAAGATCTAGGCTTAAATCATTATCTTCTAAAAGTTTTGTAAAATTCATCTTTTAACTCTTTAAAATTGACAATAGTCTTTTAGATTGTGTCTGAAGTTTTATAGCAGCTTCATTAATCCTATTTAAAAGAAACTTGTATCCAATGAAAGATGGTATTGCCACTAAAAGACCAAATGCAGTTGTATAAAGGGCCTCTGAGATTCCGCCTGCTAAACTTGGTGGGTCTACCACAGTTTGTGTTGAAATAACTTGGAATACTGTAATCATACCGGATATTGTTCCTAGCAAACCCAGCAATGTACTTATATTGCTAAGAGAACCTAGCATTTCATTTGACTTTGCTAGATTGAATATCTGTATTGAACCTTCGTCTTCTATTATTTTCTCAAGCTCTGATTGAGCCTTGTCTTTATTGATTAAGCCAACAATAGCAATATTAGAGAAAATTGTTTTATCTTCTTTGCATAAAGTAATTGCCTTGTCAAAATCGTTTTGTTTTATGTAATTTTCAAGTTTACTAACAAACGGATTAGTAACAATATATTCGTCTCTTGTATAAAAAAACTTTTTCAAGAAAATCGATAGAGCAATGATAGAGCAAACAAGTATTGGGTATACAAAAAATCCACCCTTATCAAAAATAGAGAGTATTAAAGAGTCGTTCATAAATTTGTCAAAACCTCGTTCTCAAGAATTTGGTCAATTGATTCTCTTTTTCTAATCAAAGAATGTTGGTCTTTATAAACAAGTATTTCGGGAATTTTTGGTCTTGAATTGTAATTTGATGACATAACGGCTCCATATGCGCCAGCTGAATTTATTACTAATATATCCCCCAACTTTGGATTGGCAATAGGTATGTTGGTTCCTAAGATATCTCCAGTCTCACATATAGGTCCAACAATATCGAAAAATTCTATATTTTCCTTTGAATCGGTAATTGATGTAATTTTATGAAAGGATCCGTAGAGCACCGGTCTAAGCAAATCATTCATGCCTGCATCCACAATTAAAAACTTTTTTTTGTCATTAGCTTTCTTGTATAAAACTCTAGTTAGAAGATATCCGGAATTGCCAACCAAGGACCTACCTGGTTCAAGTATTAACTTGCAATCAGTCTTTTTAATCTGAGATATTATTCTTTTTGCAAATTCTGCTTTTGATGGAGGGACTTCTTCGTCTTTGTATTTAATTCCAAGTCCTCCTCCGATATCAATATATTGAATATTTATATTATTGTTTTTCAGTTCAGAATATAGATTTATCAATCTTTCTAATGAATCATCAAAAGAATCCAAGTCAAATATTTGTGATCCAATATGAGCATCTATACCTAAAATCTCAACATTCTTCATGTTTTTTGCTTCAGCATAAACTTTGAGTGAATCTTTGATTGGTATTCCGAACTTGCTAGTACTAAGACCTGTTGAAATGTATGGATGAGTTTTGGGGTCAATATCCGGATTAACCCTAATTGAAATTCCTGCTTTTTTTCCTAATTCAGAACCAACTCGATTAATTTCTTCTAGCTCATCAAAGGATTCAACATTGAAAAATAATATTTCATTTTCAATTCCCTTTATGATTTCTTTAGATGATTTTGCAACACCGGAAAAAACTATCTTTTTAGGATTAGCTCCAACTTTAATTGCTCTTTCTAGCTCTCCTTCTGATACGATGTCAAATCCTGCTCCTAAATTGTTAAAAACAGACATTACGGATAAGTTCGAATTTGCCTTCACAGAGAAACATATCATGGTTTCGGGATAGGCCTCAAATGCTTGCTTGTAATCATTAAATTCGTTGATTAGATATTCATAACTGTAGATGTAGCAAGGGGTTCCGTAGTTTTCAGCTAAAGCTTGAAAGCTAACATCTTCAACAAAAAGTTTCCCATTTATATAATTTGTCATTTCATTTATTATATATCTTAGAAGGATAATTAGGTAATAATTAAATGTCTATTCATGAAATAAAATTTACAAGATCAAATAAAGTGGTCAAAGTCAATGAGGGAGACTCTATTATATCGTCATCAAACTCCCAAGGGATGGATTTACCTTTTAGTTGTATGCAGGGAATGTGCACTACCTGTATAGCAAAACTAGTAGAAGGAGAAATAGAATATTTAGAGCCACCTGAAGCAAGCACTCTTACTGAGGAAGATATAGATAACAACATGGTCCTGCTATGTGTTGCCACGCCTAAAAGTAGCTTAATTATTGAGGAATCTGAAGAATAAATACTACTCTTGTTTTTAAAATTCCCATTTGATACAATTAAACTATTCGGAGGTGCAATATGCCAGATCAACAAAATTCTCCAATGAGAAATTGGGCAAGACGTGTAAGCATAGATGCAGGCCAAACTGCACATAATCCACAAAATGGTAGAGGATATGCTGGTCACGTAGCTGGAACACAAAATTGGGCAGCGAAAGTTGGCTTAGATTTTGGTCGTCCAGAGGAAAGTCCTACAAGAAGAAAAAATGGACTTGCCGATTAAAGAATTTTATTTTGCAATTTTGGTTGCATAATTTAGACGTTATTAGGAAATTAAGGGTTAGTTTTTGTTAAGGCTGCGGGGTGCTGTCTTTATTTAAAATCTGCCCTTTTTTTTCTTTTTTTTTCAATTAATCTAACACTAAGTGTTAGCAAAACTTTTATCATCTTTGTTGAATTTTTTAGATTTCCTTATAGTAGTTGCTGTAGGATGTCTTTTGTCTTACTTTTTCTATCTATATTCTTTTTATCCGTTTGATTCAGTAGATATATTATATTATTTTTCTAGAATTAATTTCTTCTTACCTGACAATACATTCTATTCAATCTTTCTTTATTATGTTTTTGGCCTCATCCTAGGAATTATCTATATTATTTTTTACGATAAGATTAAATTTGGCAGATTGTTAAAAGCAATAATTCTCAGCATATCTATATTTGTCCTATATTGTTTTATATTATTTCTAACTTTTGGTATAGACAGATTACAAGAAATGAGCGTGTTTCTTTTCCAAGATTTGATTGGGGTGTCGATTTTTTATTTTACTTTAGCTATTTTATATAGAAAGAACAAATAGAATGAAAATTGAATTATATACTACAAAAAATTGTCCATTCTGTGTTGCTGCTAAAAACTTATTAGATAGCAAAAATTTAGAATATTCGGAAATTGATCTTACAGACAATATTGATCTTCGATTAGAAATTTCTACAAAATATAATTGGAGAACTGTTCCTTTAATTCTAATTAATGATGAATTGGTAGGAGGTTATGACGATCTTAATGCTTTAAATGATGCTGGCAAATTAATTTAATCGTCCTTTTTTAATTACGGCACAGGCGACCCTTTTTCCAGTAGTTGTTTTTTCTTGTATTACAATAGATGATTCATTTTTATCAAGGATTGTATACTCTGAATTTGGATTCAAATATATACCTCGGAGAAAGATAATCTGATTAAATGGCTTTAATTTTCCTGTATATTTGCTAACGTTATTCTTCACATATATTGTTACAAAATCTTTTGTGCCTAATCTTATAGGATTACCCGTACTAGCAAAATTAGGAGTATCACATAATCCTTTTTCATGTATATAAAAGGCATAAGAACCTGGAACGAGACCCTCAAGGTGAATTCTAAAATTAGAACCTGCGCCTTGCTCAATCATTTCTACGTTTCCTATTTGAATATTTTTTGGGCTAATAAATATTCCAGAAGCTTGAAATACTTCGCTACTAGAGTTATAGGAAATAAGTAGAAAAGCTATCAGTGTTAAAATAAATTTATTCTCCAATGTGTATCTTTCCTCTTTCTTTTGCTAATTCAACTTGCTTTTGTCTCTCTGTTGCTTTTTTAATTTGTTTTTCTGTTAATGAATCAAAACAGGATGGACAAGAAATCCCTTTCCTAAATTTAGTAGATGTGAATTCTGATTTATTGACCGGCTCTCCACATGCATTACATATCACATAAGAACCAATATTTAATTCATGCTCTATAGCAACTCTATTGTCAAACACAAAGCATTCCCCTTCCCATCTAGATTCTTCGGCTGGAATATCTTCTAAGTATTTAATTATTCCTCCCTTTAAATGATAAACATTCTTAAATCCAAGCTGCAGCATATAAGAACTTGCTTTCTCGCATCTAATACCACCAGTACAGAACATTGCTATGTCTTTGTCTTTGCTAATTTGTGATTTTTCAATAAATTCTGGAAATTCTTTAAAAGTATTAATGTTGGGTATTAAAGATTTTTCAAAAGTACCTATAGATGTTTCATAGTAATTTCTAGTATCAATAACAACAGCATCTTTCTTCATTATTATTTCATTCCAATCTATTGGGTCAACATATACTCCGACTTCATTATTAGGATTCGACTTTTCTGCATTTCCCAAACTTATAATTTCTTCTTTAATCTTAATGCGTAACCTATTAAATGGCTTAATCTCGGAGAACGAAATCTTAATATCATCAACCTCAACTCCTAGTTCATAAATCATTGGTAATATCTTATCAATTGAGCCAGTGACTCCTGCAAGCATTCCATTTAGTCCTTCTTCTGATAGTATTAGAGTTCCTAATATTTTTAATCTTTTACAAGCCAAATAGAATCTCTCTCTGACCAAATTCGGAGACTTAATTCTTGTAAATTTATAAAAACCTATATTCTTATATTCAGTCATCTGTTTGATATAATATTAAAGAATTGTTCCCGCTGCAACTGTATTATTTGATTCAGAATCTATTATGATGAATGATCCAGTTTTTTTATTTCTTTTGTATGAATCAAATGCTATCTGATTTTGAAGCATTATTTCAACCTGGGCTATATCGTTCATTTCTAACACTGAATCTGCAGATACGTGATTAAGTGTTTCCATGTCAACTTTGTATAATATTTCTTTAATTAAAGCTTTAGAAATTTTATTACAATGCTTCAATAAATATTTATTTTTTAGATTAAGTTTTTGTTCATCCATCCAACATATTCTAGCTGAAATTGTATTTGAAACTTCGGGCTGGTCTTCTATAGAGGAAAACATATCTCCTCTTGATATATCGATCTCTTCATCCAGAACAATAGTTGCAGAATCATCTGAGGAAATTGTATCGACATTCATAGATGATAATATTATTTCTTTTATTTTTGTTTCTCTGTTTGAAGGTAAAATCTTTATTGAATCTCCCACAGCAAGAGTTCCTGACATTAATGTTCCCATATATCCTCTGAAATCCTTAGTAGTTTCATCATTAACTCTATTTACTAATTGCACCGGAAATCTCGAAGAATCTTTTTTATCTAAATAATTTATTTCAACTGTCTCTAAAATCTCAATTAGCGTTGGGCCTTTGTACCATTTCATATTTTCACCTCTGGATACAATCATGTCCCCTTTTAGTGCAGAAATAGGCACAAAATCAATATGTGGGATACTTAAATTCTTAGTTATGCTTAAAAAATCTTTTGATAAATAATCAAATCTCTTTTTGTCGTAATCAATCAAATCCATCTTATTGATTGCTACAATAATATTCTTAATCCCTAATAACCAGCTAATATACAAATGTCTTTTAGACTGTTGTTGAACTCCATTCCTTGAATCAATCAATATTATTGCAAGATCAGAATTGCTTGCTCCAGTAAACATATTTCTTGTATATTGTACGTGCCCAGGGGTATCAGCAATAATAAATTTTCTTTTAGGAGTAGAGAAATATCTGTAAGCTACATCGATTGTTATACCTTGTTCTCGTTCTGCCTTTAGCCCGTCTGTAATAAGAGCTAAATCAATACCTTTTTGCTCTTCCGAATAAGATGTTCCCTCTAGGGCTTCGAGTTGGTCTGTAAAAACTCCTTTTGTATCAAACAGCAATCTACCAATCAAGGTTGACTTACCATCATCAACGCTTCCTGCAGTGGCAAATCTTAATATATCAATAGAGTCGGACATTAGAAATATCCTTCTTTTTTCTTGTCTTCCATAGTGTTTGTACCATGATCTATTATTCTGTTTTCTCTTTCGCTTCTAGTTGCTGAAACAGCTTCTTGAACTATCATTTCAATATTACTAGCATCTGACTGAATTGCACCTGTGCATGGCGAACACCCTAGTGATCTAAATCTTGTCAACATCTCTTCGGCTTCCTTGTTGTTGTCAGAATCCGAGATTGGAATTAAATTTTTTTCGCTCCTAATAACTTTTCGTTTTTTTGAAAAATAAAGTGGGACTATCTTTATTCCTTCTTCTTTTATGTAGTTCCAAATATCAACCTCGGTCCAACTGGATAAAGGAAAAACTCTAACCGACTCTCCTTCATCTATATTTGCATTAAATATACTCCATAGCTCTGGTCTCTGAGTTTTAGGGTTCCACTGCCCAAAAGAATCTCTGAAAGAGAACACTCGCTCCTTTGCTCTTGATCTTTCTTCGTCTCTTCGAGCTCCTCCAATAGCAGCATCAAAACTGTATTTGTCTAGAGCATCCAACAAAGCTTTGGTTTTTAATGCTCCACAGCATTTAGCAACTCCAAGCTTGTCAGGATGTGCTCCATTTGAAATTGCTTCTTCGTTCCTATAAACGAGTAATTCGGCTCCAATTTCTTTTGTAAAAGTATCTCTAAATTCATACATCTCTCTAAATTTGTAACCAGTATCAATATGTAATAATGGAAAAGGGATTTTTGAAGGATAAAATGCTTTTTGTGCTAAATGTAGCATTACGCTAGAATCTTTACCTACAGAATAAAGCATTACAGGATTGTTAAATTCCGCAACAACTTCTCGTAAAATGAAAATTGATTCATTTTCTAGTTCTTTTAAAGATTTTGTTTTAGACATCTCTACCAACTACTTCTTTAAGTTTATTAAAGTCTTGGTCATTACAGAAGTCTCCGAATGTTTCTAATTCATCTTTTTTGTTTTCTTTCCAAAAATCAATTAATTTTGAAATAGTATTTGCTAATTCAGAATCTTCAACTAACTCTAAGAATAGACGATTTAATCTCGTACCATAAAAATCTCCGCCCAAGTAAATATTGTATTTTCCTGTTGTTGCTCCAATTAATCCAATTTCTGATACTGGAGGACGAGAACATGAATTAGGGCATCCGCTCATACGAATCTTTATTCTTTCGTTTCCATATCCTCTTTTTTCTAAATCATCCATCAATGAAGGCAAGTATCTTTCAGATTCAGCCATGGCTAAGCTACATGTTGGTAATGCAGGACATGCCATTGAAGCTTTTCTCATTATAGAAAAACCCTTATGAATGTCTATATTAAACTCATCAAACATTTGATTAATTTTTTCTATGTCTGGCTCATTTATATTTACAAGAATTAAATCTTGAGTAGCCGTTAAGCGTGATTCTATATTAAAATGGGAAATAATTCTTGCTAAACCTGTCTTTAGTAAAACAGAATCTTTATCTTTAATTCTTCCATTTTCTACAAAAATACCACAGAAAAATTTTCCTTTGTCTTTTTGTTCGTGCCAACCATAGTAATCATCAATGGAATTGATCTTTACTTTGTGATAATCGGATAATTTAAAACCAAGTCTAGATTCAAGTTCGCCTCTGAATTTTTCAACTCCCCATTCATCCAGCAAATATTTCATTCTTGCTCTCTTTCTATTAGTCCTACAGCCATAATCTCTTTGAATCTCTACAATCTGTCTTACAACTTGAACAACATCTTCTTCATTACACATTCCTAATTCATCTGCTAATCTGGGGAAAGTTTGACTTTGTCTGTGATGACTTCCTAATCCTCCACCAACCAAGATATTAAAACCCATCAATTGTCCATTAAAAACGGGCATTATTCCAATATCTTGAGTATAAATATCAATTGAATTATCAAATTGGTGACCTACTCCTATTTTGAACTTTCTTGGAAGATATGTTTCACCATACAAATCATCATTCTCAATTTTTTCTCTATTTAATTTTGTTGTAACTTTTTCTCCATCTACCCAAATCTCATAATAACCTTTGGATTTAGCCAGCGTGGCTTTGTCGATTTCTACAGCCATAGATTGTGCATCATAAGTAAAATCTTGCCTTATATCCGCAATAGGGGAAGCTACTGTATTTCTTACTATATCTCCACATGCTCCGTAGCTTGAAATTAGATTTGAATTTAAGAAATTCAAAGTATTCCATAAATTTGTTTTTCCAACTCCATGAAATTGAAAACACTCTCTTGTAGTAATTCTTAAAGTTTTATTTGCCCATTCATCACTAATTCTATTTAATATTTCCCACTGCTTTGGTGTAATATTTCCTCCGCCTGGATTTTTTGTCCTTATCATGAAACTATATTCTCGATCTAGGCCTTGCTCCTTTACCTCTTTTCTTCTATCTCTATCTTCTTGTTGATATATACCGTGGAATTTTAAGACCTGAATATTATCTTTATTGAACTTATCAGTTGTTTTATCTTGTATTTCTTCATGAATCGAACCTCGAAGGCCATCGCTCTCTTCTTTAATGAATTCGTTTCTTACTTTTTTAACTTCTTTTGATTCTGACATATAATAAAATCCTAAATTAAATTTTTTAAAAAACCCTAAAAAACTCAAAAAATGAGATTTTTAGTGTTCTTAAGCTATTTATATATAAGAAAACATGAGATTTGATTAATTTTCAAGTGAATTTGAATAAATTTTCTTATTTTTATTTAAAAATAATCTAAAAGATGTATATTTT
>CEUS01042833.1_pt1 | contig 16859 bp, 18 predicted proteins | sample 427031 | NCBI WGS metagenome assembly CEUS01 (sample SAMEA2622837, study PRJEB7988) | marine metagenome | biome: marine biome (ENVO:00000447); feature: marine epipelagic mixed layer (ENVO:xxxxxxxxx); material: "saline water (ENVO:00002010), including plankton (ENVO:xxxxxxxx)" | depth 140 m | reverse complement strand
AAATGGGTATAGATTTGTCAGAAATGATTGTGTGGAATCCTTTCAAGCCGCTAGGCGGCCATACTCCTAAAGAAATTGATGATGCGAAGGTAATCCTTTGGCAAGGACACTGTTCAGTCCACACTCGCTTTACTGTTGAACAAATTCGACTGGCACGCGAAGCAAATCCAGATGTGAAGGTGATTGTTCACCCTGAATGTACCATGGAAGTTGTAGAAGCTGCAGACAGTAATGGATCCACAGAATTCATCAAAAAGACTATTGAGGATGCAAGCCCTGGTACTAAGTGGGCTGTAGGTACTGAGATCAGCATGGTTAACAGAATAGCGCGTGAGAATTCCGACAAGACTGTTTTTTGCTTAGATTCTGTTGTTTGTCCATGTTCCACTATGTATAGAATTCACCCAGCTTATCTTTCATGGGTCCTGGATGGGTTAATTCAGGGAGTGGTGGTGAATGAAATAGATGTAGACGAAGAGACATCTAGCTATGCCAAAATTGCTTTAGACAGAATGCTTTCTATCGTATAGAAAATTCGGATATAAAAAACAGAGGAATAGTCCACTATGTCCTTAGGGTGTTTTGAGGAACTGCGGTGGATCCAGAGATACAACTAATAATCGATCGAGCTTTGTCTGAAGATCTCCAAGGAGGAGACGTTACCACTCGTGCACTTATACGAGATGCATTTCACGGCGATGCTTCGTTTATTTCAGAAGAATCTGGTGTTTTATCTGGTTTAGAGGTATCCATGGCAGTATTCACCAAAGTTGATCCGTCACTCAATGTGGATGTTTTAATTAAAGAAGGTGAATCTGTTAGTAGTGGTGATATTCTTGGGGTAGTAAAGGGTTCGATGGCGAGTATCTTAGCTGCCGAAAGGACTGCACTGAACTTTGTCAGGAAACTGAGTGGTATAGCTACTGAAACTCAGGCATACGTTAAAGCAGTAAATCCATATGGGACACGGATTTTGGATACAAGGAAGACGACTCCGGGGCTCAGATTACTAGAAAAAAGAGCAGTATTGGCAGGTGGAGGCCAGAATCACAGATATAATTTGAGTGATGGGGTTTTGATAAAAGATAACCATATTGAGGCATTGAAAATTGAAGGGTTAGATATATCTGAGATAATTGCCAGAGCTAGAAGCAATGCTCCACACACTCTTAAAATTGAAATTGAAGTAGAGAATTTACTTCAAGTTTCAGATGCGTTAGATGCAGGCGTGGACGTTCTGCTTTTGGATAACATGGGTCTTTCTGATATGCGGAAGGCCGTTAAAATGTGTAGAGGCCGAGCATTAACTGAGGCTTCAGGTCGAGTTTCTATCGAAACTGTTTCTCAGATTGCTGAAACCGGAGTAGACATGATATCTGTGGGAGCGTTGACTCACTCCTCAAAGTCGTTAGATATTGGTTTAGAAATTTGCGTTTGATTCGACGGTTCAAAATTGGGAGAAATGCCACAAGTCTATTAATTTTATTTGCCTTTTTAGTTGTAATATCTGTTCTCGGCGGACGGGAGACTTCTGTAGATGTAGAACCAGAACTGCCCCCACTTACCAGGGTAGACCTCATCGCATTTAGAGATACTGAAAGCCAGATACAGTTGATTAAACCTGACGGGACTGACCCACGTTTGCTAACTCCAATTTCTGAATCTGTCAGGCAAGGGTTCACCTGGCCTTCATGGTCATCCAACTCAAGCATACTAACTTACACAAAGATAAAAGAGTCTGCTGGTGGTTTGACAATGTCATTAGAGAATTTCGAATTAAAAACAGGAAATACCACATCAATTCATTCAGGTATTGCTTCTCAGATTGCAGCAGGAGTTTTCTATTACTCCTTTTGGTCTCCTGATGATAAAAACTTAGCTTTCATATTTTCTGATAATGGTAGTCTTAACTTGTACGTGGATAGGCAAATAGAGGATGTCGCTCCAATAAATCCATACATGATAGATGGTCCAATTTGGATGGACTGGTCTTTTGATTCGAACTATCTTTTAGCCCATAGGAATAGTGGACATTTTTTGCTGGATGTTTCCAGCACCCCAATAAGTGTGAAATCTTTAGATTTAAATTCATCTTCATACAGAACTCCCAGTTGGCAACCAGGAACTACTAAAGGAACGTTGTTGAATGTAGATGGTTTTGGTGTGACTTCTATGCTGATCGGCGACCTTAGTAAAGAGAATTTCGTTTATGAAGAGTTCCTTAATGACATCCACTCAGATGCTACTTTTTCTTGGTCTCCTGATAGCAGGAATATTGCTATAGGAGGCCCACAAACAGCTTACATATATCTAGGTTTGGCTATTGGAGTACATTCCGGAATCAAAATATACGACAGAAATTACAATCCTCTGAATTCTCTGAACATAAACGAACCAGTCATTGCATATTTCTGGTCTCCAGATTCGTCAAAATTGGTATACGTTTCTATTGCAGACAGCCCGGGCACACTGAGATGGATGGTTTTGGACCGGAAGACTGGTCTCAGATGGCCTCTCGTAGATTTTGTTCCGAGTCTAGATCAACTAACACTTTTCCAATACTATGATCAATACTCCAAATCTCATTCTATTTGGTCTCCTGATAGCAGGGAAATTGTATTTGCTGGTAGGGAGGCAGGATTAGCGATCGGAGCTTCATTTCCCCCAACTGTAGATGGAGAAAACCCTTTAATATATGTTGTCTATGTGGATCAAAGTCCTATTGTTTCAGCCATAGCGGATGGCGTAATGGCTACTTGGTCTCCTCGGTAGACAGTTAAATTTTTCAAGACCAAACCGGAGTAATCAGGTTCTCTAGACAGCGAAAAACAGGATTAAACTAGCACTAATTACACTACTACTCATAATTAATCCAACACCAATATTTTTGTCGGTGGCTAGTTCGTCTGATACTTTCACGGCTGGGAATAATACCAAGTCTATGATTCGTCTAACAATGAAGAGGAGAATGAATCCAATAACTGCAAATGTGAAGAATTCAGCTAGGCTAGATTCCCAACTGACAAATTCCCCAAAAACAGCTTTGAATATAACAATGCCTATTGCTATGAGGTTGCCTGCAAGCGCTACTCCGACCGCAGCGTTGTTATCAGCGATTTGAGTATGGATGTCGTATGGGGTTGTGAACTGGTAAAAAAATGTGTACAACACCAATACTATCAGTCCCAGAGCTCCAAATACTATTGTTGCACTTGGTCCTGCACTAGAACCTGATATCGAACCTGCTATAACAAGGCTTAAGGCAATAAAAATCCCACATTCTACTGCGCCAGTACCAACATTGTGGTCATTTATTATTTCTGATTCAGTGCTGAACTTGTAAAGCACTATTTTATCTACTAGTATTCGAGCCACGTTTAACACCAGCATGCCTATGATGGAATATACCAACACGGTTATAACGTCTTGCCAGTAATCTGATGTGAATCCAAGCCCGTCACTAGAAATTGCAGACCCAAATGGTTCATACAGCGCTCCTAGAAACACGATCACTATACCAAAGTAATACCCAGAAATACTTAGTGCTAGTGCAAGGTTGTCTTTTTGACTAAGCTGTTCACCGATTTTGTATGGTGTTAGAAGGTCTTGAACGATTTTTGCGAGTATCAGTATTGCTAAACCCATACCAACATACACCAAGCCACGTGGGAAAAATTCTAGTGCATCTACAAATGCCTCAGCCATAGTAACGACTCCTATAATGTTCTCTACTGTTTGTATACGCTTATATTTTCAGTATCCAAAATCCTTGGAGTATAAACCTCAAAAGGTACCCCAGATGATTTAATTACGCTTAATAGACTCTGCCCGTCAACACTACTGAATTCCCAGATATAGAATCCTGTTTCTTCATATGTTTTTCCCTTAACACATGCCTCATAACTATTTGAGTATACATACTCTATGCCTTCATAGAAGAAACTATTACTTCTCGAATGTTCTTCATCCATCCTAGTCAAGATTTCTTCGGTGATCCCGATAGCATCAATAGATAAAGGAGATGTTTGATCTGTAGCTGTTATAAATAATTCATCTTCCTGAGAAAATTCTATAGATGTCCGTATGTCATTTTCTACGCAAACCAATTCGTGCCAATAACCAGATGAGCCTTGGTATTCAGTGATTTTTTCAATCAAAAGGTATGAATCCTCTAGCGGATAGGAGAATCCATTGATAACGAGGATGTCGCCGATTTCTGCTGATTGGATTGTTGGATCCGAATCTTCTGAATCAGTCGAGTTTTTCTTCTTAGAACCGAATAGCCCTCTCAGCATATGTGGTTCTCCTAGTTGAGTCTATTCTCTCATTCTATGGGTGATGTAACATATGGTCAATCAGGAACGTAGCTAATATTCTTGTACCTAGAGTTTCGTGTGCTAGAATCCCAATAACCAGATATGTCAACTTCATACCTAAAAGATAAACTTGATACGATTTCCGTGTCTCAGATACCCAGCGATATTCAGACTCCGGCGTTTATTTATGATGAGACTGTAATTGACAGACTAATTGATTCGACTGATTTAATTAAACATGCCACTGGATGCAATGTTTTGTTTTCTATAAAGGCTTTTTCATTTGATGGAACGATTAATCACATGATTAACCGCTTGGATGGCATATCAGTTAGCTCATTATTCGAAGCATGTCTGGCCCGTGAAACTATAGGTGATAAAGGTACTATCCACATCACAACCCCTGGTTTGAGAAGGCATGAAGTCGAAGAAATATCATCTCTTTGCGATTTCATTTCGTTTAATTCACTGGGGCATTTGAAAAACTATGGGCAAAAAGTTTCGCCTAAGGCCAGTATCGGTATTCGATGTAATCCCAGACTTTCATTTGTAGATGACAATCGCTACGACCCATGTAGAGAGTATTCCAAACTTGGAGTTCCGCTTGAAGAAGTCGGCGAATTTTTTATAGAAAATGATGCTTTTATTTCAACAATTGAAGGGATGCACGTACATACTAATTGTGATTCGAGTGATCCGCTCCAGTTTTTCAAGATAGTATCGGAGCTGGATGCGGGTGCCAGTTCTGTTCTCAAACGAATGCAATGGATCAACCTAGGAGGTGGGTACCTTTTTGATGAAATTGAGGACCTTTCACCTGTTATTGAATCTATAGAACTACTTACAACAAAATATGGCCTGACAGTATTCATAGAGCCTGGAGCAAGTTTGATAAGATCAGCGGGATATTTGGTTTCTTCGGTTGTAGATTTATTTACAAGGGATGGAAAACTCATCGCTGTTCTTGATACAACCGTGAATCATGTTCCGGAAGTATTAGAATTTGGAGATGAGCTAGAAATAATAGGAGTGGATGAAGCGAGTGGATCAAAATACATTTTGGCTGGCAGTACCTGTCTAGCTGGAGATATATTCGGAAATTACAGTTTCCCCAGACCGTTGGAAATAGGTACTAAAATAATTTTTAAAGACGTAGGTGCTTACACCTTAGCTAAAGCTCATACTTTTAACGGTATTAATTTGCCTTCTGTATATTCACGCAATAACCTTGGCGAAGTAGTTCTTGAAAAGGAATTTACATACCAAGATTACGCCACGAAATGGAGATCTACAACCAGTGTTCCTATCTGAACGTGAAATTGAAATCAAAATAAACCCAGATAAAATATTAACTTCTGACAATACTGGTCGAAATTTAATCCATGGTTTGTCAGAATCAGTGAAGAAGTTTCTGCAGGCAGGAGAAGTGCCAATCCGATTTATTGTTTCGAGCTCAGACCGATTTCGTTATAGATGCGAAATTGGCCTAATGGTTGATCAAGATCAACATAATGTAGAGTCAATATTTAAGTTTGTACCACGTCGATTGGAAGTTCCCGACAAATTTACAACAGTATTGATCGTTCCAACAGGAGTAGGAGCAGAAATAGGCGGCCACGCGGGTGATGCTACCCCCGTAGCTTCTTTACTCGCTTCTGTAAGCGATTCATTAATAACTCACCCCAATGTTGTTAATGCTTCCGACATAATAGACCTTCCCCAAAATGCTTTGTATGTTGAAGGAAGTGTTTTGACTCGATTATTGATGGGAACCGTCGGATTACTTCCCGTTAGAAGAAATCGGATTTTGGTTGTCTTAGATTCTCACGAAGATCAAGTGTTTATGAATGCTGCCATAAATGCGGTAAATGCTGCTCGTGTTTCTTACGGACTGTCAGGGGTAGATATATTGGAAATAGACCCATGTTTTATTATGGACTCTAGTTTCACTTCTAGCGGACGTGCAACAGGCCGAGTACATAATCTAGATTTGCTTACCAATGAATTGAAGAAGAGAGTAAGCTATTATGATGCGGTGGCATTGTCTTCTAGAATCATTGTGCCGGAAAATTACCATACTGAGTACTTTGAATTGGGAGGAGACATGGTTAATCCTTGGGGAGGAGTAGAGGCCTTGCTTACTCACGCAGTGTCAACTGTTTACAATGTCCCCTCCGCGCATTCACCAATGATGGAAACTCAAGATATTGCAAATATGGATCCCGGAATTGTTGATCCAAGAATGGCAGCTGAGGCAATATCTTTGACTTTTCTCCAATGCATATTGAAAGGTTTGAAATCGAGTCCCCGCATACTAACTGACACATCATCTATAACGCATAGATCGGCGTTGACAACTGAAGATATATCATGTGTGGTCATACCGGACGGTTGCCTCGGACTGCCAACTTTAGCAGCACTCTCGCAAGGCATACCAGTGATAGCAGTTAGAGAAAACAAGACATTGATGTCTAATGATTTAGGCCAATTGCCCTGGATGCCTGGCCAACTTAACATAGTTGATAGTTACCTAGAAGCCGCCGGAGTGATAGGTGCGCTGAAGGCAGGAATTGATCCTATGTCAGTTAAGAGGCCGATAGAATCCGTAAATGTGGATAAGATTGTTGGTGAATTGCCTGAAACTGTGATCGAACGCATGATGCCATTTTAGCAAGGAGAGTGATAGTAGCAGCTGAACCGAACGTTATTTAGCTTCCTATTTCCAAGTAAAAAGATTGACATGAAAAATCTTGTGCACCTTTTGTCGACGACAAATTCAGAGTCATTCACAAGGACGATAAGGGACATTCTGCCTCCTTATTCAGTGATACTTCATAATGATGATGTGCATTCGATGGGATTTGTTGTTTCAGCTTTGCTAAAGAGTGTCTCCGTACTTTCATCAGAGAGAGCCGAGGCCATAATGCTTGAAGCCCACACTGAAGGCAGAGCTATTGTAATTTCCTGCCCACTCGAGCAGGCTGAGTTTTACAGAGACCGATTACGGACTTATTCGCTATCAATAACAATAGAAAAAGCGTGACAACCGCAAAGGCTTTCACTTAGGTGATTTCCATGTCGGCGCCAAACATGCCTTGCTGAATTAACAGTTGTACTATAAATCGCGAAAAATGTTGGTTCTAAACGGTAGACAAAGAATTGTCTACCGTTTTATTTCTGAAAATCCAAAGATCTGGTAACAGTTAGCCGCTTAGTACGTCAAAAATGTTACCAACACCACCTCCGTCGGAACGGAACAACTCGGTATAACCGCATTCAGTGCATGAAAATGTTTCAAACTTTTGATTCTGGAGATTTAGAAATCTGGAGATACCAGATCCTGTAGTTCTTATTTGACCACTTTTGTATTCAGTATTGCCACATTTGTCGCAGGTAAATTTAGGTGCTGATGACATGCTTGGTCTCCTTATGCCTACTATTCAGGATATTTAAAATCGAGAGACAATATAACCTTTAAATTAGGCGCAATTCCTCTTTTAGACAATAATAAGTCTCTTTCTCTACCTAGTACAAGAAAAGTTGGGACAGTTTTTGCTGCATATTTGGATCTGAGGTGTCTGCCAGCTTCCGAACTGATATCGATCCTGACTACATCTAAATTGTCTTTAAGTTTAGACTCTAGCCTGTCAACTTCAGGCTTTGCCGAAAGGCAAGCAACTCAATAATTGGAATATAACATGATTAAGACGGGTTTATTCGGATTTAATGAGGTGTTTAAATCTTCTACACTCTCAATCGAATTTGAGTCACTACTGAAAATCAGCTGAAAACCGATTAGCAGAAACAAAATTATTCCCAATGTGCAAACAGAAATAATAGTTCCTGCAACACGAGAGGCTAACCAAAAAGATATTATCAAAATGATCAGAGATATTAAAACGAACGAATATCGGTTGAGGATAAATTCCATAAAACCAACCTTGATTGAGCATTAGGTGTGTGTGTTGTTAGGAAATCCAATTCCGGGTATCGGTAATTATAGCTATTGGACATATTAAGCACGAGTCTCTGGGCCGAAAACGAAGTCGATCTCAAAAAGTTCGGTTAGTTTTCCTCTCATGCCAGTTTCTACATACGTTTTACGTGCCACAGTGTTATCTTGCTCTGTGTAGAGTCTAATACCACAAATCTTTTTGTTTTTCTTTGCAGAATCGTAAATGTAGTTGTACATCTTTCGGTACACTCCTTTACGTCGCCAGTTTGGTCTAACGTAAACATTCTCGATCCACCAGAATGAACTATCTCTCAATGGACTCCATTCAGGCGCAATTCTAAGTATGCCTATGATATCTTGTTCAACTTCGGCCACCATCTGAAAACCTTTTGACGGGGCAGATATTAGTTTTCTGAGGCCTGACTCCAACATTTGCTTGTCGAACTCTGACCAACGCCGATTCGAATTTTCTAAATAGAGATCCACTATATTCGATAAGTCGGTTAGTGATGCTTTTCGCACAGTGATTTCCATTTTGATACTTAACTCCAAGTGGGGTGATATTGTTTGAAAGCTGTGTGCCCAAGTTAGTAGACACTACATCATCTAGGATCTGCCAGATCCTAGAAATTTAGCAGGGAAAGACAAAGAAATTCAATAATATTTGATGGGAATGCTACAGTAAGATATTAACATTGTTTTGAATTAATTATATTGATGACGTATAGGTAAAATTGTAACAATTCTGAAATGACCAGAAAGATTTTCTTTACAATCATTTAGGTTATTATAGTTTTGCTCATTGGTGGTGTTCAATTTTATCTTATGTGCCACCAATAAAAAGTTTCGAGCTATCGGTAAACTGGTTACACTCCATAAGGTGAAATATATGATAAGTCTGAAACGAAATAGCAAGGGAGCGTTGGTGGAAGCTACTGGTGTAAGGACTAGAAGTTCATCTATATATTCCCCGAACCAGGCTGGGTTATTTAATATAAGTAGGAGCAAATTCAACGATTTTCTGGATTGTGAGCGCTGCTTTTATCTGGATCGTGTGAGAGGGTTGATTTCTCCGTCAACTCCGGGGTGGACGCTCAATGAAACTACTGACAGATTATTGAAAAAAGAATTTGATGTTTGTAGAGAACGTGAAATACCTCACCGCTTATTTAGTGAATTTGGTCTTGGCAACGTCGTGCCATATAAGCATGAATCTATGGATTTATGGAGAGATTCTTTGAAAGGCGGGCTCAAATATCAGTTTAAAGACAGTAATATTGTTCTTCATGGCGGTGTAGATGACATATGGTTTGACCGTGAAGAACAACAATTAATAGTGGTAGACTATAAATCACAGGCGAGTGGATATCCTGTCGTACCTGAGTTGTACCTATCGGGTACTTACCATCAATCGTACAAAAACCAGCTGGATTTCTATGCTTACTTGCTTATAAACATGGGATTCGATGTCTCGGATGTAGGCTATTTTTATGTTTGTAATGCTGATAGAAATGCATCAGGATTTGATGGGCAGCTAGTTTTTAGCGAGACTTTAATTCCCTATAGATGGGGAATTGATTGGATAGAGGATAAAGTTTTGGAAATGATAGGCTTATTGAATTCAGATAATGTGCCATCCGGGAATAAGTCATGTGAGAATTGCGCTTATGCTCGACGGCGCGCCATGATGGACAGTGAACTTTCACACATATGATACGTAATGATGTCTGCGTAAGCGTAAAAATTCAAGATACTCTTGGTTAGAAGGCAGAAATGATTATTGGTAAAGAGCGTAGTAATTGGCATAAAGAACATGGTCAAGCTTGCACATGCGCAAAATGTCTGGACAAGTCAATAGCCCAGAAGCGTTTTGAAAGCCAATCTAATGGTCGGAAGGTTGGACGTAATGAAAAGTGCCCATGCGGGAGTGGTAAAAAGTACAAAAAATGCCATGCTGTAATTGTATGAATAACAGCAGAGATTAATGGAGGTTTCCGGTATCATCCAAAGTGTTTTGGTGGGCTCGGCAGGGTTCGAACCTACGACCAATCGGTTATGAGCCGACCGCTCTACCACTGAGCTACGAGCCCGTTATTCTAGTGAATTAGCGTATCTAAAGCACTGAGTACTGTCAAGGAAAATGTAAAGAAGAGTCGAGCTTCACTTTAAGAGTGATGTTTTCGTTGACAGTGATGTATTGGAGCGTTAAAGTCGATTCGACTGCACAATTACCTGATTGGGGGGACGCACCATGCCTGTATCTAAGAAAATAAGACAGTTTATGGAACAGGGCTCATGGATAAGGCGTATGTTTGAAGAGGGGATTCATCTCAAACAGCAATATGGACCCGATAACGTCTTTGATCTATCACTTGGGAATCCAATAATTGAGCCACCAGATCAGTTTATTGCTGAGTTAAGACGGATTGCCTTGAATCCCCAGGCTGGTATGCATAGATACATGCCGAACGCTGGTTATCCTGAAACTAGAGAAGCGATTGCTTTACGATTGAGCGATGAAATAGGAGTACCTTTCACTAAGGATGAGATTTTGATGACATGCGGAGCTGGCGGAGCTTTGAATGTTGTCTTGAAGTCTTTGCTTGATCCAGGGGATGAGGTGGTGGTATTTGCTCCATACTTCGTAGAGTATGTTTACTACGCTGACAATCATGGAGGAATTTGCAAATCGGTACCTCCGGATAATAAATATTATCCGGATCTGGACAAATTCAAGTCCACTCTGTCTGATAAAACCAGAGTAGTGATAATCAATTCACCCAACAACCCAACAGGAGTTGTTTATGATCACGAAATTCTATCAAGATTGTCAGCAATAATTTGCGAAAAGGAAAAAGAATTTGACACTGAGATATTCTTGGTAAGTGACGAGCCATATAGAAAAATCATCTTTGATGGCTTGGAGTATCCGCACATATTCGATCATCACATCCGTGGAATTGTTGCCACATCTCATTCGAAAGATCTTGGCCTTCCCGGTGAGCGTATTGGATACATAGCTATACACCCTAGATACCAAGGACGATCAAATTTAGTGGATGCTCTTAATTTCTGTAATCGCACCTTAGGATTTGTTAATGCTCCAGCCTTGATGCAGCATATAGTAAAGAATTTGCAGTCCGTCACAATTGATTCAAGAGAATACCAAGCCAAGCGGGACCTGCTTTTCCACGCTTTGACTCAAATGGGGTATGAAATGGTCAAGCCTCAAGGAGCCTTTTACATGTTTCCTCGTTCACCAATAGAGGATGATGTCACGTTCGTAGAGGAACTAAAAAAGCACATGGTATTGGTTGTGCCAGGCAAAGGATTTGGTCTTCAAAGTCATTTTAGGATTTCGTATTGTGTCGATGACAGAACTTTGGAAGGTTGTTTAAATGGTTTCGAAACTGCCATCAAGACTGTGATGTCTAGCTGATTTCGTAATTTTTCCTTTATTTGGTTAGTACACCAAGCAAGAAATGTCAGTTTCTAACTACACGGTTTGTCAATGAATTTAAATTGGTGGATTGTCTTTAAGCCCAAATCCGGTTACTGGAAGTAAGACATGATCTTCTGAACTAATACGACCGATTTCCATTAGTTCTGATAGCCCGGCAAATGCGGCTGAAGAGGTAGGTTCTGCATATATCCCTTCTAAGTCAGCTAATTTCTTTTGATGAGATATTATTGCCTTTTCCTCAACAGCAGCAGCAGTGCCGTTGCTCCGTCTCAACACGTCGATGATCGCTTCTTTGTGAGGTGGAGTAGCAGATGATATACCTCCTGCCACAGTTACGTTATTGCCCGGAGTCCAGTCTTGACCGTTGATCTCAGAAACTATTGGCATGACTTCTTTAGCCTGTATACAGTGTAGTTTTGGTATTTTTTCGAGATGTCCTTTTTCTTTCAATTCCATAAATCCCTTCCACGCACCAAGGTATAGCGACCCGTTGCCTACCGGCATGACTATGTGATCGGGCATATTATGTTTCATCTGCGTGAAAACCTCGTAGGCGAACGATTTCGTTCCTTCAACGAAAAAAGGGCTAAGGTTGTGAGAGGCATAAGTAATGTTTTTACGCCTGACGTAATCCAATGCTGCAGTGGTTGTAAATTCTCGAGGCCCCGGGATTAAATGTGGTTCTGCTCCGTATACAATGATTTGAGCTATTTTGGCTTGAGGAGCGTTTTGAGGGGCAAAAATATGGGCTTTTATTCCTGCTCGAGCTGAATATGCCGAAACAGAAGCGCCCGCGTTACCAGAACTGTCTTCTATGATTTCGTTAACACCTAATTCATGTGCCACAGATATCATGGTGGCAGTACCTCGGTCTTTATACGAACCTGTTGGGTTGAGAAATTCTAGTTTTGCGGATAAGTGACTTAGTCCTAGGAAATCCCCCAATCTTGGTAGAGGGGTGAGAGGGGTGTTTCCTTCACCTAGTGATACGTAGGAGTCTATATCATGAATGGGAGTCGGGATATGTGGCCCGCTCCAACCTGGCGGTTGCGCACATAAATAGTCGGGATCAGGGTATTTTACTTGCAATGTAGATGCACATACATTACATAGGAAATTGGTCATGTCTGGCAACAAGATGGCGTTGCAATTGGTACACGTCACTTGGAAATGGGTCAATAGATACTCCTGTGATATGTGAAAACTAACCTTATAAAATAGTAATTATCACGTAGCCAATATGTCAATTATTGTGTGTTTACCCTGATTAATTTTGGTAAACTGCCCCCATGACAACTCCAGATCAGATACCTGCTAAATCTCCAAAGCTTTCAACTAAAAACCATGGATTATTTTATGGATGGAAACTCGTTGGGATAGCTGCTTTCTTGTTGACTTTGATGTCTCTCACTGTTTTTCAAGGACTGGGGACTTTTGTGGTGGCACTGCACGATAAATTTGGATGGAGTCGAACTGCTATTTCCGGAGCTTTTTCCTTAGGGCGTGTACTGGGGGCAGTAATTGGACCCTTTGAGGGCATTTTGCTAGATCGTGTAGGGATAAGGAAGATGGTTATCATAGGCTACTCAATTATGGGAGCTGGCTTTGTAATGTTCTCCCAAATGGACAGTATATGGGAATTCTACCTGGCTTTTAGTGTTGCATCAGTCGGATCTGGAGTGAGTGGTTGGTTGGCTATGATAACTCTGGTCAACAACTGGTTTATTCGTAAGCGAACCCTGGCGATGGCCCTTGCAATGAGTGGAATTCATTTTGGTGGGTTTCTAGTGCCTTTACTGGCTTTTGGGATTGATTCAAAAGGTTTCAGATTTACCACTCTGACAATAGGGATTTTTTTACTGGCAATAGTTGTTCCTGTTGCCAAAATTATCAGAAATAAACCTGAAGATATCGGGCTACATCCTGATGGCTTCAATGCTGAACAGGTTGAGTATGATAGCGCAAATCTGTCTTCAGATGAGCGGGAACTTGAAACCGACTTCACATTACGGGAGGCTCTGCGCACCCCTGCTTTCTGGCTTTTGATGTTCGTGCAATTATCGTCCAGCGTTTCAACGGTATCTCTAGCTACCCACTTGGTGCCTAAATTGACAGATATTGGAATGTCGCTAGCCAGCTCTGGAATTGTGGTTTTGACTTCAACGGTTATGGCTATACCGTCACAGTTGACTGCTGGCTATCTCGCAGACAGAATTCCTAAACCTCCTATGATATTTGTGCTTCTCTGTTTACAAGCCACATCATTGGTTGTCATAGCTTTAGCTGGAAGTGTGACAACTGCATACGTTTTTGCGGTTATGTATGGTATCGCATTTGGAGGTAGGATGCCTTTAACTACCTCAATTCGTGGTGACTACTTTGGTAGAAGGGCTTTCGCAACCATCACGGGACTTTCCTCAGTCCCTAATAATATCTGCACGATTTTGGCTCCTTTGTTTGCAGGCTACATGTTTGACAGGACTGGATCCTATGTAATTCCGTTTTTCGCATTTGCTGCTCTTGCGTATTTGGGTGGTTTGATCGTTCTTTTTGTCCACAAGCCCGAGCACCATTGAACAGAGATTGATTAGACATGGATGTTCTCGGACGTAAGCTTGTAAATCCATTCGATAGTTTTTGGTCCGAATATTATTCGGAAATTGGAGTATTACCTGAATTAATCCAGTTGGGCCACAGTAGCGTTTTTGGAGACCAGGGTGCGGATAAATTGTCTCCACATTCCCCTAGATGGATGGAATTGCCTGATGGAGATCTTTCCTGGCACGTAGCTCACGAAATGTCCCATCTGGTGGTTCAGAGCCGAGGGTTTCCTAGGACGGCTCGAGGTCCTCAATTTGAAGAAGATTGCCCGGAAGTTATGATCGGGGGAGATATTGAAGAGATGGTTTTGCACCAAGTGATTGATTACATTATGAAGCCATTTGGTTTTACAAATGAAGCAATTCTTACCAAGATGACTCAAGGAGCATTGGCGGGTTTAAAAAATAGTCCTGCTCCATCACAAGGCACACCATGGTTCTACACTTGGGCCATAAGGTACAGTGAACTTAAGTTGACTCTTGATGACGTTAGGTGGTCCCCGATAGATATTCTTTATAACGAGCGCAGTCCGGGAACTCGAGAGCTTGGAGACAGGATATTGGCTATCGTTAACGATGTGGGTACTTGCACTCCCCAGCAAGCTTTGGAGGTAATGGTGGAAATAAGGGACATGTTAGGATTTGGGTTAGACAATAGTATATTGATTGTCGATCCGATAAATTCACGGATTATTTAGAGGCATTTGTAGCGTCGGACTTGAAGGCAACCCTTTTCCCATTTAGCAATATTCCAATGAGTGTTGATCTCACAAAATACTTATATGTAGTAAGGCAGATCAATGATGTTGTAACTATTGCCGTCAAAAATTTTATCTCAGTAGGTACTGCTTCAAACTTGAATAAATAAAATGTGATAAATGAAACGATTGGAAGGTGGATTAGATAAATCCAATAAGCTCCGTCAGATATAAATCGTAATTTAGGATTGTAAGAATTGAAAAACTTTTCTGCTAAGCCTATCAATCCAAGTGGGATTAATATAGAACAAATTATTTTAAACGCGTAAAGTGAAAGATTGATGAGGTCTGAGATTTGTTTTTGGTCGGCGATTGATATGTTGTCGCCATATATGTCAACTCCGAGAGTCTGAGATTTCAACAATATCAATATTGTATACATGCTGAAAATCACCATTCCAGATATTAAGTAATATACCCATTTCTCTTGTAAAAAGAGGAATAGTGTGGAGTTTCTGTAGAGGCTGTAGCCAAAAGCAAAATACAGGCTACTGGCTACTGGATTGAATATAAGTTCTCCCCAAGTTGGGATATTCAAAATGCCGCATAAAAGTATTAATAATATAGGAAACCTGGGCTTGAATAAGATACTCGTAAATAAAGATTTCAGGCGATGGACAGATAACTTGATGAACACCATCCGTTTTTTTCCAAGAAGTCTCATGGACGCTTGTACAAAAACGTACGGTATGCTGAATATGATTGTGATTACCACGAATATCAGCAACTGCCATAAAAACCACAAGTGCCAAGGTTGTCCAATATTAGAATAAATGAATGTTATTTCTTCTGTTCTGCCATAGTTAAAAATCCAAGGTAGAGTCAAAGACATTAGTGGCGAGAAGCAAAGTATAGGAAGTGCGATGCGTAAAAGTCTATTCTTCCACCAATATCTCCAAGATTTTCTGCTTATTACTAAATTGGCGAAAAACCCTGCGAGAATAAAAAATAGCGGTATTCTCCAAATATGAATAAATTGAAATATGATTCCAATCAAGTTTGAAGAATTTTTGTCTGTAGGCCAGATTTCAACTGGCATATCTGGAACATATGGCAATGCTGCATGGAGAACAATTCCTAGAATCATTGAGATGCCCCTTAGAGCATCTAGGCCATGGAATCTGGATGAATTGTCCTGAGCTGGTTGCATGAGAATATTTAGAATTAACTAGATCTATTTATTGGGATGCCTACGTTTTGGTGCAACGCAAATCAAATGGTAACGAAGTTGTTAATAGAATCTATCCTCAACAATCTCTACAACTTATCATCTTCCAAGAGGTGACTTAGTTCATCTCTGGTTTGCCTGATCTGTTCAAGTTTTTCTGCCATTATGTCGAACAAATCTTGCTTTGATTCGATTCCTTTTTCAATAAGGAACGCTGCGGCTTCAGATCTGCTTCTAACTATTTTAGCCTCAACCAGTTCATCTAGTCTTGACAAGCTGGTCTTGTTAATTCTGACCATGACAACACTGTCACGTGCGGATCGAACTGCGTCGCGCGTTTCATTAATCCTATTCTTCAATCTCCCTTGAACTGACTGAACAGTTTTTGAACTGCTTATAGCGGCTGAAGTAAGTACGTTGTTGGCATCTTCCACTAGGGTCTCAATTTGTTGTCTCAAGTTATTTTCGGGGCTATTGGAGTTATCATTCATAAATCACCTTATCCGTAATTTAATTACGCGTAATCTAACATGTGGTGAGTTTTATAGCAAGTTTTCAATTGACACATGGTTTGTAACGAGCATATCATTTGAGCATCG
>CEUS01043691.1_pt1 | contig 16876 bp, 12 predicted proteins | sample 427031 | NCBI WGS metagenome assembly CEUS01 (sample SAMEA2622837, study PRJEB7988) | marine metagenome | biome: marine biome (ENVO:00000447); feature: marine epipelagic mixed layer (ENVO:xxxxxxxxx); material: "saline water (ENVO:00002010), including plankton (ENVO:xxxxxxxx)" | depth 140 m | reverse complement strand
TTTAATAAGCATATTCCTAACATACAAACTTCTTGGGTGAAGATGGGTATTGACGGAATTGAAGAATGTTTAAAATCAGGTGCTAATGACTTAGGTGGAACCTTGATGAATGAATCAATAACTAGAGCTGCTGGAGCTGAACATGGTCAGGAATTCTCTGTAGAACAATTGAAAGAATTTATAACTAGATTAAGAAGGATTCCTAAACAAAGGAACACTCTCTATGGTGATGTTTCTTATGAAACAAAACAAAGAAATATTAATCCTCTTCCTTTAAGGCCTATAAAAAATAATTTAGAAGACAGAAAACGAAATCTTATCGTAAGTTCATAATGAACAAAGCATTTTCTTTTTGTATCTTAAGCTATGTAATTGCTTTACTTGCTGCAGTTATCAGTTCTTCTTATTTTCTGGAGGGGCATTTATGGAAAGCTATAACTATAGGTCATATAGTAGCGACTTTGATAATCTATCTTGCAAGTGTTCTAGCAAAAAATTCTAGTTTTTACGACCCATTTTGGTCTATTGCTCCTTTACCAATTACTATTTATTTAAGTTTTCTTTCTTATCAAAATGATGCAAATCTTATAAAGATACTCTTAATTTTAGTACCAGTAACATATTGGTCTTTAAGGTTAACAAATAACTGGCAAAGAAGTTGGAAAGGCTTAAGTCATGAAGATTTTAGATATATAGATTTAAAAAAGAGATTTAAGAAATATCCGTATCTTATTGATTTATTTGGAATACATCTTTATCCAACTTTACAGGTTAACTTTTCTTTATTTCCGCTTTATTATTACTTTTTATCTGAATCTTCTTCTATACCAATAGCACTTTATATATTTTCTTTTTTTACTGTTTGTGCTGTACTTTTAGAGCATTTTGCTGATGAACAAATGCGAGTATTTCGTTCAAAATCTCAGAATAAAGGTAAAACAATGAATAAATTCCTTTGGAAATACTCAAGACATCCAAATTATTTAGGTGAGATCTTGTTTTGGTGGGGTTTGTATTTAATGACCCTTTCAGTTAATTTGGATCTTTGGTGGTTATTTGTTTGTCCTTTAAGTATGACTTTAATGTTTACGTTAGTAACTTGTTCAATGATGGATAACCGTAGTTTGCTTAATAGATCAGATTATTCAACCTACATGGCTAAAACAAGTCAGTTGCTATTATGGTGGCCTAAATCATAGAATGAAAATAACTAACCTTAGGAGTAAAGATGGTTAACGGATATTGTGATGAAAAATTTTCTGAAGCAAGGGAAGTGTTTAGTAAAGCTATTAGTTCTGGTTTTGAGTTAGGTGCTGCAATTAGCTTAGAGATTGAAGGGGAGACAGTCCTTGATTTATGGGGAGGAATAGACAGCCTATCAAGAGGAACTGAATGGCAAGAAAATACAATTGTAAATGTTTTCTCCTCAACAAAAGGCATAGCAGCTATTTGCCTTTTACAATTAGTAGAACAAGGAAAGTTAGATTTAGATTTACCAGTAGCAAGTTATTGGCCTGAATTTGCACAAGGCGGAAAAGAATCTATACCAGTAAGATACCTATTCTGTCATAAATCAGGTCTTTGTGGTGTTAGAAAGCGTTTAGATCAAGGGGCATTTTGTGATTGGGATTTAATTTGTAGTGCTTTAGCTTCACAAGAACCTTTATGGGAACCAGGTACAGCACATGGATATCATGCAATTACGTACGGACATCTTGTAGGAGAAGTGCTTAGAAGGATAGATGGACGTACAATCGGGAAGTATTTTAAAGAGGAAATTGCTGATCCTTTAGACCTAGATTTTTGGATTGGATTGCCTGATTCTGAGTTTTCTAGAGTCACAGAACTTAATCCTTCAAAACCAGGACCAATGCAATTTTTATTTCCTTTAATAAGTAAATTACCAAAATTCCTTATTCCTGGCCCAATGAGATTCTTACTAGACTTTAGTGATACAAATACTCCAGCTGGAGCTGCTTTTAGCAATCCGCCTATGGAAATGGATCCTAAAAAAGGAATGGAAGCTAATACAAAAAAATGGAGAAATGCAGAAATTCCTGCTGCAAATGGACATGGAACAGCAAAATCTCTAGCAAAAATCTATGGTGTCCTTGCGAATGGTGGAAGCCGTGACGGTGTGCATGTTCTAAAACCAGAAACCATAGAGTTAGCTAGACAAACCCAGTCTGATGGGAGAGATTTAGTTTTAGGTGGAATGCACACAAGATTTGGATTAGGTTTTATGTTAGGGACAGAACATGTCAGCATGGGGCCAGGACAAGGAGCTTTTGGACATGGAGGGGCAGGTGGATCTTTAGGTTTTGCCGATCCTGACAACAAAGTGTCATTAGGATTCGTTATGAATCAAATGCATCCTGGAATAACAGCTTGGAAAACTGCTACCAATGTTGCTGATTCAGTTTATTTAAACTTGTAGTTGAAAATATGTTTGGAATTCCTATCTCTAGATACGGATCTTCTTCCGTATTTCAACAAATTAATGATTTACCAATTCCTAGAATCAACAGAAATGAAGTCCTTATAAAAATTAAATCTACATCTGTTAATCCTATTGATTTAATGAAAAGAGAAGGGTACGGCAAAACTATATTTGAGAAACAAAGAAAACAACTATTTCCTTGGATTCTGGGTAGTGATGTTTCAGGAATTGTTATAGAAGTTGGTTCGAAGGTTACAAGATTTAAGGAGGGCGATGAAATTTATGGCAGTAGCTCTAATCCAAATAGTGGAACATATTGTGAATATGCAGCCTTTAATCAAAATGAAATTGAATTTAAACCTAATAATTTGTCGTTCAATGAAGCTGCTTCATTACCGTATGTAGCTATAACGACATGGACAGCATTAATTAGATGGGCTGGTATCAGACCACAAGATTTAAAAGAAAAAAAGGTATTTATCCAGGCAGGAGCAGGCGGGGTAGGAACTTTTGCTATTCAATTACTAAAGTATTGGGGGGCTAAAATAGCAACAACCTGTAGTGAATCAAATCATGCTTTAGTGAAGAAGCTCGGAGCAGAAATAGCTATAGACTACAACAAAAAAAAATTTCATGAATTGCTAGAGAATTATGATCTTGTTTTTGATTGTCTAGGTGATTTTGGCGGTTCAGACTCTGTAAGCAATTGCTTGAGTATTTTGAAAGAAGGAACTAATTCACACTACATTACTTTAAATCACCAATTTCTCAGAACTATTGATGAAAAGGGCCTTCTTTTTGGAGTGCCTTCAGCATTAAGACTTCGACAGCAAGTAAAAAAAGAAGCAAAACCTATCAATATGCACTGGTCTATATATAGACCAAGTCCTTCAGGTTTAAGTGAGATAAGTAGATTAGTAGATTCAGAGATAATTAAACCAGTTATAGATTCAGTTTACCCTCTAAAGAATATAATAGAGGCTCATGAAAAAGTTGGAACTTCACATTCCAAAGGAAAGGTGGTCATAGAAGTAGAGAAAAATGACTAAATTAAGTGTAAATGTTAACAAAGTTGCTTGGTTAAGAAATGCCAGGGGACAAAACAATCCAAGTATTAAGGAGTTTTCAAAGATATGTATTGAAAGTGGCTGTGAGGGGATCACAGTTCATCCTCGTGATGATATGAGACACATTAATCCAGATGATGTGAGGGTCTTAAAAGATCTAACATCTGAATTGAATGTTGAATTTAATATTGAAGGAAACCCATTTAGCCTTAAAAATGGTAAATACCCTGGATTTCTAGAGTTAATTAATAGATATAAACCAGATCAGTGCACATTAGTTCCTGATGAGCCTAGTCAGTTAACTTCAGATCATGGATGGAATTTATTTGGAGATAATAAATCATTAATCACCTTAATAGAAAAGATAAAATCCAATGGATCAAGAGTGAGTTTATTCATTGATCCAGATAAAGAAAGTATTTCCAAAGTGAAAGAAGTAGGCGCAGATAGAATAGAACTTTATACCGGTCCATATGCAGAAGCATTTAAGTCTAAAACAAAAGTTGAGTATCTAATAAATCTCTATTCAAAAGCTTCTCAATATGCACATAGTTTAGGTTTAGGTGTCAATGCAGGGCACGATTTAGATTTATTTAATCTAAGTCCTTTTCTTAAAAAATGTGAGATTGAAGAAGTTTCAATAGGTCATGCCCTTATCTCCGATTCTCTAAGGTTTGGTATGGAGAAAACAGTTAAAAAGTATCTTCAGTTATGTAAATGAGATAGAATTTCTAACATGGAAATAGAACAAGAAATAAAAGATCAAATAAACTCTAATCCTATTATTTTATATATGAAGGGGTCTCCTGATGCCCCTCAATGTGGATTTTCTTCTAAAGCTACCCAATTATTAATTTCATGTGGAAAACCATTTTCTTTTGTGGATATTCTTTCTAATCCTGAAATAAGATCAAACTTACCTAAAGTATCTAGCTGGCCTACTTTTCCTCAACTATTTGTAAATGGGGAACTAGTTGGTGGTAGTGACATAATGACTGAATTATATGAAAGCGGTGACCTTCAAGAATTGGTTAATTCTGTAGATCAAGATTCATAAATATCTAACCTAAACTTAAATTTGACCCTAGGGTCCAAAGCGCTAGAATACAGATATATCTTAAATTCTTAGTGGGAGAAAGATGAAAGAAAATAAATATAACTCACCTCCATTTGACCTTGATGAATCTAAATTGAAAAAGGCTTTAGTTTTTGGTTCAGCAATTACTTTAACAGCTACCCCAAGTTTTGATGTAATGGCAGAAGATAACGAAGCAGAAGAAGAGATTATTGTAACTGCATCAAAAAGATCTTCTAGAATTGAGGACCTTCCCATGAGTGTTCAGGCTATTACTGGCTCAAGATTAGAAGATGCAGGTGTTAATGATTTTATGGATTATGCCGAACTAATACCTTCTCTCTCTTATATACAGTATGGGCCTGGAAGATCTGCTTTCTATTTAAGAGGAACTTCAGATGGTAATTTTGGAAATCTAGCAGGACCTAATACTACAGTAGCCCTATATATCGATGAATCTCCTATTAATTTTGTTGGCTTAAATCCAGATATGCATATCTATGATATGGAAAGAATAGAGGTGCTTAATGGACCTCAGGGAACATTGTATGGTTCAAGTGCACAAGGAGGTACAGTAAGACTTATTACTAATAAACCTCAAAAAGGTGAGTTGGATTTTGGTATTGAAGTAGATACCTCAAGTCCAACTAAAGGTTCTATTAGCGATAGTATAGAAACCTACTTTAATGCTCCGCTTGGAGAAAATTCAGCTATTAGAGCAACAGCTTACGAGGTAAATGAAGGTGGATTTATTGATCTTATTGGCGGCACTAAAACTTTCAGCGCTAGTAATTACACTGTACCACTTCATGAAGATGATAACTCTAATGAAAGTACTGTAAAAGGTTTTAGAGCAAGTTTAAGAACTTGGTTCAATGAAAATTTAACAGGAACATTAACACACATCTCCCAAGAGTCTTCAACAAAAGGTAGTTGGGATCATCAACCCAAAACCCTTGGAGATTTGAAGAGCAGTAAGGTTATAGGAGAATTTACTGATGACGAGTGGGATCAAACAAGTTTAACCCTAGAAGGATCAATGCAAAATGATGTCTCTTTCACTTATGCTGGCACTTTTTTTGATAGGAATGTTAGATATTTGTGGGACTATAATGACTATGTTGAATACTATAATTTAGACAGCCCATTTCAAAACGGATTTGGATACTATAGTTACTATACCTGTGATTACTATACTTATTCTTACTATTACTATGGAACTTGGGATGGAGCTTGTAACAACCCATCTATGTGGGCTGACTATTCACTTAGCATGGAAAGAAATACTCATGAATTCAGAATATCTTCAGGAACTCCAGATGATGATTTGCAATGGATTGTAGGTGTTTTTTATGACAAGTTAGAAAATCCTTATAAATACACTTACAAATGGCCTGGTATGCAAAGTTACTATTCTGATGGAACTTGGGGTGGTACAGGTATTGAAGGTAGAGAAGGTATTTGGTGGGATTTAGATAATCTTAGAGAAGACGAAATCAAAGCTATTTATGGGGAAGCAACTGTATCTGTTTCTGAAAAGCTAAAATTAACTTTCGGAATGAGAAAGTTTGATTCTGAACTCCATATAGTCGCAAGAGATGGGTATTTTGGTGGTTTTGGTACTGCTTATTACGGCCATGATAATGATAGGGTAGAAAAAGATAGTGGGACATCTCCTAAATTTGCGGCTGCCTATGCTCTAGAGAATGGAGCTTTATTGTATTTAAATTACTCTCAAGGATATAGACCTGGTGGGACAAATAGAACAAATAGAAATAGTGATGCAGCCCCTCTTTTCTATGATTCTGATGAATTAAATAACATTGAACTTGGTTATAAATATTCATCAAATGATGGTACAAAAAGATATAACGCAACCTTTTACTCAATGAATTGGAAAGATATGCAGTCAGCTAATTTTGATTTAGATCTAGCCAGTATTCAGTTTAATTCAAATATAGGAGATGCAGTTATTGAGGGCTTAGAAGCAGATATAACGTTATTAACAGAAAATGGGTACACCTTCATAGCTGGAGCTACTTTACTTCATCCCAGATTAAATGAAGACTATATTTTAGACGGCGCACTTTTAGCACCTAAAGGAACAAGATTGGCAAATGTTCCTAAAGTTAAAGCCTCATTAGCAATAAACAAAGGATTTGAACTTAAGGGTAATCTGAATGGATATTGGGATTTTAGTTTAAGCAGAACAGGTAAAAGAAAATCTTCAATGACTAATCCTATAGATCAGAATGCCTACTCTATGGCTAATTTTTCTTCAACTATTCAAGGAGATAATTGGTTAGCAGTTTTATATATTGATAATCTCTTTGATACTAGAGCAACTATCTGGGAATATCAGGGTTACAGGCCTGAAACAGTTTTTACTAATAGACCAAGAACCTTGGGCCTTAGATTAAAATACAAGCTTTAAATTTTAAGATTAGTACTTAACTCTTTTATATAACTGGGTTTTGTTCTACAACAACCCCCAACAATAGAAGCTCCTTCTTTTATCCAGAGTTTAACTTCTTGGAGATAGTCTTTTTCATTAATTTCTATAGCAGAATCCCAGTGTCTTTCTGCAGCTAGCTTTAAATTAGAGTTTGCTGTATCTAAAGCTACATTTTCTGCATTAGCATATCCTCCTATAGGAATATCAGTAAGTTCTTTGAGCGTCTTTATAGAAGGAGTTACTAGATTAGCTGCACAGCAATTAATTAAATAAGCATCTGGTTCAAGACCATCTAATTGTAAAAAAGCTTGATCTACAGTTTCTCCACTTGGAAGTGTATTCTTAACATCTCCATGAAGTGTCCAACTTACCCAAACAGGTATGTTAGTTTCTAATGCAGCTTTTAAAGCACATTTTGCTTCTAAAGCACTTGCCATAGTTTCACAAATGATAATATCAACCTTATCTTTAAGAATATTAGCAATTTCAGAATACTGCCTGTTCATTTCTTCTTCTTTAAGGATAAGATCAGCTCGGTAGCTTGTCTCGAGAGGGGGTAAAGATCCTAATATTTTTATATCACTTTTTTTTGTTTTTGATCTAGCAGATTTAGCGATTTCAATAGATTTAATTGTTAGACTTTCTAGCTCATTATCTAAATTATCTCTCGAAAGAATGGGTCTTGTAACAGCATAATTATTAATAGTTATATAGTCACTTCCAGCTTCAATGTAATCAGAATGTATTTCTTCTACCGTATCAGGAGCTTCTTTAAGTGCTAAAGCAGACCAAATAGACTCTATATGAGAAGGAACTTTAACACCTCTTCTTCGGAGCTCAGTGCCCATAGCACCGTCTCCTATTAATAAATTTTTCATAATACTTCTATAAGATAATCTAAGACTTTATTGGGACTTTCTACCATCAATGTATGACCAGAATCCTTTATTTCTTTAACTAAAGGGTCCTTAAAAGAATTAATTATATCAGTTGCTTTAAAAGGAGGTGTAAGGAAGTCTTTCTTACCTAAAATTAAAAGGGTAGTAGCAGAAACTTTTGCAGCACTTTTCAATCCCGAATCATAATCTGCACAAGCTTTTAAGTCTTGATAAATAACTCCTTTATTAGATTTTTCTAATAGCTTTTTTGTTGAGCCTGTCATCCACATTCCAGGGTTAGTATTTCTACCTAGCCTTGCTTGATTGCTATATCCCATATAAGTGAGAATATCTATAGCTTCAGGTTTATTATTTTTTGCATAATTAAGAAGAACATCAGAAACAGCCATTGGAAAAGCAGTTCCTACCATAACAAGATTAACTGCCCTTTTTTCTGCTAAAGCAGCAGTTTCTAGGGCAATTAAGGAACCCATACTATGACCTACTACAGAAAACTCATTAACTTTTAAAAAATCTAAATAATCAAGTAACCATTTAGCCATATCAGATATTGTTTCTAGTAGTTTGCCTTTAGATCTTCCATGTCCAGGAAGATCGATACCTAAGACATTTCTATCCTTTCTAAGAAAGTATCTAATTGGTAAAGTCCATACAGTATGATCCATGCCAGTACCATGAATAAAAACTATAGGGTGTTTAGTTCCTTTTAAGCCTTCAGGCCCAGAAAAGCTGTAAATATTTTTCATTACAAGATTTTTTTTGCAGCCTTAAATCCTAAATCTAGATCATTGATTAAATCTTCAGGATCCTCTAATCCAACTGAAAGTCTTATGGTTCCTTCTGATATCCCAGCTTTTTTTAATGAAGTTTCATCCATTCTATGATGTGTTGTACTGGCTGGGTGAATAACTAAAGATTTAGCATCACCGACATTAGCTAAATGTGAAAATATACTTAAATTTTCAATAAAAGCCTTACCTGCCTTTCTCCCTCCTTTAAGTTCGAAGGTAAAAACAGCCCCACAACCTTTAGGCAGTATTTTTGAAGCAAGTTTATGATCAGGATGGTCTGTTAGGGTAGGGTATATAACTTTTTCTACTAAATCATGACTGTTTAGATATTCAGTTATTTGTAAGGTAGTAGAAACGTGACGATCCATTCTGAGACCTAAAGTTTCAATGCCCTGTAATACAAGAAAAGCAGTATGAGGACTCATACAAGCCCCAAAGTCTCTAGCACCTTCTTTACGTGCTCTTGATATAAAGGCTGCTGGTCCAAACTCTTGAGTAAAAATCATATTATGAAATCCTGAATAGGGTTCTGTAAGTTGTGGAAATTTACCAGATTTATCCCAATTAAAATTTCCACTATCAACCAATAAACCACCTATTACCACTCCATGACCCGAAAGAAATTTAGTTGCTGAATGAAAGATTAAATCAGCACCTAAATCAAAGGGTCTCATTAAATGAGGGGTGGTAAAAGTAGAATCTACTAGTAAAGGAACCCCATTTTCATGGCTAATATTAGATACAGTCTCTATATCCATTACATCTAACCCTGGGTTACCAAGTGTTTCTCCAAAAACAAGACGAGTATTGTCTTTAAAACTTTTCTTTAGTAAATCTGTGTCTCTAAAGTCAATAAATGAAGTCTCTATTCCAAAACGAGGAAAAGTATATTCAAGAAGATTATGGCTGCCACCGTACAAACAATTTGATGCAATTATATGACATCCGCTATCTAAAATTGTTGAAATAGCGAGATGCATAGCAGCTTGACCACTTGAAGTTGCTATTGCACCAATACCTCCTTCTAGGGCTGATATTCTTTCTTCTAATACAGAGTTAGTAGGGTTAGTAATTCTAGAATAAACGTGGCCAGTTCTTTCCACATTAAAGATTCCTGCAGCAATTTCAGTATTATCAAATACAAATGATGAGGTTTGATAAATGGGTGTTGCCCTTGCACCAGTCGCCGGGTCAGGTCTTTGACCTGCGTGAAGAGACAGTGTGTCCGGTTTTAATTCTTTTGGATCTTTCATAATAAGTTTAAGTATTAATTAGTTTCCTTAACATTCAATTCTTTAAATACCGAAATAGCCATTAAAGGATAAATAACAAGTAAAGGCAATGAGGCTAGGATGATTAAATTAAGAGCCACTTGGTGGCTTGAGTAAATAATTAAAGCTGCAGGTAATATTCCAAGGACAATTGCCCAAAATAACCTAAGGTATCTTCCTGGATCTTTATTTTGAGAAGAATTCTTTTGTACATGATAGGCAATTACATAGGACATAGAATCATACGAAGTAGTGACGAAAATAACTGTTATTCCACAGAAAAGGAAAAGCATTAGAGTATTAAATGGCATAGTATTTATTGCTGCTATGGCTAAATTTCCATGTGTACTGCCTGTAATCTGAGAAACAGTTAGTGTTTCATTAATATCTAGGTCCATAGAATAGCCACCTAGAATCATAAAAAATAGCCAACTTCCAAGGGCACCAAAAATGAGCATACCTAAAATTATTTCTTTAAGAGTCCTTCCTTTTGAAATTCGAGCTACAAATAAAGCTACTAATGGTCCGAAAGCTACCCACCAAGCCCAATAAAAAACTGTCCACTCATCAGCAAAATCTGATTGTTCCATGATTCCTAAAGTACTCATCTCCCAAAAGTGTGTAAACATGAAGACTAAACCATTAAAAGCAGATTTAATTATTTCAAAGGTAGGCCCAAGAAATAAAACTATAATCAGAAAAATAAATGCTAGAAGCATATTAATATCACTTAATCTTTTAATACCATTTTTTAAGCCCTTGTAGACACTAAACCCAAACAAGCCAACACATAAACCCAATACACTTAGATCAACTAGAAAGCTACTGCTAAGGTTAAAGATTTCTGAGAAACCCTTACTCAACATCGGTATGTATGATCCTATAGTTCCTCCTGCTGCTCCGATTGTTGCAACAACAAAAATAAAATCAACTATTCTTCCTAACAAAGAGTCTTCGACATTTTTTAATCCCAACCCTCTTAGGCTGGAACTTAAGCGTAATGTTCTTAATTCGTATTTATAAAAGGAGACAGAAAGGGCAACTGCAGGAATAGCATAAACAGCCCAGGCACTTATTCCCCAATGGAAAAGACCGTAAGCTGTTGATAGAGCATAAGCTTCTTCCGAAAAAGGAATAACTTCAAATAAAGATTCATCAACATAATAACCCCATTCAACTCCTGACCAGTAGATTATTCCTCCTCCTATTCCTCCACAAAAAAGCATCCCCATCCAACTAATAGTTGAAAATTCAGGTTTTGCATTATTTCCTCCAAGTTTGTATCTACCGTATTTTGAAAATGCTATATAAAGCATAAAGACAAAACAAAGAGGTGTGAGGATTAAATATATTGGACCAAATAATGAAATAACAGAGTTCTTATAGTCCTCGATTAAAGCCGCAGTACTTTCAGCGTTGTAAAGTATAAAAAAAGCAATGCCGATTACTACAACAAAACTCGTTATAAAAGTAATGTAGTCTACATTTTTTCTACTAAAGCTAGCTAAAACTTCATTCATAGTGTGAAGCATAACTTCCACTAAGCTAGAATGTAAGAGTGAACCTAGAAAAAAATATACAAGTTTCGATTAAAGAAGCTTATGGTAATGCAGTTTCATTATTAGAATCAGGAAATTATGAATTAGCTGAAAAACAATTAGCTGAAATTCTTAAAAGCTACCCTAATAATCCTGATGCACTTAGACTTAGTGGTGTTTCTTCAATAGAGCAAGGAAATCCAGAAATTGCCTTAATTCCTTTACAAAAGGCTATTAAAATCGCACCTGATTTCGCTCAAGCACACGAAGATCTAGGAACAGCCTGGTTTCTTTTAAATGAATTACATAAATCTGAAGTTTGTATTAAAAATGCTTTAAAGCTTGATTCATCAAAATTTACAGCATGGAAAAGCTTAGGTGATTTGCTTTCTGACCAAGGAAAAGAAAAGGAAGCACAGAAAGCTTATGAGAAAGCTTTATCGACTAACGATAAGTATAACGACCTTACAAAGGCCATGTCTTTAACAAAAAAAGGTCAAGTTGGAGAAGCAGAAAAAATATATAAACAGTTAATTAGGGATGATCCAAATAATGTTGATGCTTTACGTTTATTAGGTCTTCTAACTACTAAAGGAGGAGATTTAGATAAAGGAATTATGATTCTTACTAAATGTACAGAAGTTGCTCCAGATTATGCTCTTGCATGGGAAAACTTAGCTAATATGTACAGACAAAAGGAAGGTTTTGAAAATCTTGATAAATCAATTTACTGTTTTAAAAAAGCTACAACTTTAAGACCTAATTGGGCTGAAGGTTGGGCTGGTCTAGGAACTGTTTATACTAGATCTTCACTTCATAAAGAGGGCATAGATGCCTATAAAAAATCTATTTCCATTAAAGAGGAACAGCCCAGAGTACATTTAAGTCTCGGTCATGTTTATAAAACAATGGGTAAACAGGAAATGTCTATTGCTTCCTACAAAAATGCTATAAAACATTATGAAATATTTGGAGAGGCTTATTGGAGTTTAGCAAATCTTAAAACATATAATTTTTCGAAAGAAGAAATTCATTTAATGGAACTAAATCTTATTAAAGAAGACTTACCTGAGAGAGAGAAAGTTCATTTTCTTTTTGCTTTAGGAAAAGCATATGAAGATAAAAGAGATTTTAAAAAATCTATTAAATACTACGATGAAGGAAATGACTTAAATAGAGGCAGGAACAACTATGATCCAAAGGCAGTAGAAGCCATTAGTAAAAGAATTAAAAAATTCTTTAATAAAAAGTTAATTGAAGATAAGAGTAACTGGGGCTATCAAGTGAACGACCCTATATTCATAATTGGTTTACCTAGGTCCGGTTCAACTTTAATTGAACAGATTCTTTCCAGTCATTCAAAAGTAGAAGGAACTATGGAACTACCCAATATGTTAAATATTGCTAGGGAATTAGGTTCAGGTAGTAAAGACCAAACGGCTTATCCTGAAATCTTATCTACACTTTCAAAAGATGAGATTGAGTTCTTAGGAAAAAAATATATTTCTGAAACAAAATACTTAAGATCTAATTTCCCATTTTTCATAGACAAAATGCCAAACAATTTTAGTCATTTAGGCTTAATTCATATAATTTTACCTAATGCCAAAATAATAGATGCCAGAAGAAATCCTTTAGATACCTGCTTTAGTTGTTATAAACAGCTTTTTGCTAGGGGGCAGATGTTTACTTATGACATTAATGAGATTGCAAGATATTACATTAACTATATAGAGCTGATGGATCATTGGGACAAAGTAATACCAAATAAAATACATCGAGTGAACTACGAAGATGTGATAGAAAGTCAGGAAAAAGAAACCAGAAAGCTCTTGGATTACTGCAATCTTCCTTTTGAAGAACAATGCTTAAAATTTTATGAAACTAAGAGGGCGGTGAAAACTGCAAGTTCTGAACAAGTTAGGCAACCTATTTATAAAAAAGGTGTGGGGCTGTGGCAAAATTATGAAGATTATTTAGACCAACTTAAACTGAGCTTATCACCTTTAAAAGAAAGGTTTAATATTCCTGATTAATTCAGTTTCAAAATTTAAATTTTACTTTGTGAAATGAATAGGATAATTACCAGAAGACAAGTTCTTAAATATTTTGGAATCGGAGCAAGCTTAATATCTTGGCCTTTAAATATTAAAGCTGAGACTAAACATTATCTTATTGTAGGAGCAGGTATTATAGGAACATCAATAGCTTATACTCTAACTCAAGCAGGACAGAAGGTTACTTTAATCGATAAAGATTTTCCTGGTGCTCATGCTAGTGGTAAGACGTTTGCTTGGATTAATGCTTCTTATCCTAAACAACCTTTTAATTACCATTTATTATCAAGGCTTGGCGTCAATGTTTATCGTAGATGGGATGCTAATCTAGGATTAGGAATAAACTGGAAAGGTTCTCTTGAGTGGTTCAAAGATAATAATGAAAATCAAAATATGATAAATAAAGTTAAGGTAATTCAGGGGTTTGGATCCATGGCAGAAATTATCAGTAAGGAAAAAGCTTTGGGATACGAACCTAATGTAAAGTTAAATCAAAAATCTATTACCAGCTCACCGAGGGATGGTGAAATTAATTCCGTTAGAGCTCTTAAAAAAATGATTGAAATAATAAAAAGTAAAGAAGGAAAGGTTATCTTCCCTGCAAAATTTTTAGGATTATCTGTAAATAGAGAGGAAGTAATAGCAAAGACATCATATGGAGAAATTCGAGCTGATAAAGTAGTTTATGCATGTGGTACAAATTCAAATCAAGTAGCTAATGGTAGTTATTTAAAACCTCCAACACCAGGACTCATAGTTACTACTAAACCTTTTCAACAGACTATTAAAAAAATTTTAATTTGTCCCGGTATTCATACTTATCAAAGAAAAGATGGAGTAGTAATTTTAGGAGAACAGGGCGAACCTCCCTCTAATCATGACCAAAGACTTTCTCTAAGGCCTGAAAATTTTCTAGATAAACAACTTTCCATTCAACACGGTCAAAGAATTATAAATATAGCGGCAAAATTCATTCCACAGTTCCAAGATTTAATTATTGAAAAAGTTGACATTGGCTGGAGGCCTCTACCTTTAGATGGCAAACCGATAATAGGATTTTTAAATGACAATGAATATATAGCAACTATGCATAGTGGAATAACTTTAGGTCCAATTGTTGCAGAATTAGTAAGAGATGAATTAATTTTTGGTTTAAGAAGTAATCTTTTAAAAAATTTTAGACCACAACGCTTTCATTAAACTGACTTCTTTTTATTAAAAATAAAAAAACCCAGACGAATCCGGGTTTTTTTAATTGCCTTCCTTAATTAAAAGTCATATCTGTATTGCACCGAAATACTTCGAGGAGGTATCCACTGCAAATAATTTCTTGGACGATATCCAGGGCTTTCAGCTGAGAACTTAAATGCTTCTGTTCTTTCATCCGTTAAATTGTCAATAGAAACCTGTAAGTAACTAGACTGGTCTATTTCTATTCCAAAATTTAAATTAAGCTTAGTGTAGCTTGGCGACATATCCTCAGGATCTTCAGCAAAAGTCGCATAACTATCTCCGTAGTGGTTAACATCAAGCCTAGCAAATCCAGGTCTAGAAGCGTAATTTAAATTATAAGTTAACCCAACACCATATTGTCTTTCAGCAACATTAGGTAGTCTGTCACCAGATGTTGCACCTAGTGATTCTATGTCATTAGTAATTTCTGCTGACATAAAGCTACCTGCAAAATCTAAATAGAGGTTTGGTGTTATGTTATAAGTCCAATCTAATTCTAAGCCACTTGTTTCAGCTTCCCCACCATTGTAAGTAAAAGACCATCCACAAGCAGGACGAACAGTCACTTGAATGCCAGTCCAGTCAACCCAAAAGTAAGTAGCATTAAGGGAGTAATTATCACCTCTAGCTTTAACTCCAATTTCATTGTTTTTTGCTTCATCAGATTTATATCTTCTACTAAAGCCTGCAGCTTCAGGATCATTTGCACAAAATGGAGGCAAAGCAGCATTATTTCCTCCCGTTCTATAACCAGCAGATGAAACTAAGAATACGGTTAAATCTTCACTAGGTATGTATGACAGAGTAAATTTTGGTCTAGTATCTGATTCGGTACCATTTTCTTCACTACAGGTTGTACCACTGGGTGAGGTGCCATCACATCCTGTATCACCTTCATAAAAGATACCATATTCTGAGCCTTTAAAACCATCAGATATCTCGTAGTCTCTGATACCAGCAGTTAATACAAAATTATCCCATTTCAAATCAACTTGACCAAAAAAAGCTTTTTCTTTGGAATAAGAATAGTAATTGTAACTTCCATAAACTAAGTAAGGATCATTAAAAGGTGAAGGGTAGAGGGTAGGATCATATCCACCACTGTGAGAAGTAAATCCCATGTAACTTTCTACATAAGCTAAACCTTCCGCATCAGAAGGTTCTACTTCAACTGGACCAGGATCTACTTCGAACTCTTCTTTGTAATAACCAACGGTCCACTCTACATTACCAGGTTTAGAAGTAATTCTTAATTCAGTAGAATCTCTACTACTTGAAGAATTGTAATAAAGTATATCAGTATAGAGGTCATCAGTATCAATCCTAGACCAGTCCGTAATAGCCGTAGTGTCATAGTCATAATCAGCTCTAATTAAGATTGCATCAAACTTTCCAAAATCATATTTAATTACTTCAGAAAAAACGCTCATTTCATCCTGTTCTTGTTCATCAGTGAAAGAATAAAACGCAAACTCAGGATCATAACTAAAATTAGAACCAGCAGCCAAAGCAAAAACTCTAGTACATGTATCTCCGTAATACCATTCTGTAGAGTAGGCACAAGAGGGGTCTACTAGATCTGCACTTCCAGGTTTATCAGCATTACCTTTCTCTTTTTGGCCAAAATCATCACTTTCTTTTTTCCCGTATCGAGCCATTATAGATAAAGGACCTTTTTCATGAAGGAAAGTTAGTCGAAAGCTATCATCCTCTTGTTTTCCTATATCTCTTCTCTCAGTAGCAATATTTTGATAAATTCCAGGATCAGTAGCTGAAGAAAATGTTGCTCTAACAGCAGAATAGTCATTTATTGGTATATTGACCATTGCATTAAGACTTTCAATATTATCATCAGATTTACTTTTAACCCCATACTCTACAGAAACAGCTGCATCTAATTCTTCAGGGTTAGGTTTATTTGTAATGTATCTAATTGTTCCTCCTACAGCATTTGATCCGTACAATGTTCCTTGAGGACCTCTAAGTACTTCAATTCTTGCTATATCGAATAGGTTCATTTCACCACCTCCTATCTCATCCATAAAGGTAT
>CEUS01027909.1_pt1 | contig 16881 bp, 19 predicted proteins | sample 427031 | NCBI WGS metagenome assembly CEUS01 (sample SAMEA2622837, study PRJEB7988) | marine metagenome | biome: marine biome (ENVO:00000447); feature: marine epipelagic mixed layer (ENVO:xxxxxxxxx); material: "saline water (ENVO:00002010), including plankton (ENVO:xxxxxxxx)" | depth 140 m | reverse complement strand
CTAATCAATGATGCCTCCTACTTGAGTAATAAGCCTTTGGTGGATGGTAGTATATTAATTTTTGATGGCCAGGCCAGTGTGTTTATTCCAGGCAATGGTTGCTATCGATGTTTGTTCCCTGAACCTCCACCTGCTGGGGAAGTTCCGAGTTGTGCTGAGGCAGGAGTACTAGGAATGCTTCCTGGCTTAGTCGGTTCGATACAGGCGACAGAAACAGTTAAATTGATAATGGGCATAGGAGAATCTCTCTCTGGACGCTTGTTACTAATAGATGGTTTGGATATGGATTTTAGAACGGTTAAAGTGCGACGTAACAAAGAATGCCCTCTATGCGGGGACACGCCTACGGTAACCGAACTGATAGATTACGAAATTTTTTGTGGTATAGGCTAGCGCACTGATAGGCCTAAAAAAAGGGATATAATAGTAGGCGCACTTTTATCTTACCCTCTGGACGGTTCTTGCATTTCGGTTTTTGCTTTGTAGGCTAGATCGGGTAGGTGAGACTGGTTGGATAGGCGTTGTTCTAAATGTCGCATTCTTTCTGGACTTGCTGTTTTTACCATTATGTCTCCATAGGCTTTGTCCGTCCAGAATCTGGTCATGGTACCCATTTTCTCTTTCAGTATATGGATGTCTTCTTGAGCGTAACGTTCCTCAAAATTCATTGTGAACATGCGTCTTCTAGTGCTGCCTCCCCACGAGCTATGTTTTATTGAGTGGTCAAACAAAACGACGTCTCCTGGTACGCTTTCAAGTGCAAATGACGGTACATTGTCTCCTGGGTTAACTAGTGTTGAGATAGTTTCAAGTGTACTGTTTTCGGTGAGAAGATTATGGAGGTTATCTGAAAAACTATCGCCAATGAGGTGGCTGCCTGGTATCACTCTTAGACACCCTGTTTCACGCGTCACGTGGTCAAGATAGAAAGCCATTTTAATGCTTAAATATTTTCTATTGCTGGTTCCGGGTTCTTTAGGCCATTTCCAATCGGAGTGCCATTTTGTGTCTCCAACATAGAAATTCCCGTCACTTGAACTGTAGTTAAAGTCATTACCTAGTAAAGAGCTGACTGCATCATTAATGCGATTGTCATCCAGCAGAGAAGAGAGATATACGTTCTGGTCTATGAAATGAGATAATGCTGAACGTCGTTTTTCGTCATGTTCTGTTCCTGCATGTCCTCCCCCGTTCAACGACCACACTTTTTCAAATTCAGAAATTATTGAATCTATTTCGTTTAAGAAGTAGCCAGGGAAGGTTAAAAATCCGAAAGTCTTAAAAAAATATATTTGCTGATCTGAGAGTTTCATTCGGCAGTTTCCTGAATCGTTATATTTTGTCCGACAGGTCTACTATCTCACCCTCTTGAAAAACATCGACAATGTTTCTGAGATCAGAGATATTTGAGTCAGGATTTCCATCAACTACAAGCAGATCCGCCTTTTTGCCAGGCTCTATCGTGCCAACTTCATTGCTTATCCAGCAGGATTTGGACGAATTATAAGTTGAAGCAACGATTGCTTCCATAGGTGACATACCAATTTGACAATGAGCCTCGATTTCACTGTTGAAATCTCCCATTTGATAGTACGCCCAGGCTGAATCTGAACCACACACAAGGGTTACGCCAGACTCTCTCATTTTCGAAAAGTACTCATTCTTAAGTTGGTGGGCGGTGTCAATTTCATTAAGCTCCTTAGTTTCTTTGTCAGTAAGGCTTGAGGATTGCAGTTTAGATTTTAGAATTCGTGAACGAGCAACATGTTGATAGAGCGTGGGATTAACAAAAACCTCATTCTTTGCCAAGCGCTCAGCAATCAACGGATCAAAACTTAGAATTCCATCTGAACCTCTATTATATCCGTGTATTATAGTATCAACTCCAGAATCTAAAGCGTTGAGAATGCCTGGCGTAGATGTGCAGTGTGCTGCTACATGTTTGCCTAGGTTATGGGCTTCGTCACAAATAGCGGTTAGTTCCTCTTGTGTGAATGAAGCACTTAGTGGCAGAGACGTTCTTGTGCTGCCTCCAGTTGCAGTTACTTTGATAAAATCAGCACCTTCCTTGATCAATTGTCGGACGGCGGCCCTGCATTCGACGGGGCCAGTCGCTTCTTCCCCAAAATAGCTTAAATGTCCTCCAATTATTGCGATAGGTCTCCCAGCCAACATCATTCGAGGTGTTGGCGTAATACCCATATCGGCAGCCATCCTTAACATAAAAGTAGTTTTATTTTTAGATCCGCAGTCCCGGATGGTGGTAACCCCCGAATAGAGGTGTTGCCGGGCATTCCGAGCAGATTGTAAGGTTATTATTTCATCAGGTAACAAAGCTAAGTCATCACCTACTCTTCCATCTCCAATCCCATTAAGGTGTACGTGGCAGTCCACCAGGCCGGGCAGTACGGTTGCTTCATTGTAGTTAAATTCTTGGACATGGGAATTTTCAGGTAATGGTAAATCACGTTCTGTACCGACTGCGATTATCTCGGTCCCCTCAATTAGCAATATTCCATTGTTAATAGGGAGTTTCCCTGTGCCGTCAATAATTTTATTGGCTCGGATGAGTTTATGTTTAGGATTAGGGTTTCGCAAAAATCGCTCCTTCAGGAATAAATCGGTAGGGGTTCATGGGAGAGGTGGTGGTGGATATTGACGGGATCGATCCCTGGATGATTCAGATCCACGGTCTAATTCCCTACCAGATTTAAACACATTTTCGACATTCCATAAGGCTTTGATGTCTTTCGAAGGATCGCCATCCACAATAATTATATCTGCTTCTTTACCTGCTTCTATTATTCCTACCTTTTCACCAATTCCTATTGAATTAGCAGCTTCACTTGTCACCGATACTATACCTTCCATTGGCGAAAATCCTGCATCGACAAGAGCTTCCGTTTCATATGGAGTGTTACCTAATTTGTAGTCTCCCCAGGAGGAGTCTGATCCGGTGACTATCTTTAACCCCATTTCAATAAGTTTATGGCAGTGTTCTAGTCTAATATCATAGAACCTTTTTCGATCATCAAGGTCTAATTTTTCTTGGGGAGTCAGAGTTCGGGATTCTTGTGTCTTGAGAAGTGCCCATATTCGAGATTTCAGAACGTGCAGCGTTGGGTTTATGTAAGCTCCTTGTTCCCCAATTCGTTCAGCAACATCCTTTCTGAAATCACTCGAACCGTCTGGATTGTTGAAAATACAGTGAATTATCATATCTACATTGGCATCTAAAGAATTTATGATTCCTTGTGTTGACAGGCAGTGAGTAGCAGTAAGTTTCCCGAATTTGTGTGCCTCATCAGTTATAGCCGTAAGTTCATCAACATTGAGTGATGATAGCCATGGGAACGACGTTTTTGTGGTGCCTCCAGTAGCAGTTATTTTTATATAATCAGCACCTTCTTTTACATGACGTCTGACCATCGCTCTTGCTTCAGTCTGGCCGGTGACCTCACCACCAAAATATCCTAAATGTCCTCCTATTGTAGATATGGGAGGGCCACAAAGCACTAGGCGTGGACCTTCAGTGATGCCTTCTTGAATAGCCTGTCGTAGCTTGAAAGTAGTATAATCTTTGGCACCATTTTCTCGAGCTGAGGTTACACCAGAATACAAAGCTGCTCTGGCGTTCTTGGCGGCCTGTAGAACTAATACTTCATTTGGTAGTTCGACCAAGTCGTCTCCACTTCGGCCATCACCAAATCCGGTGTGATGTGTGTGAGTGTCAACCATACCGGGCATTATGGTTTTTCCTGTAAATTTTAGAACGGTGACCTTATCGTTTGCTAATCCGTCAAAATCTGATCTTGTACCGATGGCTTTAATTATAGGTCCAAAAAGTAGTACTCCTGCATCTTCAATGGCTGACCCACCTTTTCCGTCTATGAGCTTATCAGCCAGTATTAACGTTGATGTATTACTTTGAATGGACATGACCTGCTTTTAAGGGTAATTTCTCCCACGGTTTGTAGTTCGATGTGCATTGCAGTTTTGATGTAGGATCAAGATCTTATGCATCTAGCTTATCGGACGGCTGGTCGTCCCCTAGGTCTTCAGAATCGGGATCAGAAGTCTCATCTTGGAGTTCCTGATATTCTGGGATACGTTCGAGAATATGTGACTCTACATCATTTGGGATTGGTAGATAACTTAGGCTCGCCTTTGCTCCGTTATCTAAAGTTATATCTACGACCTGATACCCTAATGTTCTTCCAAAATTTCCATACCTAGAACTCACTTGTACTATCTTGTCAAAGGGGACTTGAAATTTCTGTGATCCAGTAATTCCACCCCGTTGATAAATAAGTGCTTCATCGTTAAGTATGTATGCCGTGCCTCGCCATATCAAGTATCTAGGTACGGCTATAATCAGGATGATGATTGATGCTATTGTTGGCTCCGGAATAATACCTATATAGAAAAGTGCTGCTAGTGCGATAACCCAAGGCATTGATGACCATAACCAAGCGTATTGAACCTGTTTCACAATTATAGAATTTTCCGAGATGTCATTTTCTGTATTGTTATCCATCTAATAAGTAATCCCCTAGTTTAATGATGCACGATTCAGTTTTTCGCGGTAGCCTTACAGAGAACAGTAGTATATATCAGTATCGGCTCCAGTGGTATTGGAAAAGCATAATGCCAGACCTAATTGACTTATATGTAATCGGTCAGTAGTTCTTTAAGTCTTTGGTTTTCAGATTTTAGTCTCCGTATTTCCGATTCAGATTCTTGTAGTCGATCCATGAGCCTAATTAATACTTCGGCTCCAGCCAAATTTATTCCCCAGTCTTCCATATATTTTCGTATACGTTTTACACGGTCTACATCTCTTCTAGAATATACTCTTTGCCTTCCCATTGTTCGAGACGGTATAACAACGCCTATACGTTCGTAGTATCGCAGTGTTTGGGTTTGGACCCCTAGGATTCGTGCTGCTACACTAATTACGAAACAAGGTTCATCGTATCCAAGTGTTTCGTCTCCTGTCATGTTCATACTTTCCTAGCTCTTAACTGTTTTAATTTTTTGAATAAATCAATTTCTTCATCGCTCATGTTTTTTGGTATTATTGATTGGATTTCCACATAAAGATCTCCGGTCTTATTCCTGTCTTTTAATTTTGGCATGCCGTGTCCTTTAAGCCGTATTCTTTGCCCATTTTGGCTTTCTCGTGGGACTTTAAGCTGGATGCGGCTTTTCAGTGTTTTTACCTCAATCTCCCCTCCTAAAACTACATCTTCGATAGGTATTTCTACTTTGACTGTTAGATCATCACCCTTTCTACTGAAAAGTTTGTGAGGAGTGACAATTATATTCAAAAGAATTTTTTGGTTGCGATAAGGAGAAACTTTAACAACAGATCCTGTGTCTACTCCAGGGGGAATAGTTACTTCTATACGACGTTCATTGGTTCCAACGTTGATTTTTACGGTTCTATTAGTACCGGAATAAGCTTCTTCTAGAGTCACTTCAATCGATGTTTCCAACTCAGACGTTCTTTGTGATTTATTAAAGATATCCCCTAAGTTGCCGAATCCACTGGATCCAAATAGGGTTTCGTAGTTTTGAAAATTAGACTTTGCGTAGCGTGTCTGTCCTCCTCCTCCAAATGGGGAGCCTAACTCGTCTGAATGCTTCCAATTTTCTCCGTATATATCGTATTTTCCCCGAGATTTTGAATCAGATAGAACTTCGTAAGCCTCATTAATTTTTTTGAATTTATCTGCTGATTCTTTACTTCCGGGATTCAGGTCAGGGTGATATTTGCGTGCTAATTTTCTGTAAGCTGATCGGATATCTTTTTCATTTGCATTCTTGGATATGCCAAGAATGCCATAGTAGTTGGACATGACTAAATCCTGCTTATATAACCGACTGAATATGAACTATTATTATATCATATAGTATAAAATATGTGTGATTATACTTATTGTAATATAGTCATGAAACTTGACAAACGAATGATAAGTTTATTAAACTAACTAGGCATTTGTAGATACCGATTCCGTTAATAGATTAAAATTCAATATAGGAGAGAAAGTATGGAGTTATTGCGTAGAAATTATCCGTTTCAAATTGTTGCCGGGCAAGAATCCGGTTTGGATTGGTTGATGAGCGGTATTGTTGGCAAGACTCATTCAAATGGAAGTAGAGATAGGATCGTTGAAGCTCCACTCGACATACAAGAGAGTGAGAACAATTTTGTAGTTCAAGTATCTATGCCAGGAGTATCTTTAAATGATATTAGAGTTAGCGTCGAGCATAGTATGCTAGATATAAAGGTTGACGCCATGGAAGAAGATAGTTTAGATGAGATGAAATTCTTGGTACGAGAACGTAACCGTGGATTCATCCACAGATCAGTTACTTTGCCAGAAAGTGTTGATTTAGAGAGTTCTAAGGCAAGCTATTCGAACGGAGTGCTCACGGTGAATTTCAATAAACTGGAAATTGCAAAGCCGAGGTTGATAGAGGTTAAGGCTTCAGAATAGATTACAGGGATAGACTAAAAGACAGAGGCACACTCACCGAACAATGAGTGTGCCTCTGTCTTTTAGTCTATCTACTGGTATAATCTTGCTTAATATGAAGGTATATACGAAGAATGGTGATTCAGGAGAAACGATGTTGCTCTTCGGCGGTCGGATTTCCAAATCTGATCCAAGGGCAGAGGCATATGGGGAAGTAGATACGTCTGTGTCTGCTATGGGTTTGGCACGAGCATTGAGTAAAGATGATTTCATAAAGACCACTCTTTTAAAGATTCAAAGAGAGATGTTCACGGTAGGTTCAGAGTTAGCTACCAGTCCTGACAAATGGAATTCATTACGATCCAAGTATGCAGTAGTTACTGCTGATATGGTTTCGAACTTAGAAGAAATCATCGATAGATTGCAAGGAGATATAGAAATGCCCCCTGAATTTATAGTACCAGGGGGGTCTCCGGGGTCCAGTGCGCTAGATCTTGCCAGAAGTATGGTTCGGACCGCGGAACGCAGAGTTGTCGCTTTGAGTGAAACAGGGGAGATCAAGAACAGAGAGGTGTTGAGATATTTAAACAGAGTATCTGACCTTTTATTTATAATGGCGCGTTATGAAGATCGAGATAAGCCTTTTGAACTATCTTCTGAAAAACGAGTATGATTCAGGCAACAATCCTTGATCAGAATTAATCCGTATCCCATCTTTTCGATAGAAATTTGTGAAGTGCGGATTACAGGGGTATCTATTTGCGAAACTCTCTGTGATTTTAGATTATTGATATTTAATGGTAATGAAAAAACCTAAAATTGCTATAGTCAACTATCAAGCCGGGAACCTCCGGAGCGTTCAGAAAGCTTTGGAATGGCACGGTGCTGTTGGAATTATAACGTCAAATCCTGATGTTATTGAATGCTCGGATGGATTGGTATTTCCGGGGCAGGGGGCGAATGACTCTTCCATGAAAAGTCTCAGATCGAAAGGATTGATTGAACCACTCATACAATTCATATCAAGTGGTAAGCCTTTTTTAGGTGTTTGCCTGGGACTACAATTACTGTTTAACGAATCTGAGGAGGGTAATGAACCTGGTTTGGGAGTCTTAGATGGCAAAGTCAAAAAATTGCCCACTAGTCAGAAAATACCTCAAATGGGCTGGAATCGGGTCATATTCAATGATTTTCATCCGATAATTGAAGGAGTGCCTGAAGGTTCACATTTTTATTTTGTACATAGTTATTATGCAGAGCCAGAGGACTCAAATATTGTTACTGGGAAAACTGTATACGGTATCGAATTTTGCAGTGCAGTTGGGTGGGACAATGTGTTGGCAGTACAATTTCACCCTGAAAAAAGTGGTGCTAACGGATTGTTGATGTATAAGAATTTCGTTAAACTCGCACGGGTCTAGTAGGTGAATGCTGTGGAAATAATTCCAGCGATTGATATAAGAGGCGGTAAATGCGTAAGGTTATACCAGGGTGATTACGATAAAGAAACAGTGTATTTTGGATCCCCTAAAAATGTTGCAACTCAATGGGAACGTATGGGTGCTACTCGACTACATATTGTTGATTTGGATGGAGCTAGGGTAGGCTCACCTGTAAATTTAGATACGGTTTCAGAAATACTATCTTCTGTAAACATTCCAGTTCAGTTAGGGGGAGGTATTAGAACAATTAGGGCAGTAAAATCAGTGGTTTCTATAGGGGTTAGCAGGGTGATAATTGGGACAGCAATTTTGGAGAATACAGATTTAATGAGTGATGTAATATCAACCATGGGAGTTGAGTCGGTAGTAGCAGGCATAGATGTCAGAGATGGAGTGGTATTAAAGCGAGGCTGGTTGACACATACGTCAGAATCTCTACATAGTGCCGTTCAAATGGTCGAAGATATAGGATTTAAGCGATTCGTGTATACTGATGTGAGTAGGGATGGAACGCTTACAGAGCCAAATTTCCCAGTTATACGAGGCTTGATTAGTAGTACTTCTTTGGGTGTGATCGTTGCCGGAGGTGTATCTTCGTTGGATCACATTACTGAGCTATCTTCTATTGGTGTGGAAGGCGTAATTGTGGGCAAGGCCATTTACTCAGGCGACATAGATTTAAGTGATGCTATCAATCGTTTTAAGAACTAAGACAATAATAATTTTGAAGGATTATCAATATGACACCTAAGGTGAAATTTGACCCAAATGATAATGATATTTTGGTTTCACGGGAACGGAGACAACTTATTGACCCTTCGAGGCTTATTTCGCTTTTACCCATAATGTCTCACCATTGGGTTGCCGATATTGGATGTGGGCCAGGTTATTTTTCTATTCCGCTTGCCAAGTACCTTTTTGATGGAAAGCTATTTGCGCTAGACGTACAGAAAGAGATGCTGGATGCGACTCAGAAAGCTTTGAAGGCTGCTCGCTTAACAAATACGGAATTAATATTGTCGAAAGAAACAAAAATACCTATTGAAGATGAAGTTTTAGATGGCGCTATCACGTCTTTTGTATTACAAGAAGCTAGTAGACCTTCGGTTCTGCTGAAGGAAGCCAAGAGGTGTCTAAAAAAGTCAGGGTGGCTTATTATCTTAGAATGGCATAAAAGGGAGATGGATGAAGGTCCTCCGCTTAGCCAGCGTATAAGTGAGGATGAATTACGTAAAATGACAGATAAACTGGGATTTAGATTTAGAGCACTACGGAATCTGAATAGTAGTCAGTACATGATGCTTGTTAGGAAGTAATATCTTGTTAGCTAAAAGAATCATTCCTTGTTTGGATGTTAAAGGTGGTAGGGTTGTAAAAGGCGTTAAATTTCTTGACCATAGGGATGCAGGTGACCCTGTTGCTATGGCGTCTTCATATGACAAAGATGGGGCAGACGAACTCGTATTTTACGATATAACAGCATCGTCAGATGACAGGTCAATAATGTTAGACGTTGTAGAGAAGGTCGCCGAACAGGTATTTATCCCGCTGACCGTAGGGGGTGGGCTCCGTTCGGTTCAAGACATGCAAAAAATGTTGGAGGCAGGGGCTGACAAAATTTCTATTAATACCGCAGCGGTAGACAACCCTAATTTGATAGCAGAAGGGGCTGATAGATTTGGTTGCCAGTGTGTCGTGCTAGGATTGGATGCACTGCGTATATCTAGTGTCAGTGCGCCGAGGTGGGAAGTCAGAACGAGGACTGGACACGGTGGAGGTCAACCTACTGGAATAGATGTTTTGGAATGGGTGGTTAGAGCTTCTGAGTTGGGAGCGGGAGAGATAGTTGTAAATAGTATTGATCGTGACGGAACACTAGAGGGATATGATTTAGATTTATTAAAAGCGATAAATGAAATTGTTAATGTGCCAGTAGTTGCTAGTGGTGGTGCGGGGTCACCTAAACACATGTTTGAAGCTTTGGTTGATGCTAATGCTGACGCAGCATTAGCTGCTAGCATACTGCATTATGGTACCTACACAATTGAACAAACGAAGGAATATATATCAAGAAGAGGTGTTCCGATTAGATTTTCGAATCTTCAATTAGCCTCTAACCCCTAAGCAAGGATATTTTCATTGCGGTATCGTAAAGTTCCTACACTTAACGTTTCGTTCACTGTTTATATTTAGAGGTGAATGTAGATATGATAAAACTGGATCGGAACGGGCTTGTGCCCGCAATTGTTCAGGATGCTACGACTGGTGATGTGCTAACTTTGGGTTATATGAGCCCAGAATCATTGAATCGAACCATTAAAGAGAAAGATGTTTGGTTCTATAGTCGTAGCAGGCAGGAATTGTGGCATAAGGGTGAAACTTCTGGCAATTATATGAGAGTTAGGTCTATGAAGGTTGATTGCGACGGCGACGCTATATTAGTAAAAGTTGATCCTGAAGGGCCATCTTGTCACACGGGTAGTAAGTCTTGTTTTGTTACTGCTTTATTAGAAAAACCAGAATTCTTTTCAGATGATTCAACGGTTGGTGTACTCGATGGACTTTTTAGATTGATTGAGGAGAGAAAACGAGAATTACCTGAAGGCAGTTACACAACGAAATTGTTCAAGGAAGGTACGGATAGGATTAGTCAGAAGGTAATTGAAGAAGCTGGAGAGATGGCGTTAGCGGGAGTCCGAGGTGATAAGGAACACTTAATGGAAGAGACAGCGGACTTAATTTACCATGCCATGGTTCTTTTGTCGGATGCAGGTGTTAGTCTAGACGAAATAAGGAATGTGTTGCAGGAAAGACGAGGCGCCTAATTTTGATCAATTATGAAAATAGTTTAATTCGCGCCAGAATTTCCTGATTCGTTTTGGTCCGCCTCAATCACTTGGTTCATAGCTGCTATCGCGACTTCAATTTGGTCATCAGTTGGTTGTTTTGTTGTTAATGATTGAAGGCCTAGATTAGGCATTGAAAGTATTTGTACGATTCGATTTTCGGAGTGGAATCCACTGAATCGAATTGCCTCGTAGCTAGCTGCTGCTATTAATGGAATTAGTACGATTCTTGAGAGAATGAGCCACCAGAAAGGATCTCTTGGAATGAAAGTGAATACGACGATGGCAACTAACATAACCGTCAGTAGAAAGGCAGTACCGCATCTAGGGTGAGCTGTCGGATAACGCCTAACAAAATCTTTTTCCAAAGGATCCCCATGTTCGTAGGCATGTACCGTCATATGTTCAGCTCCGTGGTACATAAATACTCTATGAATTTGAGCCATGTTTCCAATAAGCAATATATACAATATAAATATCGCTAATCTAATGACTCCTTCTGCTATATTGCTGGCTATATCAGAGCCCATTAGTCCTTCAAATGGTTGACTAGCCACAATAGGAAGAATTAAGAATAGTCCTATAGCCATTACAAGAGATAATGACAGGATACCCACCATTTCGGATTTACTAATTTCGTCGTTTTCTTGTTCAGCACTAACGTTAGCGGAAAAAACCAAGGATTTCATTCCAACAATTAAGGATTCGGCAAGTGTTACAATGCCTCGGATAAGGGGAATTTTCTTCGATATACCTTTGAAAAACGGGTGTATTGGATTTCTTAAGAAAGCTATTGATCCGTCACTTCTCCGCACAGCAACAGAGACTGAGTTTTGTCCCTTAATCATTACTCCTTCAATTACAGCTTGTCCTCCGTAAGACACTTTATGTTTTGGTTTGGACATATTTTCGTGAAAACACCTCGAGCACTTATAAATTTATTGAAATTGCCTTGGTAATCTGACTGCATGGTATATAGCGAACGTAAAAATGGGAGAGGAAATATGTGCCAGCGACATTTACCAGTACAGGAGCTTGGTTAGTCCAGACTAAACCTACGTTTGAGTCTTTCTACGCGTCCTTCAGTGTCAACTATTCGTTGCTCTCCAGTGTAAAAAGGATGGCAGTTACTACAAATTTCCACCCTTAATTCGTCCTTCGTGGACCCAGTGACATATGTGTTGCCACATGAGCAAGTCACTGTAGTATTGCTGTTATACGTAGGATGAATATCTTTTTTCATATTGTTTAACTACCGTTACCTGGATACACGCTAGCACGCTTCTTCTGGTCGCTTGCATGCTCAAATTTGACGTTACCGTCTATTAGGGCAAAAAGCGTGTGATCTTTCCCAACGCCCACGTTTAACCCTGGACCAATTTTTGTGCCTCTTTGTCGTACAATGATGGTGCCAGCCTTCACAGATTCAGTATCGTATCGCTTTACTCCGAGTCTCCGTCCACGACTATCTCTACCGTTTCTGCTGCTGCCTGCGCCTTTTTTATGTGCCATAATTATTCCGCCTATTAGTTGATTCTTATCCCAACAGAATATTATTAACTTTCAAAGTGGTGTGGGACTGTCTGTGACCTGCTTTTTTGCGGTAGCGTGTCTTAGCCTTATATTTGAATACAGTTACTTTTTGATTTCTGCCATGACCTACAATTTCCACCTTTACCTTAGCACGCTTAAGTTTGGATTCTTCGACAGATATTTTGCCATCTTTGGAAACCAACAGTACGTTACGCAGTTCTAGCTCATCCCCCGTGTCACCCGGTAAGGATTCAACATTAATAGTGTCGCCTGGTTGGACTTTGTATTGCTTTCCACCAGTCTCAACAATGGCAAAATTGGACAAATTAGCACCATGCTTTCCAAGGTACAATGCTTAACAATTAGTTATATTATTTTTTGTGACTTTACATGCACCACAAAAACCCCGAACGGACAGTAAGGGGTTAGACGCCGACTACCTTGCAGATATCCCCTCCGTAAAGGGAACCAGAATGGTCCGGTGAACCGGACCATTCTCAGGTCAATCCGATCCCGAATCAGAATCTAAGCTTTTCCAATTCTGAAAAGCGTCGTTCCGCAGGAAGGACAAGAACCTTTTGTTGCAGGTCTTCCATTTTTCAACGTAACAGCCTGAGGATTACTAACCGTCCTCTTAGTTCGGCACTTGAAGCAATAGGCCTCCATATGGGCACCTCCTAGTACAGTATGTAAAACATATCTAATAAATTCGTTACTGTCAACAGTTATACGGAAACAAATTGATTAGTAATTAGGAATTAATCCCTTTCCGGGGGAGTATTTTACACTTATAAGTGTAGCTAGTCGTGTCAATTGGACACTTCACCTTAAGGAAAAAACTCGATTAGGTTTCCATTGGTTGAGTTCTGATTCGTATGACATTATGGCCAAGAACGTACCATCTGTACCATAGACTCTACAGTTATGACCTGCATTGCTATCAAAAACTTTAGCGTCGTGTGATACAGACTGTCCTTTTAGAATCATATCTTCCGTATGGTAATCCACAATTGCCATAGGCATGTGTTTAATAGCAAAATCTATAGGTTTTAATATACTTTTCACAGTATTGCTTAGTAGTCGTTTTTCAACTTCTATTAAAGGTATGGCATCTTCTATAGTGAAGACGCCATTCTTTGTCCGGGCTAGTTCACTAAGGTATCCACCACATTCAAGTAATTGTCCTAAATCATGTGCGAATGACCGCACGTAAAATCCCTTCCCGCATGTGATTTCAACATTCAAGTTTGGAGGATCCCATTGCAAAATAGAGATGTTTGAAATTTTAACCTTGCGGGATTCTCTTTTGACAGTAATCCCCTTCCTTGCAAGTTCGTAAAGGCGTTTACCTTTGTATTTCAGTGCACTAAACATTGGTGGAATTTGTTCTATCTCTCCTATGAAGCGATCAGTAATATCTAGTAGGTCTTTATACGTTATTTGTTTCACTTTTTTGGTTTGAATAATTTCACCTAATTTATCGTAAGTCGTGGTTTCCACTCCGAACGTTATTTGGGCCTTATATTGCTTTGATCCAGATACCAGATATTCCATCATCCGAGTAGCTTGACCAAGACATATTGGGATAACGCCCGTAGCCATTGGGTCGAGAGTACCTCCATGTCCGATTCGTTCTTGATTACTGGCACGTTTTACATGGCGAACAACATCCATACTAGTGATACCAGTTGGTTTGTCGACGTTTATAATTCCATGTAATAGCGCCATGTTGGACTATGAAGGTCTGTTGCCATCTTTCGTCGGAGGAGATACTTTACTGATAAGGTTAAGGACTTCGCCTCCCTGCTCTATTGCATTGTCTAGAACAAAGTCGACTGAGGGTATTAACTTAAGCGATATTTTTGACTGAATCATCGTCTTACGAATAAATCCAGACGCTGACCTTAAAATCTTTAGTGCAGACATTTTTTCCGTTGTACTGCCTAATACACTGACGTAAGCTCGAGCGTTTCTTAAGTCTGGAGACGTGTCAACACGGGTTATGGATACCATATGAGGGAATCTAGGATCTTTGATACTGAAAGATATAACTTCGCTTATCTCTTTGCGGAGTAATTCGTTTACACGTTCGATTCTACGATTCATCGGAGACTCTTTTGAAATATATAGTTAGTTAACTTTAACGTACATCTATTCGACTTCGCGTTCGAGATGCGCTTCGATAACGTCGCCTTCATTGAAGTCATTGAAGCCGTCGATTCCTATACCTCCTTCTAAGCCGGAATTTATCTCTCGAACATCATCTTTAAAATGCTTTAGACTTGCTACTGTTCCTGAAAAAATGACTTTTGAGTTTCTTGTCACACGCATCTCTGCGCGCCTAGAAATTATTCCTTCATTAACATATACGCCGGCAATTCGGGTGTTGTTACCTATGTTGAACACCGCACGTACTGTTGCGTATCCTTGTAGAATATCCTCCATAACTGGATCCAGTAGACCTTTGAGGGCTTTTGAAATATCGTCTACTAGGTCGTAGATTACCTTGTATGTTCGGACATCAATATGCTCTTGTTTAGATGCAGAAAGAGCACCGGGACTAGGGTCAGTATTGAATCCTACTATAACAGCCTTTGATGCAACGGCTAAGAGCACGTCACTTTCAGTGATTCGTCCACTTGCAGCATGAATAATGTTAATTTTAGATTGGTCATCTTGTATCCCGTCCAAGGAATTTTTAACTGCATCTATACTACCTTGAACATCAGTTTTAACTATTAAGTCTAGAGATTTTGATTCTCCTGATTCGATCCTAGAATATATTTCCTCTAGTGTAACTCCAGGCCCTCCCTGAGATGCTCTTTTCTTTAATTCCGTCTCAACTATTTCTCGAGCTTCTTTATCGTTTGATGCTTCAATAAAAACTTCACCAGCTTCAGGAATACCATTAAGGCCAAGAATTTCTACTGGAACAGATGGTCCGGCAGTATCCACACTGTTGCCATGGCTATCTACCATAGCTTTCACTCGGCCTTTAGTTACCCCTGCGGCAATAATGCAGCCGATTGTTAGCTCTCCCGCTTGAACCAAAACAGTGGAGGTAGGGCCTTTGTTTTTGTCGACCCTAGCTTCAACAATTATTCCTTGTGCCGGTTTAGTGGGGTTAGCTTTCAGCTCACCTATTTCTGATACTAATTGAATGTTAGTTAGTAGATCCGTCACCCCTTCACCAGTCAATGCTGAAACGGGTACTGCAATAACATCTCCTCCCCATTCTTCTATCAGTACATCATGCTCAGCTAATTCACGTTTCACTCTTTCGAGATCAGCATCTGCCTTGTCAACTTTGTTGATGGCGGTAATTATTGGTACTCCAGCTGCCTTGACGTGATTTATAGCTTCTACTGTTTGGGGCATTACTCCATCATCCGCGGCCACAACTAGTACAGCTACATCTGTGACCTGGGCACCTCTGGCTCGCATCGCAGTGAAAGCTTCATGGCCTGGAGTATCTAAGAAAGTGATTAAATTACCCTCTGTTTCAACTTGGTATGCACCGATGTGCTGTGTTATTCCGCCTGCTTCACCAGTGACAACGTTGCTATTCCGAATTTGGTCAAGTAAAGTCGTTTTGCCGTGATCCACATGTCCTAAAATCGTTACTACAGGAGGTCGGGCTTCTAAGTGTTCCAGATCACTTTCATCGTGCTCCAGAACCAATGATTTTGCTTCACTTGGATCATCTACTTGTTCTTTAACTGCAAAGCCATATGCTTGGCATATAAGGGTAGCTATATCTGGGTCAACAGCATCGTTTATTGTTAGCATGTGACCGTTACGCATCAACTGCTTTATAACATCTACCGGCTCTACGTTTATTATTGCCGCCAGTGATTTGACAGAAACAGCGGAAGGTAGCTCTATCTGCTGAGACGGCATATCCTCAGTCGCAGAATTTTCCATATTTTTTATCTTTTCAGTAGACATTACAACCTTACAGAGTCAGATTTTCAATAGCAGTCTTAAACGTGTTCCAGTCTTCAGAACCTAGTCTACACCTAAGTGCGTACTCTAGCTGTGCCTTGGAGATCGAGCGCGACAAGCAGGAGTTGCTCCTGCAAATATATGCACCACGCCCAGACAAGTTTAAACTGTCATCTATTTCAACTACACCATTTTCTTTCAGGCCTATTCGCAGCAAGGCAGTTTTGGGTTTCTTAGTGCCACAAGTTACACAGGTTCTAGATGGAACATTGTGCTTGCTAATCTTGCTATCTCCCAGCCAGCCTATCGCTTGCGACCTGCCTTCGGTTTTTTACCTCGACTAGATTGACCTCCTCGCGGTGAACTTTTCCCCTTACTACGGCTGTCTTTTCCTGCAGAAAAACTACCCCTTTTGAGTTCATCTATATCTTCGGCAAATCTGATCACTCCTTCTCCAGATTCAGATGGTGCTCTTATTGCCCAAACATCATCTGGTAAATCATGTAAGGATGCCCCTTGATCTTCTGGGGTATCAGGAACCTTCACCTCTTCCACTTCACTGGACAATAGAGATTCATCAGTAAACGCCTCTTCGACTTCAGCAGCCGGAGCTTCTTTGACTTCAGCAGCCGG
>CEUS01284201.1_pt1 | contig 16931 bp, 17 predicted proteins | sample 427031 | NCBI WGS metagenome assembly CEUS01 (sample SAMEA2622837, study PRJEB7988) | marine metagenome | biome: marine biome (ENVO:00000447); feature: marine epipelagic mixed layer (ENVO:xxxxxxxxx); material: "saline water (ENVO:00002010), including plankton (ENVO:xxxxxxxx)" | depth 140 m | reverse complement strand
ATCCTAGTGTCAAGGTTGGAAGTAAGCAGTGGTACACCATTCCACTTTCAATCGTTGTACACACAGTTGTGATTGGGGCTATTGTCATCATTCCGCTGATGGCTGCCGACATTTTGCCAGTTCCACCTACGATGATGGCATTTGTCGCGGCACCACCACCGCCACCGCCACCGCCACCGCCACCGCCACCGCCAGCTGCAGAAGCACCACCACCACCAGAAGTGGATGTGAATCCTGCGGCAGCGCCCCTAGAGGCTCCAGAAGAGATTGCACCGGAGACAGGGTTGGAGACAGATTTTGAACGTGCAAGTGTTTCAAGTGGTATTCCTGGTGGGATTATCGGAGGTGTTTCCGGTGGCTTACCACCACCACCACCACCGCCGCCACCGCCACCAGCGCCAATCAGAGTGGGAGGCAACATTAAGCCTCCGACAAAACTACGTGATGTGCGACCGAGGTATCCTTCGATTGCACAGTCTGCACGAGTGACCGGAGTGGTTATTCTTGAGGCCACTATTGGTCCTGACGGTAAGGTGCAAGACACGCGTGTATTAAGATCTATTCCACTGCTTGACCAAGCGGCTATTGATGCTGTTCGCCAGTGGGAATATTCACCGACTCTTTTAAATGGGACGCCGGTTCCGATCATCATGACCGTTACGGTGCAATTTACCTTGAGCTAAGTGGGGGCAGCAGGCCTCTGCAAGGGTAGGGGTATAAGGCGGCTTCAAGTTTTGTCAACTCGTTAAACTCGGAGGAATACAATGGAAGGCGGAGGCCTCGATTTTATTGAAATGTTTCAGCAGATGGGCACGGTTGCCTTGGGTGTTGCCGTGGTTCTGTTTTTCATGTCTTTCTGGTCAGTCGGTGTAGCTATTGAGCGTATCTATACCTATAACAAAGCGCGTCAGCAATCCAAGCTGTACGCTCCAGAAATTGCAAAACATCTAAAGACTGGCGACCTGAAGAAAGCTCTCGCGCTTTCAAGTGCAGAGGATTACAAATATAGCCATCTCGCAAAGGTTGTACTTGCAGGTATACAGGAATATCACTTTCAGCAAGAGGGTGGTGGTAGCTCCCTAAGTCGTGATGACTTGCTTGATACAGTACGCCGAGCTATCCAACGAGCTACAGCCATGACAACTTCTGATCTCAAGAAGGGTGTCAATGCTTTAGCCACGATTGGTTCTACGGCACCTTTTGTTGGTCTACTAGGAACCGTTGTTGGTGTTATTAACGCGTTTGTTGGTATTGCATCCACCGGATCAGGTGGTATTGGTGCAGTGTCAGCTGGTATTGCAGAGGCACTTGTTGAGACAGGCCTTGGCCTGTTTGTGGCTATTCCAGCTGTGTGGTTCTACAATTACCTGACCGGTCGAATTGAATATTTCACCGTTGAGATGGACAATTCGTCGTCAGAACTTCTGGACTATTTCATTAAGAAGACCTCTTAGGTTTAATTATTTATAAGGACCAGCTTCACAGCTGGTCCTTAGATGGGGACTGAACTATGGCAATGTCAATGGGTAGCAGCGGTGGCGCCATGTCTGACATTAATGTCACTCCGCTTGTCGACGTAATGCTCGTGCTGCTCATCATTATGATGATTGTGGCTCCTTTGCTCCAGAAAGGCGTCGACGTTCGTTTGCCAACTGCGGTGCATGGCGGTGACAAGCCGGAAACGCAGGGTCAGACCGTTGTGGCAGTTGGTCCTGATAGTAGCTTGTACGTCAATGCTGTTTTAGTTACACCAAACGATCTTCGCCGGCGAGTTGACGAAGCATTTGAACGAACAGGCGGCGAGCGTCTTATTCTCATTAAGGCTGACGAAGATGCTCCCTACGGGGCCGTGATGGAAGCTATGGACAGTTTGCGAGCTATGGGTATCGAAGATATGGGATTAATTACGGAACCCCCGACTGGATCGGGCGCTATATTGGGAGGTGAGTAATGGCCCATAAACACCACGGCGCGGTGCAGGAGGTGCACTCAAAAGAGCTTCCGGCGATGAATGAGATGAATATGACGCCGATGATTGACGTGCTTCTTGTGCTTCTCGTCATCTTCATGGCTGCTTTGCCCCTCGCGCAAAAAGGTATTGATGTTAACCTTCCTGCCGAGACACGGACAGCTCAGCAGCAACAGGTGGACATTAGTCAAATTGTTTTGGAGTACACGCCTAATCGTCAGATCTCCATTAATAAGCAGGATGTGACTATTCTCGAGCTAGAAGATAGACTTCGAGATATTTATGACGAGCGCAATGACAAGACAATGTTTATTGCTGCCGCTGGGAATCTTCGGTACGGCGAAATTGTTGAAGTCATTGATGCTGCAAAGGGTGCTGGTGTTGAGAAAGTTGGTATTGTGACCGAAGGCATGCGCGCTGCTGGTGCTGCGGGCGATGGTCTGACAGGCGCTGAATAGCAGTAGGGCACTATAAGTTTTCTGTTTGAGATATATAGGCTGTCTCCTTAATCGGGGGGGCAGCCTTTTTAATTTGTTATCTGTTTATCCCTATTACCAAATCTGTTCAAGAATAAAAAAAGACGGCCACATGATGATTCCATCGTGTGGCCGTCTTGGCAGAGAATGCTTTTAAAAGTTTGGTTTTAGACTTCACCGGCAGGTGCTGCTATCGCCTGGTTTTGTAAGTCTTGCGCAAGATCGCGGAGCTCGTTGGCTTCCTCAATTAATGCCTCAAAAGCATCCCTGTCTGTTTCCAATTCTGCTTTGAGACGGAGGAGAAGCCCCTTATAGGTCAGCGCCTCAACATAGTCGCCTTTGAGCTCAATTGCCTTATCAGCAGAGAGGACACCGGCTTCGAGATAAGTGCTTTTTTGCTCATCTGTGAGTCCAAAGTCTCGATACACTTCATCCCAATAGTAAGCTGCCAGGGTTTGATGTGCCTCTGGGTTGTTTGGTTCTAGAACGACGCGACCTTGTAGTGCCTCGATCGCCTTTTCAAAATCACCTAGGCGACCGTAGTAGCCAGCCATTTGCATCAAGACTGATGGATCTTGTGAGTTCGCTGCTTGTGCGTCGACTAGCACAGACTCGGCTGAATCATATTCTCCAAGGTCCTCGTAAACTCTTGACAGGACAAAATAGTTTGCTGTCTCACTGGGGTTTGCTGCGATCATTTGTTGCAGAATTGGTTCTGCCGCATCAGGATCATTCATTTTGTCTGGACCGTAGGCATTAACCAAATACTCAAGGGCGAGTTGTCTGAGAGCAGGGTCCTGTTCCAGTTCTCCAGATTTCCGATAGTTTTCAATGGCCTTCTCAAGGAGCATGTCGTTTTCTGGCTCGCCTCGCCTAGTTGGCCTATAGAGATTGTCATAGCTGTTCGCCAGGTAGAAGTACGCAGCCGTTAAACTAGGATCTTCTGCGAGTGTTTCTTCATACATCTCTGCTGCAGCACGGTAGTCCTGGGCTTGATAAAGGCCGTTTGCATCTCTAAACGCCATTTTTCCCTGGAGACCGTCAAAGTAGTTGCAACCGGACAGTGCAACACCAAGGACTATGGCCAGGGTTATTGTTGATAGCTTCCGCATTGTTTTTCTTCTCCCTTTAAAGAACCTTCAAGCGGGCCATTGTAGTGAGCCTCTTTCTTCAGAGTCAAGGCTTCCTTGACCCCCTGAGCCCCCCCTTTTATCATGCAGTTGAAAGGGCCTAGGGTATTGGACAATAAAACTGGGGTTCTGGGTAGTACTACTTTTCCCCCCTTAATCCGCTTTGAGCACCTCCTGGAGAAGGTTCGTCTCTATAGTTCCGAGGAGGATGTTGACCTGCTTCGGCGGGCTTACGTGTTCTCAACCCTTGAACACAGGGGTCAAATCCGGCACTCCGGTGAGCCATATCTGGTCCATCCACTAGAAGTAGCAAATTTCCTTGTCGACATGAAGCTGGATGTTGTCACAGTGGTTGCTGGGCTTCTCCATGATGTCGTAGAAGACACTCGAACCACTCCTGAACGGCTTAGAGAATTATTTGGATCGGAAGTTGGAAATGTTGTTGAAGGAGTAACAAAGATCAGCGCTCTCAAGTTCTCATCAAGTGAAGAGCGACAGGCGGAAAATATTCGCAAGATGCTTTTAGCAATGGTCGATGATGTTCGTGTGATTCTAGTGAAGCTTGCTGACAGGCTCCACAATATGCGAACGCTTCAGCATTTGGATGAAGAGTCAAAGCTCCGTATATCTCAAGAGACACTTGATATTTATGCGCCCATAGCTAGTCGTCTCGGAATGAGCAAAATCAAGAACGAACTTGAGGAATTATCCTTCCAGCATCTTGAGCCGAGGGCTTATGAGTTACTTCGGAAAAAGGTTGAAACCAAACGTAAAACAGTTAGGTTGGTTATTGAAGAACTCAAGAATACTATCGAAGAAAAATTACAGGAAGCTCAAGCTCCTGTTGTTTTGATAGAAGGACGAATAAAACGTTTATACAGCATCCATCGAAAGCTTAAGCGACAAAAAATTGATCTCGATCGCGTTTACGATTTTGTTGCTTTGCGTGTCATTACGCATTCAATTAAAGACTGTTATGCAGTATTAGGCATTATTCACCAGACATGGTCCCCGGTGCCTGGACGAATCAAAGACTTTATAGGAATGCCACGGGTGAATGGTTATCAATCACTGCACACATCTGTAATCGGCGAGTTGGGTTTTCCGTTTGAGGTTCAAATTAGAACAGAAGAGATGCACAGACGGGCTGAAGAAGGCATTGCATCCCACTGGAAATATAAAGAAGGCCGAATCGAAGACAATAATAATGATGAGCAGCAATTCTCGTGGGTGCGGCAATTATTAGAGACTCCGCAAGAGATTCATGATCCACACGCATTTATTCAGCACTTAAAAATCGATCTCTATCCAGAAGAGGTTTATATTTTTACCCCGAAGGGAGAAGTGCGATCACTCGCACGGAATGCCACAGTGCTAGACTTTGCTTATAGCATTCACACGGAGGTGGGTCATCAATGTATAGGTGCTAAAGTTAATGGAAAAATAGTTCCGTTACGTACTCGTTTAGAGAACGGTAGCATTGTTGAGATTCTCACACAGGTGGGCCGTGGGCCTAGTCGAGATTGGCTTGAATTTGTTGTTACTTCGCGTGCACGTAATAGAATCAGACACTTGTTAAATGGCGAGGAACGTAAGCGGAGTATCGATCTTGGCCGACGTTTGTTCGAGAAAGAAGCTCGTCGTTTCAGCTTAAATCCAAAAAATCTTCTCGAACGACAATCTTTCAAAAAATTTTCCTTGGAATATGGTGCTCAAACACCAGAAGAGCTATTCGCTCATATTGGTTATGGGAAGTTATATCCACGAACGTTGATCAAAAACTTTACCCCTTCAGCACAACTACAAGACGGCAAGAAAGATTCACTTGTTTTTTCAGCAGTGAAGCGTGTTTTTCGCCAAGGAGGTAACGAAACAAACAAGATTAAAGTTCGAGGAATCGACGATTTGATGGTGTTTCGCGCAAAATGCTGTAATCCAATTTATGGTGAAAAAATTACTGGATACATTACTCGTGGTAAAGGTGTTTCTGTACACACATTAATTTGTCCCAATATTGTGAACTTAATGTTTGATCCTGAACGCCGTGTTGAAGTGGAATGGGATAAGCCTGGGAATCATCAAGTTGCTTATACAGTGCACCTTACTATGCATGTGGAAGATCGGAAGGGCATGCTTGCAGAGATCAGTGCGAAGGTTTCAGACATTAATACGAATATTGCCAATATGGAAGCTCGCACTGGTTTAGATCAACAGGCACGCATAGATATGACTGTTGACATTCTTGATCTTAAACATCTTCAAAAAGTGATTAAGTCAATCAAGGGTGTAGATGGTGTGCTTGGTGTTGATCGTACTGCTAGGGCTTAATGGCGGGCTTGTCTAATCAGCCACTGCAATGACATCAATTTCTACACGAACATCTTTTGGAAGTCTGGCTACTTGTACAGTCGAACGAGCTGGTGGCGGGTCATCGACGTAAGAAGCATAAACTTCATTCATTGCTGTAAACTCATCCATGTCTGCGAGAAATACGGTGGTACGCACAATGTTTCTAGAAGTAGTCCCACTGGCTTTCAACAGGGCAGCGATATTTTGAAAGATCTGATGAGTTTGGGTTTTGATATCGCCAGAGATAACGTTACCGGTAGCAGGATCAATTGGAATTTGACCTGATAGAAACACGAGGTTTCCAATTTTTACACCTGGTGAGTAGGGACCAATAGCTGCTGGTGCATCAGTGGAAGAGATTCCAACGATAGTCATCAGGCAGCCTTGACAACTTTTCCTGACCTCAGGCAGCGTGTACAGACGCGCAAACGTTTTGTTGCACCATTTACAAGGGCCTTAACCATTTGCAGGTTTGGCTCAAATCGACGCGGGCCTATGTTATGGGCGTGGGAAACTGTTCGTCCAACTACAGGACCTTTTCCACAGATATCGCATCGCTTTGACATATATCCTCACACTCTCTGATCTTAGGGAAATGATTCTTAATTCGTTTACTGAACAAAAGAAAATTTTATCATGGCATGATTAGCCGTGGTTTTTCTTTCTCCTGGCTGTTATCGGTTTTTGGCAATGCTTCTTCTGAAGCTAAAGTGTGCTGGAGTAGACGACCCATAAGCTCAATATAAGAACATTCTCCGCCACCGGTGGTCTGACTCGTCTCTCGAGCCCCACGCTCGATACTACGTAGTACAGTTACAGCCTCTTGTTGGAAAGCTGCACCAGCATCCTTACCGGTTTCTTCTAAAAAGGTAGCTATTTCACGAGTAAGACGCTGGGCAGCTGCTGATTGTGCAGTATGTTCATAGATAATTCCCTTAATAGAGGTTTCGAGCGTTGCAGCAGCAGCTGCTGCTGCTTCCGCTACATCATTGTCTAGTAAAGGTGTCAGAGCATCTGGCTTATGGCGAAGAATGACCGATTGGATCAGAAAGAACAATTGGTGTTGACGCTCCGTAAATCCCTGTAGTGTAGGTATTAATACTGCAACATCATTTTGCTGTTGTCGTTTTACGACAGCAGCTGGGTGCTCACGCGCAGAGATTAAATAAGTACATGTCGGTGGACATTGAATTTCTGTTAAGCGTTTAGTGCCACAACATAAAGAGCAGATGCTTTTTCCAAGTGCTGGACACTCTCGTCGTGCTTTCTGCCGGTTACAGAGAGGGCAGCGAATGGTTCGGTTTCGCATAAGACACTATTAAAGAGTTAGTTAGCAGGTACATAGGATTAAATTAAGTTCATCGCTAGTGTATATTTATAGAGATACTGATGCTTTAAGTGACTCAAAAAAGGTGTTTTTACAAAATTTTGATATATCAAAGAGATTTTATAAATAAGCCATTGTTGAGAAGATTAAGACATAATATAATAATAAATATATATTAAGCATAGATCTTGCATATTCAGAGATAGCCCATACTATATGTAGTGCTTGCAATACTGGAATATAGATCAGGAACGGCGAGGGTCATCATGGTTGCAACTACAACAAACACTTCACGTAAATCAAATCGTTACTTGGATTTGCGGAATATGCTTGAAAGTCGACGACTTGAGTTAATGAGTGAAGTGCACGGCAAGATTCGTGATGTAAGAGCTGATAAAGGGAAAGATCGAGAGCCCCTAGATTCTGGCGAAAGCTCAGAAATAGATATCCAGGAAGATATTGAACTGGCCCTCATACAGATGAAAGCTGAGACGCTAAACAAGATCAATGAAGCACTGAAACGTCTTGAGGAAGATTCGTACGGGAATTGTTTTGAATGCGGTGAAGAGATCAGTGAAGCGCGTCTACGGGCTTTATTGTTTGCAGTGCGGTGTAAGGATTGTGAAGAAGCACGGGAGCTAGCTGAGCGAAAAAAGCTGTTTGAGCGTTTAGATTCCAGTACGTCTATTTTTGATATTTCCAATTGATAAAAGTAGGAGCGTATCAAGCTTCGCTCCTACTTTCTTGCCTTGACCTCTAGTTCGGAGGTATTTCTAACAAGTCCTGCGCGTAACTAAAAGGTTGTTATATGTAACCGTAATCAGATTGTTTAGGTTCGTAATTTTTCAGGAAAGAATTGTTTTGAACTGAAATAATCTTTAGCTTCAGTATGATGATACAGGCTGTATATTCACCACGTTATTGTGCTGAGATTGGAACGCACATTTTTCAAACAATTAAATATCAAAAACTTGCCTTAGCTTTAACGCTCAGTAAGGAATGGTCATTCGTAGAACCAGAACCTGTTTTTTGGAAAGATCTTGCGCTTGTCCATACCGAGAATTACATAAGGAAGGTAAGGACTGGCATATTAAATGCTGACGAACTAGCCAACCTTGAATTACCTTGGTCCCCTGGTGTTGTTGAGAGTTTTAGGCTCATGAGCGGAGGCACATTACTAGCTGCACGTCACGCAAAAGAGTTTGGCCTAGGAGTAAATCTTGGTGGAGGATTTCATCATGCTTTTGCTAATCACGGAGAAGGATTCTGTCTTTTTAATGATATAGCGGTGGCTATCCGTGTTCTTCAAGAAGAGCGAGTATTTACTCGTGCGGCAGTGGTTGATTGCGATGTACATCATGGCAATGGGACTGCAATGATTTTTAATGGTGACAAGTCAGTCTTCACCTTATCCATTCATCAGCAACATAACTATCCGATGTTCAAACCTCGCAGTTCACTCGACATTGGACTGCCAGATGGCACAAATTCTTCTAACTACTTGACTGATCTAAGGCAAGCTATGGTGGCTGTAATCGCTTTCCAACCAGAGATAGTTTTTTATCTTGCTGGTGCCGATCCATACAAGGACGATCAGCTTGGTGGGCTCAATTTAACTATGGACGGACTTCGAGAACGAGATCGCATTGTTTTATCAAAGTGTAGAGAATCAAATATTCCTATAGTAACTACTCTTGCCGGCGGGTATGCCAAAGACATTGACGACACAGTAGCAATCCATCAGTCAACAGTTGAAGAGATAACTGCGCAACAAGCGATGTCGTAGTGATGTGATGGGTGCTCGCCTTAATCCTTATAACCAAGCTCATCAAGAATTAATTGCAGGTCTTCTGGTATAGGTGAGGAAAAAACTAAGTTTCGACCATCAGCTGGATGCTTAAAGGCTAGTCTCCAAGAATGTAGAAAAGGTCGTTCCAGTCGTTGTAATGGTTGTAGGTCTTTTGGCACACGCCGTCGCACACCCCCGTAAAGGGCATCACCTACAACAGGGTGTCCAATAGTACTTAGGTGTACACGAATTTGATGTGTGCGCCCGGTATGTATCGCCACGTGGACAAACGTTACGCCTGGAAGTTGACGAGCTTTTGTTATTCGTGTAACTGCCTCACGAGAACGTCGTGCTCTGGAAGACATTTTTTGTCGATGTACGGGGTCACGTCCAATGGCGGTATCAATACGTTTACCAGACTGCACAACGCCCCAAACGAGTGCGACGTATTCTTTTTCTACTTCACGATCATGGAATTGGCGAGCTAGCTCACGATGCGCTTCATCATTCTTTGCGACAACCATAACTCCAGATGTTCCACGATCTAGTCGATGGACAATACCTGGCCGAAGCTCTCCACCTATTCCACTCAGGTCTTCAAGATGGTGTAACAATGCATTTACAAGAGTCCCAGAGGCTTGTCCATTACCAGGGTGGACAACCATACCAGCAGGTTTGTTAAGTATTACCAGGTCGTCATCCCCATAAATGATTTTGATGGGAATGTCTTCAGCTTTAAGGTCTGTGGGTGTTGGGTTTGGGATACTAACGACGATGCACTCACCTGCACGTACAGGTAGATTTGGTCGAGGCACACGATTTTCTAGCTTTACGTGTCCATCAACAATTAATTTTCGAATTTTAGAGCGAGAATGAGTGCCAAGTACAGAAACAAGAAAGAGATCGAGCCGTTGTCCCTCAGAATCGTGCGGCACAATGAATTCTTGTTGCTCCACGGGTTGTTACGCTGCCGAATTTCGACCCGTTTGGAGAGATTCTTGAGTTCGCCCTTGTCGTGAAAGCCAGAACAACATTAAGAGACTTAATGGAGCAAGGATAATTGAGATTGCCTGAGAAGTAGAAAGAATATCAAATACCATGCCACGTGGATCGCCACGATAGAATTCAATTACATAACGAGATACTGCGTACAACAATATGTAAGCCCAAAAAGTACGTCCAGGGAATGGTCTTCGCTTATGCTCTGTCGTAAGCAAGAAAGTAAGGATAAGCAGTTCAGCGCTGGATTCGTACAGTTGACTCGGATGTAATGGGATACCTAGCGGTGTTCCTACGTTGCTTGCAGCCATTGGATTATTAAACGTAATTCCCCATGCTACGTCAGTTGGTTTGCCATAGCAGCAGCCAGCAGCAAGGCATCCCAAGCGTCCAATAACATGGCCGAGTGCAATACCAGGAGCAAAGACATCACATGTTCTCCAAAATGGCATGTGGTGCTTTGAGATGTACCAGAATGCAATAATTACTGCTAGGAATAAGCCCCCGTAAAAAACACCTCCTGCTCGAACCAGTGACAATAACTCGGTAGGGGATTCAATAAATCTATCGAATTCAACAATCAATAAAAGCAGTTTCGCACCTACTAGTGCACCAATAATTATATAAATACCAAGATCAAGCACACGATTTGCATTGAGTTCATTCACTGCAGCACGTGCCATGGCAAACCGAAGCCCAAGTATGTAGGATGCCGCCAGGAGGACACCATACGTGTAGATCGTAACTGGGCCTAAATTGAACAACTCAGGATGCACGGTATTTTCCAGTCCAAAAAAGGTCAACGATCATTATGATCACTCCGACTGTGATAGCTGTATCTGCCACATTAAATGCCCAGAAGTGCCATCCACGCCAGTATAAATCTATAAAATCCACGACTGCGCCTGTTGTAATACGGTCAATAAGATTACCTATTGCTCCACCCAATATGCAGGAAAGTCCTGTGCGGGCAATCCATTGAGACGAAGGCAATGTAACCATGTAGAAGGCAATAAAGAGAAGAGCAGTCGTTGCAGCAAGTGCCAGGAGAGTAGTTTTAAATGGAAATGACACACTGCTCAATAAGCCAAAGGCAGCACCTGTATTTTCGATATAAGTTAAATTGAAGCTTCCTGCAATAATTGCGACACTCTCGTACAACTCAAAATTTGTTCGGATTGCATATTTTGATACTTGGTCAAGTATCACAATAGGTAGCACTATGACGACAACTAGCCAGCGATGGTAGGGATTACGACGATCGTTATTGATTGCCAAGCTATCCTTTCATACAAACACATTGTTTTGTTTCTGTGGCACTGGTTACGGTTTTCATGAGTTTACAGTTTCTGTTAGCGCGTCAGCGCACCGTTCGCACAGACCTTCTTTGTTTGGGTCTGATGTTAGTGTGGGCACGTAACGCCAGCAGCGTTCACATTTCATACCTGTTGCTCTTTCAACTTGAATTTTAAGATCATCAGATTCGTTCTTAGAGTCTATGTTGAGAACAACCTCAGACACAATAAACAGCATTGGTAGTTGCTCGTAATGTTGCGCAAGTAGTTTTCCAAGGAGATTTTCTTGAGCTTTTATTTTTACAATAGCTCCGAGCGAGGTGCCAATTACTTTGTTTTTCCGTTGTTCTTCAAGTGCGATGTTTACTTCGTTTCGCACTTCCAGTAGCTGGTTCCAATTATTCAGTAGCTCGCTATCAATGAATGTGTCAACACTGGGAAACTTTTCAAGATGCACTGATGCGGAACGTTCTCCTGGTAAGTACTGCCACAATTGGTCTGCAGTAAACGGCAGGATAGGAGCCATTAAACGCGACAGGCCATCAACCATAAGATACATTGCTGTTTGCGCTGATCTTCTCCCGTGTGATTCAGATCCATATGTATATAAACGGTCCTTTGTAACATCTACATAGAATGCACTCAAATCTACTGTGGCCAGTGCATTGAGTGTTTTAAAAATAGTCGGAAAGTCGTATGTATCGTACGCTTTGATAATTCTTTGAGCCGATTCTCCAAACTTAGCAAGAGCAAATCGATCTAATTCTTCCATGTGATCAAGTGGGACACTGTCTTTAGTAGGGTCAAAGTCGTACAGATTAGCTGTTAGGATTCGGCAGGTATTTCGTAATTTACGGTAGGCTTCAACTACACGTGAAAGGATTTCCTGACCAACACGAACTTCCTCGCCAGTATCAACCATTGCAACCCAGAGGCGAAGGATTTCCGCGCCATTCTTGGCAATGATGTCTTGTGGGGCCACCGTATTTCCAATAGATTTTGACATTTTTCGCCCATCTTCATCGACGACAAAGCCATGCGTTAGTACTTCTCGAAATGGTGGTTGGCCGCGAGTTCCGAGACCAATTAGTAGCGAACTATGAAACCAGCCACGGTGTTGATCGCTACCCTCTAGGTACATATCGGCTGGCCAGCTAAGTTTTTGATCGTTGGTCAGGACAGATTCGTGGCTGGAACCAGAATCAAACCAAACATCAAGAATATTAGATTCACGTTTGAAGTTCCTCCCCCCACAATCTGGGCATGCGAGGTCTTTTGGTAGAAATTCTTCAAGAGGACGTTCGTACCAAGCATCAGCTCCATGTGATTCAAATACGATAGCAGCTTGCTCAGTGAGCGACTTTGTTAACAAGGATGTTTGGCAAGCATTACATGTAAAAGCTGGGATCGGGACTCCCCATGCCCGCTGGCGAGATATACACCAATCTGGGCGCAAAGAAATCATGTTGTATATACGATCTCGACCCCACGAAGGAAGCCAGTGGACCGAGTCAATTGCTTTAAGTGCGAGTCCACGCAGACCCTGTGCTTCCATAGAGATGAACCACTGTGATGTTGCCAACAAGATGACAGGTTCATGACAGCGCCAGCAATGTGGGTATGAATGTTCGTAATTCTCTTTATGCCATAGGTGGCCGCGGCTAACTAAAGCTTCCTCAATCTTTGAATTTGAAGCCCAGACGTTTTCTCCACCAAATAGTTCGACAGTATCAAGGAAGTGACCGTTTGGACCCACAGGTGCATAAATATCAAGTCCGTATTTAAGACCTGTCTTGTAGTCATCAACACCATGTCCAGGTGCTGTATGTACTGCACCAGTACCTTGCTCTAGTGTGACGTAATCACCATTTACTCCAAGTGATTCTCGCTTATATAGAGGGTGATGAAATAGCAGATGTTCCATTAAAGAGCCAGAGAATGTAACTATTGGATTACCGAATGGTCGCTGGACGGCTGTTGACACTCTCTCAGCCATTCCCTCAGCTACGATCACAGTTGTTTCGCCAACTCTGTAGGCTCCATAGGTGTAGGAAGGATGAAATGTGATAGCAAGGTTGGATGGGATGGTCCATGGAGTCGTAGTCCAGATGAGGACAGACAGTCTATGCCCAGACAGTTCTGGTATCTGGGAGCTAAGCTTTTCACTGCTCTCTGGTGAGAGAGGGAATTCTACGTAGATTGAAGGTGATACGTGTGTTTCGTATTCAACTTCAGCTTCAGCAAGTGCTGTTTGACAGTTCATACACCAGTGAACAGGTTTTTTACCTTTGTAAACCATCCCCTGTTCAACAAATCGTCCAAGAGCACGAGTTATGGCAGCCTGATATGAATAATCCATCGTCAGGTAGGGTTTGTCCCAAGAGCTTAGAATCCCAAGCCGCTTGAATTCAGCACGTTGAATTTCGACAAATTTTTCGGCATAACGACGGCATGCTCGCCTGAAGTCTGCTATGTCAAGTTCCCGTTTTTTTCCGCCGAGTTCCCGGTCGACATTAAGTTCAATGGGTAATCCATGACAGTCCCAACCTGCAACGTACGGAGCGTCAAAGCCAGCCATACTTCGACTCTTGACAACAAAGTCCTTTAGAATTTTATTTAAGGCATGACCAATATGGATTTTTCCATTTGCGTACGGTGGACCGTCATGAAGAACAAACTTTTTTTCACCCTGGCGTATTGCACGTAGTTGTTCGTACAAATTTATTTCTTCCCACCGACGGATCATTTCCGGCTCAGTTTTTTGTAGATTGGCTTTCATCGGAAAACCTGTGTGAGGCAGGTTGACCGTTTTTTTCCACTCAGGCATTACTAGTTCTTTCCTCGATGGGTAGTGCAGGGTCGCTATCGTGGTTCCACCACAGAAGTTTTGACCGGCTGCAACTTGAGCCTATCGCATTGTCTGATAGCGATGTCTAACAATTGTACTCCGGAGGCAGGCCTATAATAGAAGAATGGGTTCTTCCTATATGTTAATCAAGTGAATTTCAGCAAGATTATAAACATCGTAAATGATAAGGCACACAGCACAGTTATGAACACGCTAAATTCAGCAACATGGAGTAACCGCCTTGTTGGGAGTTCTTACGAGACAGGATTCTAATGACAGAGGTGCCAGTTAAAGGGGTTTTTTTTGATGTAGATTTCACGCTCATCTATCCAGGGTCAACATTCCAGGCTGAGGGTTATGTTCAATTTTGTACACGTCACGGTATCAAGGTTGATCGAGGTCTCTTTGATCGAGCGGTGATTGAGGCAGCACCAATACTTGATGGAAGTTCGTCGCTCGTGTACGACGAAGGTATGTTTACACGTTATACAACTGCCATTATCAAAACTATGGGTGGAACCGGTAAGTCTGTTAGCGCATGTGCACGTGAGATTTCAAAGACCTGGGCAGTAAATCGACATTTTCATTTGTATAAAGATGTCAGACCTATTCTTGGAACATTATCCAGGAAAGGCATTAAAGTTGGCCTTATTTCAAATTCTGACAGGTGCCTTCTTTCTTTCCAGAGCCATTTTGAACTTAGGGACCTCATTGCTGGGACAGTGTCATCAGCAGAACATGGTTACCTAAAGCCTCATCCGAGTATTTTTAGAGCTGCACTTCAGGCAGTTGGAGTAAAGCCAGAAGAGTCAATTATGGTTGGGGATAGTCTCACGCAAGATATTGAAGGTGCTCGGCGGGTTGGTATGGGTGGCGTCCTAGTACGGCGAACAATTAATCATAGCGTTACACCTGTTTTGCCAGAAAGTGTTTTAGTGATTCACACATTATCTGAGTTGGAGCAATTTATTTAAAGGATTGATAAACACTGAAGGTGAAAACACGTAAATTATTCACATTAACCTGGAGGCCAGTTCAATTGGCGTCCGGCGAGCAAGTGTAGATGAATGTGAAACACAGTTTGTCCGGCATTTTTGTTTGTATTGAATACGGTCCTGTAACCTTCTTCGTGAACCCCGTTGTCTTTTGCGAGACTTGCTGCCAGCCGTTGCATTGCGCCAATTAGAGCGTCGTTTTCTTGGCTGAGTTCGTTTAAAGTAGCCACGTGTTTTCTGGGCACGATAAGAACATGTAGTGGAGCCTGAGGATTTACATCTTGAAAAGCAACTAGGTTTTCGTCTTCGTACAGAATCCTGCTAGGAATTTGACCATCAATAATCTTGCAGAAAAGGCAATCATTCATGAGTTTTCTCAAGTGCTGAGCGAGTTTCAATTGTAACAGCCAGCAATTTTTAAAAGAAATTACTAAGCAACTACCGTTTTTGCAGTACAGCAGTTCTGGGGATGTCTTGTAAATCTTTTCGTATTTTCTCAATAGAAAAATATGGATATTGATCTACCAATTTGCAGACAAGATCATCCTGGCCCAATCCGAATTCAAAAATTAAGTGTCCATTTGGAACAAGAGTTTGACTGGCAGCTTCAATGACACCTTTAATGTCTCGTAAGCCATCCTTGCCACCAAACAGTGCAACATGGGGTTCGTACCCAGCGACTTGCCGTGGGAGTGCTGATTTAGCAATATCCATAACGTAAGGTGGATTTGCAACTATTACTTCAAAAGGGCCGTCGATGTCGTCGAGGTAAGAAGTAGCTTTAAAATCTATGCGTTTAAACACGTTGTGTTTCGTAGCATTTTTTCGACTAACATCAAGTGCGTCTTCTGAAATATCTGTTGCTGTAAGCTGAGCAAGAGGTCGTTCGTAGGCAATCGCAACAGCCAGGCAGCCACTTCCAGTGCCGATATCCGCAACCGATACGGATCGATTGGTTGGGATATTTGCAAGTGCTTCCTCGATAATTAGTTCGGATTCTGGTCTTGGGATCAAGACAGCTGACGATACTAAAAACTTTAGTTCCCAAAATTCTTTATAACCTACGATGTACGCTGTTGGCTCACGTTGTTCACGGCGAGCAATGTACTCAGAAAAACGTGGTTCAAGGGCGTGAGGGACTGTAGATGACCACTCAGCGATTAGTTGTGCATCGTCCCATCCAAGAATTGTTCTAGCGTACAGGCTGACGTCAATAGCAGCTTCATCAGCTGAGATTCCAGCTTCTTCAAGTTGTGCTTTTGCTTCAGCAAGTGATTGTTGCAACGTCAAGTGACTGTTGTCGCTTCCTTGAGTTTTTCAGCGTTGTAAAAGGCAATAACTTGGTCAAGGATTTCCCCAACATCACCTTCTAAAACGTCATGTAAGCGATGGGTTGTGCAATTGATCCGATGATCTGTAATTCGACTTTGTGGAAAGTTATAAGTTCTAATTTTTTCTGAACGTTCACCAGTGCCGACTTGGCCACGACGTTCTTTAGCGATAGCTTCATGCTGTTTTTGTGTTTCCATTTCATAGAGACGGGCTCGCAGTACTTTCATTGCCTTGGCACGATTTTTAATTTGTGATTTTTCATCCTGTTGCGACACAACTAGACCGGTGGGGATATGGGTAATACGAACAGCAGAGTAAGTTGTATTAACACTTTGGCCACCTGGGCCACTTGAACAGAAAGTGTCAATACGAAGCTCGCTATCGTTTATTGTAATGTCGACGTCTTCTGCTTCTGGAAGCAC
>CEUS01250866.1_pt1 | contig 16952 bp, 14 predicted proteins | sample 427031 | NCBI WGS metagenome assembly CEUS01 (sample SAMEA2622837, study PRJEB7988) | marine metagenome | biome: marine biome (ENVO:00000447); feature: marine epipelagic mixed layer (ENVO:xxxxxxxxx); material: "saline water (ENVO:00002010), including plankton (ENVO:xxxxxxxx)" | depth 140 m | reverse complement strand
GCGGTGAAACTGATAATCACCGGCTTACGTCCCCACACCTCAACGAGCCACGATTCCAGAAACTTTCCGGGTATGGATGCTCCGACGATGATCGCCGTTATAAGGAACGCCGAGGTCAGCGAGAATCCCATCTGAACCACCACTGTAGGCATGAAAACCTGTATCGCGTAAAACATAAAGAACGTTGTGCCAAGCACGAGCCAAGTCATGATGGTGCGCTTGCGGTACTCGGGCTGCCAAAGCGTGCTGACAGGGACGCGCTCCTTGCTGGTCGTAACAGGCATGATCGCGCCTACAGGTGGCAGTGGCTGGCCGTACTGGCGTTCCACCTCTTGTTCGATGTCACGCAGGGTACGTTCTGCTTCCTCTCTGCGCCCCTTGATCTCGAGCCACCGGGGCGATTCCGGCAGATAGCGGGCAAGGACGAACACGTAGACTACGGGTAGTCCTCCCAGTATGAACAGCGCACGCCAGCCCACATCTGGAGCCATGTTTGGTATGACAAGTGCCCCGAGCAACGGCGAGATGAAGTAGCCCACAGACAGTAGCGAATCCATAATCCCAGTTGCCCGGCCCCTCCACCCGGACCCAACCAATTCGCTCATCATCGAATAAGGCAGCGGGAACATCGCGCCCATTCCTAGGCCCGCTAGGAAGCGTAATGTGACTAACCAACCAATGCTTGGCGCCAAGGCGCACGCAAGCGTCAACAACGTTGATACTGACATGCCCGCAATCAGAACACGTTTGCGACCTACCCGGTCCGCCATAATGCCGGACGGGATCACGCCAACGATGATGCCGATGGTTGAAGCCACCGCGAGCTGGCTAATTTGTCCAGGGCTGAGCTCCCAAAGCCCTGATAACGTGGGCAATATGACACCCACCAGCCCGATGTCGACCGCCTCGATGAGCCAGGCCAGGCTGCACAAAATAAGCATCTTGTACATCCACCACGTACGCGGAAGCCGTTCGAGTCGCTCCCCAACGCCCAGGGATGTTGGACTCACGCCCGCCTGGTCCAAGTAAGCCACTGTGCTCCTCCTATGGAATGGAGTCAGTTGGATGGGAGTCGAACACATCGCCCACCAAAGCGATTACGCCAATCTCAGAATTAGCCAAACGTGTACTTCCCCTTAGTCTCAGCAGCCGACTTAAGCCGAGCAAACGCGTCGAGCGATCCCGCTAGTTCGATCTTGAAGCTATCCCACTCGGGGCGGTGCTCGCCGGCAGCTTCTGCCCAGGCAGCCATCTCGTCTTCGGTCGGTTGATAAATATCAACTCCTTGTGCCTGCAGTTGATCATCCGAGTATGCGCGGCAGCCGGGGAGAACATCGAAGCTTTCCACCATTGCTTTATCACTCGCTTCCTCTAGGGCTGCGCGTGCCTCAGGTGTGAGGCTCTCGAACCAACGCAAGTTGCATACATAAACATTAGCGTCGGGCACCGATGAAATAAGAGAGATAGAGCCAAGTACGTCTATGAAACCCGCCGTGTAGAGGGTGGTGCCAGCTGGGTCAAGCGCATCGGCCTCTCCTCCCTTCAGCGCCTCTAGGGTCCGACCCCAGGGTATAGGCACGGGCTCAGCACCGACCAAGCTACAGAACTCTGCCAACACACGAGATCCTGGAACCCGTATCTTGAGTCCACGCGCGTCTTCTGGCGTACGCACTGGGCCACCCACACCGCGGCGGGTAGCTATAGTGCGGGGATCCTCGGTATAGTAAAAAAGTACTTTGAGGTCGCGCGCAGCTAGTTGGGGTGCGATTTCATCCGCCCATGCCTGCGACGTTATTAGGTTTGCAAAACGCTGATTGTCACCACACCAATAAGGAATGTTGACGAGGTCTATCGCTGGCACAAATGCGGCCATGTTCGCGAGTGATACCTGGATCGCGTGCACATCTCCAGAGAGGAGTTTCTCAACAAGAACTCCACCGACGCCGAGCTCCCCGCCCGGATGCAACTCTACTTCAATCTCGCCCTGGCTGATTTCTTCTATGTAGCCTTTGTAGGCAGTCTGGACAACCGGTACGCTCACCTCTTGCTCGACGGTGTATTCCGTGGCAATCACCATTTTCTGTGCAGACGGTCGTCCGCGCAAACCTTGACCCGGGGCTGTTCGCGGAGCCGTCGCTTGGGCGCTGACGTCCCCAGGCGCCACGCCACTCAAAGCGACGGCACAGCTGAGCGTGGAAACCGATTCCAGGAAGCGGCGCCGGTCCGGAACTGGCTCATACCACATGAGTCACGACCTTGTGATCAGGCCGGGCAACATCTGGTGGAGGTTGGCAATTCTGGAGGCGTGACATTTAGTCAAACCGTTTCGTGGGAAGTTGGGGAAGGCCGTTGCCGCGGCACCCACGACGCGGGGCAGCAACGAACTGTGTTAGGGACGATCGCCAGGCTAAGGTGGGGGTGGTAGGTAAGTCAAGAAAGAGTAGGGCTCCGCTCCCCCCGGACGGGTCGCCGCAGGACCAATTCCTTGTCGGTATGGTGGGCCGCAGCAGCCTCGATCCGTAGCGTCATAGAGACGACCCCGACCATGCGGTACGCCACCCATCATGAGCCCCATACCGGAGGCAAACGCTCGAAGAACCAAAGCATTGCAAATGCCCCGAGGGCATAGCCCAGCACCGGCTGGAGCTTTGGGAGGCGGGCTCGGACGGTTACCCGTGTAGCCTGATGAACAACCAGGATAGCAGCAACGAACGCAAGTTGTCCGGCTTCCACCCCGATGTTGAAGAAGAGGAGTGCTGACGGAACATCGCTTGTTCTCAGCCCGATATTGCCAAGGGCCCCGGCAAAGCCGAGGCCGTGTAGCAGCCCGAATGCGAAGGCCACCAGCCACGGGCTCCGGTGCACTAGGTGCTCTTGGCCACGGAAGCCCATCACGATCTCACGGGCCAGAAGCACGATAGAGAGAGCTATTGCCGCCTCGACCGGGCCGGATTGCACGGGCACGTATCCGAGGACCGCGGCACCCAGAGTGATGCTATGGGCCACCGTGAAAGCGGTGATGGTCTTGACCAACGGCCATAGTCCACCCACCAGGAGAAGAAGCGCCAAGACGAAGAGGAGGTGATCGACACCGAAAAGGATGTGCTCGGTTCCAAGCATGAAATACGTGGTGGCCAGGTGGCTGATGGAACCAGCCCCGGCACTGAGATCTGCCAATCGGATGGGCACCTTCTGTCCATTACCACGGAAGAAGCCGGAGGCTTCGCTGCCATCACTCCATCGGGCGAGCACAACAACACCTGCGAGAGACGATCGAATAGTGATGGCGTCGTCGAAGGTGATCTTTTCCTCGCACTCAAAGACTAAACCGGGAACGACCTGGGTACTGGCAATTTTTTCTGGTACAGGTGAACACCCCTCAGGGAGCATCTCCGCAGTGTTGCGCATCGGTGACATCTGCACATCGATAACGGAAAGCAGGTATCTGCGCTCACCGATTTGGTCCAGGAACATCCGCGCGATCGATGTCACGTCCATGTCGTGAGCCGCGATAGGCGCCGAGCACACGAAGTAAGGCGAAACGAGGCCTAATAATAGCGGCAGCCACATCGGGCGCCGTCGCGGCTTCACAGCCCCTCGTTTCCGTCGGTGAACACGACCTTATAGCGCTTACGAATGTCTCTGAACCGCTGTTCTAGCCTGGTGCTCTCATATTCGCGGATCCAGTCGAGCCGAACTCGATCTCGGATCACCTCAAGAGGAGAAAGCGATGAATCGCTACGCTCTCTTATTTGGAACCAATGTTGACCACGCGCAGTATGGTGGGGCCCAACCCAAACCCCGGTCTCCGCGCTGAACACCAGGGCCGCGGTCTCTACACCGAAGATGCGGGTGAGTCCCTGGAGCGTCACCTCGGACATGACGCTTTCACTTATTCGTAGGTCACTCGTGAGCTGTTCCGGTGGGGTGCCGTCACGGAGTAGCGCGCTGAACGCGGCGGGTAGCGGGCCCGCCGTTGCCACCACGATCTCATTCACTGTTACCGCCGGCTTCGACGTGTAGCGCGTCTGGTTTGTCTCGTAGTACTCTTCTACTTCTGCGTCTGTGGGCTGGATCACATCGCCGCTCAGTACATGTAACATCTTCTGCGCGAGGATATCATTGATTACAGCGTCCTCCTCGAGCCCGAGAGCTAGAGCCTCTTTCACCAGGACCGCCTCCCTGATGTAGCTCTCGTCGACTTGCTGTCTTTCCTCATCCGTCAGCGGAACTCCACGCGCTGCCTCAAGCTCAGCAACCCTGGTCGCTATCTCAGCCCGGCTGACCTCAACGAGGTTGCGATTTCCTAACCCGAACATAGAGTTGATCGCAAACAGCAGCGCCGCGAGGAGCATGAAATGCAAAGTCGGCTCCCGTAGAATGCGGGAGATCGCGTACATGACCTGGGTCTGGTTAGCCATAGTGCGTGCGGGGGGGGGAGCACTGCCGCCAGGCGGAACATTCCTCCAGAGAGCGGTCTAGGGAATGCTATTAGGCCAAGTAAATCGGAGCAACGCTACGGCATGAAAACTCCTTAGATCCGTCTCGCTAAGCAGGTGAACAAAATCCCTGGCTGCAAACAGTCTTGAGTCGCCATTCCGCCGGGCGTCTTCCTGATTTCCTCCCCACCGCCAGACTCCGAAAACGTTCTTCGACTACCCTTCGGAACGGATAGCCCCGACTGGTTCGTGGATACGGGGATCTCTTTCAGCCATCTCCGGTGCCGTCTGACGAATGTTAACCTCCACCTAATGAGACTCCGCACGGCCAGAAGAACCGGAAAGCCTCTCTGCCTTTTGTCGCTCCCAGCGCAAAGACTAATCGAGCAACGGCACTTCATCCTTTCTGATTCAGATCCTAGATCCCATGCCACCTACTGACCAAGCCGGAGGGCTGGTCACCATCTGCCGTTGAGGGGTATACGGGTACTGTGTCGGGGCAGATATGCGCTGTAGTACAAGAACCCGAACCATATATTCCCGGCCACAAAAGCCATGAAATTATTCGCTAAAATTCCCGAATTGAGCCTGCTGAGCCTGCTGAGCCTTGGCGTTTACTCGTTTATCCTTATGGCGACCCCCATGGGACATGCAGGAACACTGAGCAGCAACCAGTTAGCCGGCTTGATGTTAACCTCCTTTCTCCTGTCCCTGGTTGTCGCCATTATTGCCGTGGTAGCCGGTATTGGTGGCGGCGTTATTTTTACCCCCCTGTTACTTGCCTTCACTGCCATAGATACCCTGGTGGTCAGGGCAACGGGACTGATAGTCGCCATGTTCAGTGGCCTGATTTCCACCGGCCCGTTGCTGCGCCATGGCCTGGCCGATATACGCCTGATCCTGTTTGGAGCCATCCCCATAACCAGCGGGGCCGTTGCCGGCGCCTACAGCGCCCTAGCCCTGGATCAGTCCATGGGTGCCCGCAGTGATGCCTGGGTGCGGCTTCTGCTGGGCCTCATACTGTTGCTGGTTGCCCTGATGCTGGTGCACAAGGGGTCCGACAGTGAATACCCTCGACCCCTTACCCTAGACCCCCTGTCCCGCAGACTGGACCTCCATGGGGCCTATGAGGAACCAAGCCTGGCAAAAACCATACACTACCGGGCCGGCAGGACCTTGCCCGGCGGCCTGTTACTGCTGGGGGTTGGGTTTCTGGGTGGCTTTTTCGGCCTCGGTGGCGGCTGGGCCGTGGTGCCCGTGCTGAATCTGGTCATGGCCGTACCCCTGAAGGCCGCAGCCGCCTCCAGCGGGGCCCTGCTGGCCCTGGGCAATGGTGCAGCCATATGGCCCTATATCTTCTACGGGGCCCTGATTCCAGCCCTGACCGCCCCCTGGCTGCTGGGCCAGGTCATCGGTGGTATTATGGGCGCCCACCTGCTGACCCGGGTTAAGGCCAGCCTGGTGCGTAACGCACTGGTCACCATGCTTGTACTGACAGCCCTGAAACTTGTTATGCGGGGCCTGCAGGGCCTGTAGCCCCAGCCTGAACGGACCATATCATGGAATCTGACGAACCAACCCTGAGCTACCGCCATCTGGCGGGCCACCAATGTGGTACCGTGATCTACTGGGGCACTCTGGCCGGTGCTTTGCTGGTGATCCTGGGCAGCCTTGTCAGCATGGGAATGGGCCATAACCTGGTGAATGTAGAAGCACAGCTTAATGCTCTCTGGCAGGGTCAGACCCTTGCCGCAATAAAACAGGCAGGGGGTATGGACAGTAGCCATCGCCATTGGTACCTGCCACCGAGCTGGAGGGGTGACACCCTGATCATGCTGGGTATGGTGGTGGGTATTTTGTCTACTATTCCCGGCCTTCTGCGGGCAGCCCTGACCCTGTGGCATAACCATGACCGCCTGTTCGCCTGGAGCGGCCTTTTGACTGCAGGGCTAATAGCCGCTGCGGCACTGGGTCTATTGCAAACACCCCTGTAGGAATGTCAGACCCGATGCCTGCCGCACATGCCGAGATGACCAGAACACTTTGATGACGGCGGTGGAGGGGAGCGCCTTGGCTGTGGCGATTACTGTGGGTATGCCGAGGAGGAAGATCATCCCAGGCAGGGCGAGCGCGCCGCGCCGGTGAGCCCTACGATGAGACCTAGAGCGGAACCCAGGAGCATCTCTTCCACGACCACGTAGGACTCCGGCCATCTGGGGTGGAAACAACGAAGAAGGAACTCGTTTGGGGACAATCGCAACACCTAATAGAGCACCCCGGGTCCACTTCGCGTTTCGAGGCTTACGGCCTTCTAGGGGGGAGTCGTAATCAAAGGGCTATGCACCGGCAAATTCACACCATGTCCCTGTGCGCCGGGAGAAAGCGTCTATAGGCTTAACCGTTGAGCTTTAGTCACACTATCATCAAGCAGCTTGGGCGGGAGGTGGGACACTTTCCCTGTTTTCTGTAGCAGCATCGTACAGCATGGCCACCGTCCGATAGACGATGTGAGCAAATTTGGAATACGGGATGTACACGAGCAAGAAAAACACAAACATGAGGTGCACGAAGTAGGTCGGGTAAGCAATTGCCCCCCCGACTCCAACCAGCCTCAGACCCTGTGCGAGAAACCCGGTGAGCGTGGTCAACAGCAGAATGTCAAGGAAAAGCCAATCCGAATAGGTACTCTCGCCAGCCTTAGTCTTGGCGGTAATCCTGCGATAGCCAAAAATCAGGAGCGCGATGATGACAGCAACTCCACTGAGGTTGCCGAGAATCTTCACGGGATGCCAGATCGGCCATGGCGTAAGATACCCGAATGCGTAGATGCCAATCCCTACAGACGTAGTCGTCACCACGAGACCGAGGAAGCCATAGAACGCCAGTAGGTGGGTGCGTGCAAAGGGAGTACGGGGCGATTCGCGGGTTCCCGGTAAATCGTCAGCACACCGCCTAAACTTGCGGTGTCGGAGGATCGTCCAGAGCGTGGGAAGTAGCCGAACTGGTCCTCGGTTACCGACCATCCTAAGGTTCATCGCCCTCCAATATCTCATGCCACCTGCTACCGCCCCGGTCATGGATAGCCCAATCGCCGCCATGAAGATCACTTCGACGAAGACGATGGGCATGAACTTGGAGAATACGACGGGACCATCTGGCAACGCGGTAAGGTTGCCGATTCCTGCAAGAACGGCACCGAAAATTAAAGCTGGAATGGCAAACAAGATCGGTAGGAATTTGGCCTCACCCAGCATACGACCCATAACGCGCGGCACTGCGTAGTGTTCAATGCTGTATTCCCTGAGGGCAGCCATCACCAGAGCGGGCTGCGCCTCCCTCGGACAGTAAGCGGTACAAATCGCACAATCGTGGCACGCCCAGATCGAAGAATTCGACATCGCTAGATCCGTTAGCCCCCACTGGACCCAAACCATCTCCTTGCGTGGGAACGGATTCTCTGGGTTAGAAATGGGACAGACGATCGAGCAGGTCCCGCATTGGTAGCAGGAGGTTAGGTCGTGCGCACCCCGACCGAGAATCTGGGATTTGAACTCAAAATCTGGCTTGATCACAGACGTTTCTGGCACACTCGACTCCCTGGAATCAAAAGCCCTTGAACGGGTTCGGTCCCACCTGCTTGATGGTATCGACGAACTCTTCCAATAACCCTGGGATCCGATGCGAATCCGTAATTTCTATTTCCATGAACTTCACTCGCTCGGACTCCAAAGCCAATCTACCCAGCGTTTCGCGTACATTATCCATTCGGGCATCTAAAAGCTCACTGCCATGAATGAAATGACATTGGTAGTCCTCACCTGCCTTGCACCCAAGTAACGCTACACCGTCGAACCCGCGCGAGACGGCATCAGCTACCAAGACGGAGTTGACAGATCCCAAGCATCGAACTGGGATCACCCTTACGCAAGCCGGATACTGGCTGCGCGCGATACCTGCCATGTCCAGGGCTGGATAAGCGTCATTCTCACAGGCAAAGATGAGGATCCGGGGTTTATCCTCGTCATCCTCTGGGATCTCAACTGCGTTGATCATGCTGGAGAGCATGTCGACGGAGTAGTCGTTGAAGGAGATGATCTGAACTGGGCAAGCGCCCATGCAGATGCCGCAGCGACGACACCTGTTAGGCTCAAGCACCGGATGATTATTATCATCCACTTCCAGAGCACTGAACGGACATTCTTGCGAACACCGTCCGCATGACGTGCACTTCTGCATGAAGAACTCAGGATACGAGAGGTCGTGCACACGCGGGTGCACAGCCTCTCCTTCCGAGGACCGTTCGATGCACTGTATGGCCTTGAGGGCTGCACCAGTACCATCCTGAGCACTGGCAGCCAGATCCATCGACTGGCGTACCGCACCCGCCGCGTAGATTCCAGTGCGCTCTGTTTCGTACGGGAAGCAGATGAAGTTTGAATCGGCGAACCCAAATTTGTTGGTCGGGAGTTCTTTGCCCTTCTGGTACTGTAGGTTCAACAACTGGGGCGACGGGAAATCGAAGGTGGTGGGGATCATGTCGGCAGACAGCACTAGTAAGTCGACCGCAATTTCCATCTGCCCCCCCACCACGGTCTGGTCGGCTTCGAACACGATCAAACCTTCGTCGTCCTTACGCACATTCCGGATTTCACCACAAGTGAACAAAATTTGTGGGTCATCCTGGACACGCTTATAGAAGTACTCGTGCTGTCCTGGCGTCTGCATGTCGCCGTAGAAGAGGTACACAATCGAATCCGGACAAAGATCCCGGACATACAGTGCCTGCTTTAAGGCCACGAGGCTCCAGACGCTCCCCCCATACGGAAGGTGAGTATCGTCCGCTCCCGTGTCACAGACCACGAAGGCCACACGTTTCACAGGACCCCCATCTGACGGACGCCTGATGGCCCGTTGTTGTGCCATCTCCTCAACTTCCATCGTAGTCACAACATCGGGATACACGCCTAGTCCGTAGACCTCATGCCTGGCAGGATCACCAGGAACCCAGCCGGTCGCGACGACAATGGCCCCCACTGTGGCCTGCTCATCACCCGCACCGGTTCGGATCGTCACGTCATAGTGCCCGGGCTGGCCCGACAACTCTACAATCTCTGCCCCGACCAGCATGCGTACATTCGGTAGAGAGGCCGCTTCTTGAATGCTGGTCTCGATGTCGATAGACGCCAGCTCGTGGTACGGCGGGCGTTGGGGATAGCAGAGGTGGAGACGAGCGGCATAGCCGCCCAGCTGTTCGCGTTCTTCCACAAGGAGAACCTCGAAACCTGCCCTTCCGGCACTGGCGGCGGCGGCAAGACCGGCAGAACCACCGCCGATGACCAGGATTCTGCGTTCGTGGGAGTCGGTGTATGGACTCGGTGGGCTTGTCTTCTGTGCCCGTACGATGCCAACGCGAAGGTAGTCATCGGCCAGGCTCTGCGTCTCCTCGTGGTTAGGAGGCTGGCACCAGGCCACTTGTTCGCGGATGTTCACTCTCTCCACAGAGGCAGAATCTGATCGGAATACATCTGTATTGACACGAGGTGAGCAAGCGGCGATGACTACCCCGTCCACACCGTCTCGCTCGATGTCCTCCTGAATGACCTTCGAATCCTCTAGGCAGAAGGCAGGAGAGGTCCGCACGACCGATACTTCGTTCTCAGACGATGCTATCTCGACCAGTTTTTGGGTGTCCATACAGGTGCCGATACCGCATCCCTCACATACGTACACTCCGAGCTTCTTGCTCATCCGCTCGGCCTCTGCGTGGCGCTATTGATAGCCCCTACCGCCTTCATGGCAGCAGCCGTCGCGTCTTTCACCGCTGTAGCCACGTCCACCGGTCCCCGAGCGCATCCCGCGGCGAAAAGACCAGGTGATGGTTGATCAGGAAGTAGGAAGTGGTCTTTGTCGCACTCCAGTTCCGCGGTGGGCAAGCCGGATTCGACGCTCGCCACCATCCCCGTGGCCAGTACCACCAGATCAACAGCAACCTGGCGTTTCTTAGGCGACATAATCTCTTCCGCCTCCACGAGCAACTCCCCAGTTACGGGATCATCGACAATCCGCCCTACCTTTCCCTTGATCACCTCCACGCCATCATCAGCTTGAATCTTTTGGGCGAAGAATTCGTACGTTCCCGGCGTTCTCAAGTCTATGTAGAAGATGAAAACTTTCGCGTCCGGGTTTTGGTCACGCACGTAAGTAGCTTGCTTCAAGGAAGCTAGACAGCAAATCCCTGAGCAATAACCAAGATGGGTTTCGTCTCGCTGCCCCGCACACTGAACGAATGCGATATTCCTTACTGGGTTGCCGTTCGACAATCGGACGATCTTCCCGGCCGTCGGTCCGTTAGGGGACGCTAGGCGTTCCATCATGACGTTGGTGATCACATCGGCATAACTGCCGAACCCTAGATTGTCGATCCGCTCTGCTTCATAGGGTTTCCACCCTGTAGCCAGTACAACAGCGCCGACATTTAGCGTGAACGTCTGCGATTTCATATTCAGGTCAATCGCGTCGTATGTGCAGGCGTCGACACAACGTGCACAACCATCGAGATCACATACAGCATCATCGATCGCATACTTCATCGGAAACGCCAACGGATGCGGAAGGTAGATCGCCTTGGTTGTTCCCATTCCGAAATTGAAAGCGTCGGGGCGATCCGTTGGACATACCGCCACACAGTCATTGCAAGCAGTGCAGCGGTCGTTTACGTAGCGGGGGCGCTGAGTAATCGTCACGTCGAGATTGCCGGGATCTCCGGATATGTTCTCGACCTCCGACAGAGTATAGAAGCGTATTAAGCGATTGTTTTTCAGACGCTGGAAATTGATCTCAAGGCCACAATAGGGCGGACACAGCTTAGGGAAATACTTATGGAGTTGAGCCACTCGCCCACCCAGGTAAGGCTCTTTTTCTATGACTACGATGTCATAGCCAGCCTCTGCCGCCTCTAAAGCGGCGCTCATGCCGGCTATCCCCGCGCCTACGACGAGGATCGTGCGCGAGCCCGATAGTGCCGGAGACAATGACGCCAGCGTTGTCGATGTCTGGTCTAGTGACATTCGTAATTAACCCTATGGAACCACCTGGATATAAGGCTTCTTCTCCATGGTAAACTTTCCGGTGTCAACATCGTAGGTCGAGTTGCCGAAACATTTCCAGTTCTCCTCATCCAGCTTGGGGAAATCGGCACGGTAGTAGTAGCCTGGCCAGCGCGTCTCTTCCCGAAACATCAGGTGTCGCATATGCGCTTCAAGACACCAAACGCGGTCCCACACTTCCCAACAACGCAGGTTGTCGTGCAAATCTGCGGCGCCCTGGTTATGCAGGTCCACCTTGAGGAGATCAAGCATCTCGATACCACGCTCCAGCATTTTTCCATTTGTAAGGTACTGTGAGCTGACCCCGGCAGCGTATTCATCGGCGATCTTTTGGAGCCGGTGGAGAGCTTGCTTTGGCACGATGTAGTTCGGGTTTACCTCGGCCTTGGTCGATCCACTTCTACCTTTATCGTACACCTCGAAAGGCTCCCACAGCGCTTTTTTGATCTCTTCGATACGATCCTGATCTACGTTGCAATCATCGGGATTGTCGGTGACGTACGAGACGGCAGCCTTTCCAGCAAAACGCCCTTCGGTATAGGACCCTGATGAAAATTTATGTGCTGAACCGCTGACGCCGTCGCCGGCTGCAAAGAGCCCGTTGACGGTTGTCATCCGATTGTAGCCCCAGAAATACTCCGGGGGCGCAATGTCCTCCGGGCCACTCACCCAGGCTCCGGTTGCCGACGCATGCGATCCCATCAGATAGGGTTCGGTCAATACGATCTCGGAAGGGGTCTTGGCAGGATCGATGTTTTCCGACGCCCACAACAGGGCCTGCGACATGGTCATGTCAAGAAAATCTTCCCAGGCGTCGGACTCGATCTCCCGAACTTTCTTTTTGTCATGCCCTACGTCAGCGAACATCTTCTGGAGGGCTTCGTCGGTCCTTAGGTAGTGAGGTCCCCCCCCAGCCATGAAGTCCTGCAATAGCTGGTGGTTTCTGAGCGGTGTCGGAATGGGTTTCTGCCCACCATACGGTTCCCAATCCTTCAAGAGGTGGGCCCACTTGTCTTCCACCTTTTCGCCTAAGGCATTCTTGAGAACCGCCTTGAACAGCAAGAACCACATCCCCACCGGGCCGTAACCATCCTTCATCCTCGCCACGACTAGGCGATGCTCAAACTGGCTCATTTGTGCACCAGCCTCGCCCATCAGCTTGTACACAGACCCCGTATTCCACGGCGCGTACCAGATGCGCCCGAGCCCCTCCCCTACAGAATGCGGACGGAAGACCCCCGCCGCGCCTCCAGCGGCGCAAATTACCGCCTTGGCCTTGAAGACGTAGATCTTAGGTTCCCGAACGCTGAACCCAACGGCTCCCGCAATGCGATTCGGGTCCTTGGCGTCTTTGAGCAAGTGTGACGTAAAGACACGTTCGTACAGATTCTCTTCGCCAACGGCCTTCTTAGCGGCCTCCGCCACGATCGGTTTGTACGACTCGCCATGGATCATGACCTGCCATTTCCCTTCGCGGACGTAGCGTCCATCCTCATTTTTGAAGAACGGAAGTCCCCAGTCTTCGAACATGTGCACAGTTGAGTCCACGTGCCGCGCGATGTCATACACCAAGTCCTCTCTACTCAGCCCCATAAGGTCCTGGCGCACATACCGCACAAAGTCCTCGGGCTGGTTTTCCCCGTGCTTCATGCCCATGTAGCAGTTGATAGCGGAAAGGCCCATCGCCACCGCCCCACTTCGCTCGATGGCGCCCTTCTCCGTCAACACGACCCGGAGCCCCTTCTGACGAGCCCAATAGGCCGCTTCGTAAGCTGCTCCACACCCCGCCATACCTCCGCCAACGATTAGAACATCACACTCAACTACCTCAATAGTCGGCTCGACCATCACACATTTCTCCCGTCTTAAGACTGCTGGTAGTGGAAGCAAGAATAAGGGCTCATGCGCTTCGACGCCCGACTATTTGGTCTATTACGAAGACCTTAGGCTAGGGCTGGCTTCGGCAAATCCGGCACACCAAGGAATTGTGCCTCCTGACAGAGTCCCTGTCCTTTAAGATCGTCAAGAGTAGGATCTGGCATGCCCTCGAAGGGCACGATGGACCCCCATGGCGTCGAGCGTATTGGCAACTTGAATCGCTTGATCTGACCATCACGGAACTTCACAGTCCACATGATCGTGTCTGTCCCACGCAATGAAGTGATGCTAGCGCCCATAGGTGCAATATCAGCATACGCGCGGATATCAATCGCCGACTGGGGGCACGTTTTCACGCAAGCGTAACATTCCCAGCAAAGGTCAGGCTCTATGTTGATTGATTTTCCTTGCTCTTTGTCCAAATGCATAAGGTCGTTAGGACAAATGTAGTGACATGCAGGCCTATCCAACGCCTTGCAGCCATCGCATTTGTCCGGATTCACATAGCTCGGCATCTACCCTCCTCAGGCCATGGTCATTTCTAGTGTTTCCCTTCTGCGTACTTATGGAGCTTGACTTCAACTTTCTCATCGAGCGTCGCGTAATGATTGCGCAGGATTGCCAGCACCTCGGGCCTGCTAAAGTGGGCAGGCACCTCACCGCCCTCTGATAGCGTCTTGCGCAACATTGTCCCGCTGACTACCAAGCGATCCTCTGTACCGTGCGGACACGTCCTCCCGGACGCCATCCCGTCGCACCGATGGCAGTAGAATGTCCAGTCCCCTTTCAACGGCTTGATCTCGAGTGCGCCGCACGGGATCTCGTCGAAAATGCGCTGCGAATCGAAGGGTCCGTAGTACTCCCCCACCCCGGCGTGGTCCCGCCCGACGATGAGATGGCTACACCCATAGTTTTGCCTGAATACCGCGTGCAGCAACGCCTCGCGCGGGCCGGCGTAGCGCATTTCCATAGGATAGCCGGCCTGGACGCAGGTGCCATTCACGAAATAGTGCTCCACCAAGGTGTTCACCGCCTGCACCCTGACCTCGGCAGGAATGTCTCCGGCCTTGAGCTTTCCCAATAACTGGTGGATGAGAACACCGTCGCACACCTCGATCGCAATCTTGGCCAGATGCTCATGGGACCGGTGCATGGGATTGCGGAGCTGTAACGCCGCAACCGTATTCCAACCCTTTTCCTCGAAAATTTGGCGCGTCTGTGCAGGGCGTAGATAGACCTGACCGTACTGTTCCGGGTAGTAGCTTTCACTGAACACCCGCACGGGGCCAGCCAGGTTGACCGCGCCCTGAGCCATGACCTTGGCCACGCCGGGATGTGCAGTATCGACGGTTCTGAAGACCTGTTGGCACTCATATGCCTTGTCGACCGTGTACTTCTCCGCGACGGTGATGATACCCATGATCTCACCACTATCGGCATCCTTCAACGCCGCCGCTTGACCTTCCTTCAAGCCGTCCGCTTGATCTTGCGTGATGGAAAGCGTGACCGGAATCGGCCAAAACACACCATCGCTGGTCACACAGGCATCGCAGACGCTCCGCCAATCATCCCTTCCTGTGAATCCGGTAAGTGGCGTGAAGGCTCCGATGCCGAGCATGATAAGATCGGAGGTTTCGCGCGAGTTCATGTGGATCTGCGGCAGGCCAGCTGCCTCCTGCATAGCTTCCCTGAGCTCACGCCCTGTCAGTAACAGTGGGCGCAGTCGCTTTTCTTTTCCATGGGGATCTACTAGGGGCATCCCAGCACCTTATTCCTGACCGGTTTCACACAGCCCTAAGATGAACACCAGAGGATTTCTCATCGCCCGTTCCAGAGCAACAATGGAGAGATCCTGGACGGCCTTTAACATACCAGAGCAGTTTATCATGATCCATACAGGGGACCCCTAGAGCACCCCTCAGATAGAGGTCGAAGGCCACCTCGATCCCCTCCAGCAGGGCTTCATCCCGCTGGGGGGTACCCGCAGCGGTTCCGTGATTGCGAGGCTGTAAGAGCCAGGCGAAGCGCGTTGACCTCGTCGATGGCGCCCTGGCCACCCGCAGCCTCGGCGGCAATCCACACCATTTCCTTCCAGTTGATCCAAGGTAGGTCGTCACCCTTCGACAGGTACCTCGCGTGGAAGAAGGTCGCCTCCGAACTACCCAGTATCACACCTGGGATATCACCCGGGGGTCCACAACTGCGTTCGCCTCTATGCTGGGCCACACGTCCGTCGATGCTCCCGTCCGGATCAGAAGCTGGTCCTCTTCCCGGATGGCACACCCGTCCGGAAGGACCCCGAGGTGCCGGCAGCCACTAAACGGTATGGGGTTGGGCCGCGCCGCGCCCGTGTACTCCAATCCCATCGTGTATCTAACACCTCAGTGGCATGCACCCGAAGGCTGTGCCCGAGCAGCAGGTCCGAGCTGAGCCCAGCATCTACCTCGTCAATATGTGGATGACTCCGGTTGCCGACAAGGGAACTGACGTGGCAGTAGGACCGCGGTCAATCCGGATGCTCTTCACGGAAACCGCAGGAATCAACGTCAGCACTTCGAGGGCTCCGCCGCTCACGCGGACGCCATCCACGAAGATCGTGGGTTCCTCGTTCAAGTTAAACGAGGCGGGCCCGCGCAAGAAAATCGGACTGGCACCCACTCCCCGCTCACCCTGGTTTGCGTTGAAACCGGGGATCTGCCGCTCTAGGAGGTCCGCAGCGGTCTCGGCGCTGCCCTGACTACGAGCTCTTCCGAGGACCAAGATATCCTCGAGGACCGCTTGCACTGTAGGAAGAACTACGCGCACGATGTGCACCGCATCCGGCTCCAATTCGACATCCTCGACAATTACCGGGTACCCCGGTGCCTGCACACGCACGGAGATCAGACCCGGGGTCACGGACGAAAACTCGAAGGTCCCGTCGGCAGTGGTCCAGGTATCGATCACCGCATCGATGCCCGTTCCCTTGACTGTCACCTGTGCCGATCCGATGACCGCGCCGGTCTGATCGTCGGAGACTACGCCAAGGAGACGGGCGTGCCCCTGAGCAGCAACCGCAGGGACGAAAGGGGAAAGTCCAAAAAGAGCTAGGGTTAAGAGACCTGCCGGGCCTACTCGGCAGGATGTGGAGAGCTTTCCTATGTTCGACACAGGATCACCCCGATCTTCCAACGGGCACGTTGTCCAGACTCGGAGGGGAGCCTGAAATCAGCTACACTCATTTGAGCAACAAGGTTTCAGCCACCCATGAAAGCCTGACCGGCGTGACCCCCTCGAGGGCCACGCCGGTCAAGCCTTCAGTGATTCTGTTGTAACACAACCTGTGTGCTCTTCCCGCTAACTAACCCTGTCCTAAGCCAGGGGAAGTTCCTTCCCTATCAAACGGTCAACTAATGTTGGGGTTATTAAATCGCTCGATATCAGGCAGTGGGAAACACCTCGAATCCGAGTAGATACCACCTTTTACGGTGATCTGGTACGGCGTCCCGACTGCCGGATTCAGCGGCAGGTTCAGACGGTAGTCGTCCCA
>CEUS01147970.1_pt1 | contig 16964 bp, 19 predicted proteins | sample 427031 | NCBI WGS metagenome assembly CEUS01 (sample SAMEA2622837, study PRJEB7988) | marine metagenome | biome: marine biome (ENVO:00000447); feature: marine epipelagic mixed layer (ENVO:xxxxxxxxx); material: "saline water (ENVO:00002010), including plankton (ENVO:xxxxxxxx)" | depth 140 m | reverse complement strand
TCCGGAGCCATGAGCGCAGGTTCGAATCCTGCCGAGGGCGCAAAGAATATTTCCTGGACCACTTCGGTTCCGGTTCAGTTACATCATCGCTGAGTAGATTGAAATCATGCTGAGGACCCTCGCTGCATCTGCGACAGTTTCACCTTGGGGAGTTGTCGCCGCGGCCGGTTTGGTGTCCGTTACGCTCATCGCTTCTTGGCGTCTTGATCTCGGCCTTATTCCATCTATTTCGATAAGTTCCATACGGTCAGTAACTCAGTTGCTTGTTGCTGGGATCTTGCTTGTTCCTGCGTTGAGGCCGGATGCTCCTCTCGGATGGAGCTGGCTTTGGTGCGGGGTCATGGTGGTCTTCGCGACGGGCCTAGTCCGCCGCAGGACGGCGAGTTTGGGAACCAACCGACCTTCGGTCATTCTTTCCGTGCTAGCGGTCAGCGTTCCTGTAGCTGCTGGTTTGGTTGTCGTATTTTGTTTTGGAGTGCTTCCACTTCAGCCGTCAACGTTGGTACCTATGGCCGGAATTATTCTGGGTAACACCTTGCCGGCGACCTCTGTCGGGGCAACGAGGTTCGTGGAGTTAGTTCAAGATGAGCGCGGCCAGATCGAGGCAATGCTCGCATTGGGTTTCGGGGCACACGCTTCAATCCGGCCTCAAGTTACCAAAGCAGTGCGGACTGCCTTGACACCGCCAATTGAGCGAATGCGTATGATCGGTGTGGTCTTGCTACCGGGGACGATGACCGGAATGCTTCTGGCTGGAGTTGAGCCACTGCAGGCAGTCATGACTCAAATGGTCGTCTCATTTTTGATCCTTGGCGGAGTGACATTGACAGTCACGACTGTCGTTCTAGGTTGCTCATTTTCCGCCGTCGGTCAGGGTCGTATCTCTTGGTCCGCCCCTAGCAACCCGAGTTAGGCCTTCCAGCCCGTCACTTCGGTGCGTTCGATGATAATCGCCGGACCCTTTGGTCGTTTTTCTGCGTATTGCGAGTAGCGCTCACTTAACAGGTCCAAAGCAAGTTCATATTCATTACCGCTCTGGTGCACCTTGGCTCGGCCCCGCACACGAACCCACCAGAGTTGTTTCCAGTCCTGATCATCGTAATGGTCTACGAGAAGTGTGACTTCAGGAAATTGTCGAATGTTGTCAAGGCGCTTCAACTCAGTTGTTGATTTCTTCTTGTGGTCGATTGCTGTGACCACAACATGATCGTCGAAAGCGAAAGTAATCGGCACAAGGTCAACTCGCCCATCGGTGCGGATAGTGGCGAGCGTCGCTACGCGGGCATCGCCAATCAACTCTAATAATTCGGATTCGTTCATTAGTCCTCGGGTTGTAGACCTAGTCGATGTACTACAAAGGGGCAGCGCGAGGAGTCACACTAGTCCGCGTCTCCGTTCCACCCCAAAAGCCCAGCTTCGATGAATCTTTATGGGTTTATCGGCATCAATCAGCGTATTCTCTTAGGTATGGCTCTGGCAGAAACCAGCACTGAAACTCCGAAACCTGAACGGTGGACGTTCCAATGGAAAGAGCTTCACGAAGAAGTGATTACCTCGGGCCTTTGCACCGGATGTGCGGGTTGCGTCATTAGCTGTCCACATGACGTAATTGGTTACGACCATGTCCAGGGCGGCTTCAAGCCATTCCACATCGAAGAAGAACTCGGCGAGGACAACTGCGGTCACGGTGAAAAGGGCTGCACGAGTTGCACGCGAGCCTGTCCCCGTTTTCGGACCTGGGAAGACGAAGCCGACCAGTTTCTATTCGATAAAACGCGAACTCCTGAAGAACCTTCAGGTATCTACAAAGACATCATTTTGACCCGAGCATCTGATGATTTCATTCACGAAGTCGGGCAAGACGGAGGGCTCGTTTCGGCAATTCTTATTTGGGCACTAGAGAACGGCTACATAGATGCCGCTCTGACTTCATACGTAGGTGACGGTGAAGGTTCGCAGTGGACAGCTTCTCCTGGCGTCGCCTTCAACCGAGACGACGTTGTTCGAGGTGCCGGCAGTCGTTACACCTACTCCGCCAACACGCTCGCCTACGACGAAGCAATCGAAGCAGGCGCTAAGAAGATTGCCTTAGTGGGTATGAGTTGCCAAAGTTCAATTGTCCCGGTAGCGAAGTCACGAAAAATCGGCAAAGTCGGTAATAGGTTCGCTCTCAATATCGGGCTGTTGTGCTCTAAGTCATTTGACGAGGCGATATTCGAAGAATTGTTTGAACAAAAATATGGTCTCGACCGTCGCACAATAAAAAAGACAAACATTAAGGGCGTTTTTCAAATCTGGACACACGACGGCGGCTACTACGAAATTAATCTCAAGGAATGTCATGCGTGGACTCGGGAAGGATGCAATCACTGCCCTGATTTCGCTGCTGAACACGCAGACATTTCCACCGGCGGCATCGGAAAATACAGCGACTGGACTCTGACGATCGTTCGGACGCCGATAGGTCGCGAAATAATTATGAAGATGCTTGAGGGGGGTTACTTGATCGGACGACCAGGTGATGATGACCCCGGAGCAATCGAACTTATGCACAAATTGAGTCAAAAGTCTCGGAGCCGATGGCCAGACTTCGCATGGGAGCAACCGGCTCTTTTACCTACACGAAAATAATTTGCCTCTTCTATTCACAAACATGTGTTGATGAAATCAACCATGTTCGGTCTCAATTCAGTGGCTGCTAAGAACTCCGGAAGTCGGTCTTCAGGGATAACGTCCGCGGCCCGAACGGCTGCACAACGACATAGTTCTATGAGGCGATTCGAACCTTGGGTGCAAGCGGCGACATAGATTTCCTTGGTTGCTGCCAACCAAACGGGAGGCCGCTCCGCTCCTCGGCACTGAACTAGAAGGCCAGCGAGTTCTGGGGGGAATTCGTTGAACGCGCTAATCCGATCTTCTAGGCCAGCTATATCGTTGATGTTTACGTCATACACCAGTAATTCCGAAGCGCAATGACAGGGCCCGACCAAGCCTGAATCCGAAATGCACGCATCGAGAAACGCGATTGTTGTGCCTATATCGAGCAAATAGTCGCCGGGAACACCAGTTGTATCAGTGGCCAGAGTTCCTGGATTATCAAAGGAAGCATTCGAGTCGTCGGGATAGCGAGCTTGACCTACCTCTGAAGAACAAGCAGTCGTTAGTGCTAACACAACAACAAATCGGAGGAAATGCTGTTTCGCTCTACCAAAAACGGTCACATCTGAAGGTTAGAACGGGTCTAGGTCTGCTAACTCGCGGGCTTTAACGAAAACTTGGTCAAGCATCTCTTCTGTTAGACGGCCAGTGAACGTGTTTTGCTGACTTGGGTGGAACGAACAAATGATGTACCGGGTCGCTTCCCGTCCCTGTTCTTCAAGCGGTACAACTACACCATGACCAAATCGAGGTCGAGGGCGCACTCCAAAAATTGAGCATGCGACTTGGTAGCCAAATTGGCCTAACGCCACGAAGACCTTCGTCTCGGTGAGCAACGTCAACTCCCTTTCGATAAAAGGCCGACAGGTGTCCCGTTCAACCGGGGTCGGCTTATTGGCGGGGGGAGCGCATCGAACCGCTGCGGTGACATAGGCATCGAACAGTTCGAGACCGTCGTTTACATGTCGTGCCAGGGACTGGTTTGCAAACCCAGTCCTGTGTAACGAACCAAAGAGGAAATCTCCTGACCGGTCTCCCGTAAACACGCGCCCCGTTCGGTTAGCGCCATGGGCAGCGGGGGCAAGGCCAATAATCATTACCTTCGCTAACGGGTCTCCAAACCCTGGAACACCCCGACCCCAATAATCGTCGTCAACGAATGCTGCACGCTTTTCAACAGAAATCTTCTCTCTCCAGTGCACGAGACGCTCACACTGCCGACAATCAGCTATCTCCTCGGCCAATGAAGAAAGTGAGTCCATAACGCCGAGTGTTGCAGACTCTGAGGTGTCTTTAACGACTACGGTCACTTCGTGGCCTCATCTCAACGACCTACCCTCGTCCTTCTTGTCCGACACGGACAAACTCCCACGACCGGAGTTGAGCTCTACGGGAGAAAGCCAGGGGTTCTCCTATCAGATACAGGGTTGGCTCAAGCTAAGAATGTTGCTCAACGCATTGCGGGTATGGGTGGCAAACGTTTCGAGGCTATTTACGCGAGTCCGTTGGAAAGGACCAAACAGACAGCCGAAGCTATTTCCCTAGAGCTCGGCCTCGCAGTGAAGCGAGATAGCGGCTTAATCGAACTTGATGTCGGTGACTGGACTGGCCGTAAGTTAAGTCAACTGAGGAAACTTAAAGCTTGGTCTTCAGTTCAAAAATACCCTTCAGGCTTTAGATTCCCAAACGGAGAATCTTTCCCAGAAATGCAGACCCGAATCGCTGGAGCGATTGGCAATTTAGTTAAGAGACACCCAGGAAAAGCTGTCATCGCAGTTAGCCACGCCGATCCCATCCGTGCTCTAGTTGCACACGCTATGGGAACCCATCTCGATCTATTCCAACGAACAGTGGTATCACCCTGTTCAGTCACAGCAATTCTGTATTCGACACATGGACCGGTAGTTCTATCAGTAAACAACACTGGTGAACTGAGCGATCTTTCGCCTGCTTAGACGAACTCAACAATTTTTGAACGGGAACAATGACTGACAACTATGAAATGAGAAGCCCAGACAACTTCGTTGCGGGAACCGTCGGAGGACCCGGGGAACGCATTTTCTACCTGCAAGCTCAGGAAGAGGGATCGACCCTCACATTAAAAGTCGAAAAGGGACAAGTTCAGTCTCTCGCCAGCCATCTTCTAGAACTCATTGAAGCTGAAGACAGAGAAGTAGTTGCAGCTCGAGTGGCTGACATGGTTGAACCCCCAAATGCCATCTGGACAGTCGGCGCATTAGCCATAGGGCTTAGTGACGAGTCCAAGGAAATAGTGGTCGTAGCTCAGGAACTACCTGATCAAGACCAAAATGATCCATCTGAAGCTCACATTCACATCAGTTTTGAGCAAGCGAAAGCATTTGTGGATCATGCTCTGTTCCTCATCGAATACGGCCGCGACTTCGGTCGACAGAATGGCCACAAACGCATCGGTGAGTGAAGACAGCGCCGACGTCGGCAAGCACACCTCAACGAACTTCATAGATCTAGACGTTGCGCGCAATATTTTGCAACACGGCCAAATAGAAGTAGTCGCTCAAATGCCGTACAGCTCTAATGCCACATTTCTTGTCCGTGTAGAGGACAACGAAACAGCTGTAAATGGCATCTACAAACCTGTTAAAGGTGAACGACCTTTGTGGGATTTTCCTCGAGGGCTTCATCGACGCGAAATTGCTGCTTACGAACTAAGCGAAGAACTAGATTGGGGCGTAGTGCCCCCTACCCTCGAACGGGTCGGGCCCCACGGAACCGGATCAGTTCAATTATTCATTGATGCCGACTTCAGCCAACATCACTTCACGCTGGTCAAAGATGCCCGCCACCATTCCACGCTGCGAAAGCTTTGCGTACTTGATCTACTAGCCAATAACACAGATAGAAAGGCAGGGCACTGTCTGCTCTCCAAATGGGGAACCATTTACGGAATCGACCATGGCCTATGTTTTTCAAGTGACTTCAAGTTGCGAACGGTTATTTGGGAATTCGCCAACCAGCCCATAGAAGAAGAGTTAATGAACGGCGTAAATCGACTAGCTGAAGGTGTCGCTTCCACAATCTCGTCATGGCTTGACCAAGATGAGATTGATGCATTAGTTGAACGGGCGCGATGGCTAATAGAGTCCCCGTTCTTCCCTGAAGATGATGGGTATCGCTGGCCCTGGCCACTCATCTAACGACCCGGCAGTGGCACCTGTCTGTATCGGCTACGGCCTGAGCCTCACCGAGATTTCAGCGACTCAATGAGAGCGGGGATCACTTTGTGGACATCGCCAACGATGCCCAGGTCAGCAACACCGAAAATCGGTGCCTCGGGATCCTTGTTAATCGCAACGATGTGTTTTGAGCCTTTCATGCCAACTAGATGTTGGGTCGCCCCTGAGATCCCACAAGCCACATAGACATTTGGCTTGACTACCTTGCCTGTTTGCCCAACCTGTTTGGAGTATGGCACCCATCCAGCATCAACAATTGCCCGCGACGCGCCTGACGCTGCGCCAAGTAAGCCTGCAAGTTCGTCGACCATCGCATATGCCTCAGGTTGACCAAGGCCACGGCCACCTGAAACAACCACCTCGGCGTCATCCAGTTGGGGTCCTGAGCGTTCTTCAACATGGCGTCCCGTTACGACAGCTGAGCCAGCCGCACCCGGGTCGACTGCATCGACTGTTACGACCTCGGCCTCACTGCCGTCAACAGCTTCCGCTTCGAAGGACTTTGGGCGAAAGAGAGCTAGCGCAGGACCTTCATTCCTGAAAGCTGTGAAAACGTTTTGCGTACCCCCAAAGACCGGTTCTTCAACAACCAAAGCTCCATCTTCTATCGAGGCACCGACATTATTTGTGACGACAGGTTGGTCTATCCGAACTGCAAGACGAGCGGCGGTATCACGACCGTCAGGTGTTTGACCGAAGAAAACCGCATCGGGGGAGCCGGTCTCCATCTGGTTCTGCAGAGCCGCCGCCGCATGAACTCCCGTGAGCTTTCCGTCAAGGGGTCCCGTTGTATATACCTTCGAGGCTCCGTGAGCTCCGAGTTCCGCCGCCATAGCAGCTCCGTCACCCGCGACAAATACTTCTACATTTGTCGCCAGACCACGCGCCGCTGCCAGCAATTCAAGTGTTAACCCACTGGGGTTTCCCTCATCGCCTTCTCCGAACACAAGGATGGTTTCAACAGACATTCACAACCTCCTCAAACAATCTTGAGTTCGCCTAGGAACTCAACAATCTTTTCATGGGCGTCACCTTCATCTTCGATGACTTCCCCTGCTTGCCGTTCTTCTGCATCGGTAACTCGCACCGTTTCTTGGCGCGCTCCACTTTGTCCGACCGCAGCCGCATCAATCCCGAGGGCCGCCAAGTCCAACTCTTCTACAGGCTTCTTTTTTGCCGCCATGATCCCTTTGAAAGAGGGGTATCGGGGTTCGACGACTCCGGCAGTAACAGAAACTAATGCAGGCGTTTGACATTCCACATCGTCATATCCAGCTTCAGTTTGGCGTTGGACCTTTACCGTGTTCCCGTCAACCTCAATTTGTTTAGCGAAAGTAATCGATGGCATCTCAAGTACACCAGCGATCATTTCAGGCACAGTTCCCGTGTAGCCGTCAGATGACTCAACTCCAGCCAACACCAGGTCGGGGGACAGTCTCGATATCGCAGCGCCAAGCACCCGCGCTGTACCAAGGGCATCACTGCCAGCTAGGGCATCGTCACTGATTAAAACTGCGTCTTCAGCCCCCATAGCCAGTGCTGTTCTCAACCCACTGACTTCTCCGTTAGGAGCCATCGACACCAACGACACCTGACCACCACCAGCCGCCTCTGCAAGCTGGAGGGCCATTTCAACCCCGTAAGAATCCGACTCATCAAGGATCAACTTGTCATCCCGTTTGAGGTAATTAGTAGAGGGATCCATCTCGCCCGGCAATGCAGGGTCTGGGATCTGTTTGACGCAGACTACGACCTTCATGCGTGGATTCTGCCCTGAGGTTTCTCCAGATCCAAATCAAAAATAGAAAAATTTGAGTTAGCACTCGCCGAGATTTCTAATCGTTTATTAACTCAACACACAATTCGACTGTCTACCGAAAAATCAGCGACACTGGTCAGGTGCGGATATTGCTTCTCGTTAACGGATCTGCATCATCCGTCACGGCTAGAACCAGAGTGCTGATTCAAGCCGCGCTGGCAGAACATCATGATGTTGAACTGGCAATGACCAGTCGCCGGGGTCATGCGTCCCGACTGGCACGCGGCGCAGCCGCTACGGGCACTGACCTTGTTGCAGTCCTGGGTGGGGACGGAACCCTTAACGAGGCCGCAAATGGTTTAGCCGGAACCGAATGCGCGTTGGCGGCTTTACCGGGGGGTTCCACCAATGTTTTCGCCAGAACTATCGGGTTAGCAGACGACCCCTTAGAGGCAACGAAACAGATCATCACAGCTACCGCTAACAACTCGATCGAACCCATAGGTCTTGGGGAGGTTGCTGGCAGGCATTTTCTCTTTCACTGCGGCAATGGTTTCGATGCGGCTGTCGTAAAACAGGTTGAGCGTCGATCTACGCTAAAGCGTTATGCAGGGCATCCCTTGTTCCTGTGGACCGGCGTCGATACCTGGCTTCGTCACTACGACCACTCAGCACCAAGGATGAAAGTGCGACACTCACTCGGTGGAGTTGACGACAGCTATTTCACGATCGTCCTGAACACTGATCCATACACATATTTAGGGAGCCGCCCGTTGTCTTTGGCGCCATCAGCCACCCTAAACAGCGGCCTAAGCGTCGTCGCACTCCGAACTATGTCATTGGGAACGATGGCTAATTTACTTAAAGATCTTTTTCGGGGAGAACCCCTTGAGAATAGTGATGACCTTCACATCGCCAATGACATCCGCGAACTCTCTGTGACCGGGTACAAACCCTTCCCGTATCAGTTAGACGGTGACTATCTCGGGAATGTCGAGGAACTGAACTTTAAATGGTGTCCTGGTGCACTTCGTTTGGTGAAGCCGATCGAATCGTGAACGTTAGCTAACTTCCGAACTCCACTATTCGTAGCACCTCATCAGGAACGTCGGTTATCAAACCATCGACGCCAAGATCCAATAGTTCAGATACACGAAGTGGGTGATTGACTGTCCACACGTTCAGCCGAATAGCCGCTTTTTTTGTTTCGTCCCTGAGGGCTTTGTCAACCAAAGTCTCGTGAGGATGGAGGGCACAATGGCCGTGTTCAACGGCGTGGAGCAACACAGGCAACCAGGGTTGTTTCCAAAAGAGTAACCCCGTTTGAAATTCTTCAGCTTCGTCTCGAATTCGATCTAGAGCACCATGGTCAAAGGATGAGATTAGCCAGCGATCTGGTGGTTCCGGTCGTGACCGCAACATATGGACTAGAGCCTCAGCCGTGTCGAGGGCTATCCGCGGTTGGTCTTGGATGCTTTTGATTTCGATGTTGACTCTAAGACCGCTGCACACGTCTAGGGCGGTTGAAAGAGTGGGAACATAGTCTGGTAACCGGCTGGCTGTCACTCCTCCTATGAGAAGTCCGTTGATATCCGGGTCGTGGTGAACCATGAGCTCCCCGTCGCGACTCCTCCATATATCAAGCTCAACTCCATCGACCCCCATTTCTGCTGCCAGCTCAAACGCCTGAATTGTGTTTTCTTTACCCTGCCGAGATACTCCTCGATGCGCGTAGATCTCTGGACGGACCGCCATTTCTCAGTCCTGGTCACGCCGGTTACTAAATGGGGCACAGCAAATGAAAAGAATCTCTTGCTCGGGCATGTGACCGACCGTAACCTGTCGTATCGCTGTTAGCACGCCAACCCGGTCGAACAAGTCTTTGGGCTTATTGACTTGACGTTCAAGCAGTTTCTCGCCGCTGACATTTGTAGAGTCAGCGGTAGTTTAAGAACTCGCGAACCCCCTTTCGTGAGTAGCACCTGGAGGAAATGACGACGTGAGCGCTCGAGGATCCATGCTGCTAGAGAGCGGCCTGTGGAGAAACACTGCCAGTTGTCGTGAAGCTGACCCCACCATTTTTTTCCCGATCGGTTCGACTGGGCGCGCGCTAAACCAAATAGCAGCTGCCAAGGCAGTGTGCGGGGATTGCTCAGTGAAAGACCTCTGTCTTGAATTCGCGTTGAAAACTAATCAAGACTCGGGAGTTTGGGGCGGAGCCTCAGAAGAGGAACGTCGACAGCTTCGTCGTGAACGCAATAGGGCTCGTCGCGAGTTTGGTTGAGCTTCTAGACCAATGCAGATCACGGCTTGAGCTTATTGAGTTAATTACTTGGCAACGGGACTTCTACCAGCGCTTCTGAACCCGTCGAGTCCTTCCTTCGTCGAACCTCTATAGCCCCACCAAGTTCGCTGGTTGCTAATGCCCTGATAATTGACATTCCTAGCCCTTGCTGAGTTTCGCTATCAAAGTCATTCGGGACCCCGACCCCATTGTCTCTTACCGCCATCCGTATCCGTTTATCGGTCCGGTCAAGAAAGATTTCCACAAGCCCCGCCTTGTCTTCCGTGGGAGGCGCTGAAGCGGGAAAGGCGTGGTCGACTGTGTTTTGCAGCAATTCGTTCAGGACAACCGCGAGTGGCGTAACTATGTCTGATGGGATTAACCCAGCGTCTCCAATCACTTCGAAATGAATTGGACGGTCAGGTGAGGTGAAGCTGTCCTGGGCAGTTCGAGCCAACATGTTGGCAACATCCACCAAGCTGACGTCATCCGCTGTTTCATTGGCAAGTGTCTCATGCACAAGCGCTATGGCCCGAATTCGACGCACCGATTCGTCAATTGCCATTTTCGCCTCATCAGATTCAAGGCGTCGCCCCTGAAGGCGTAACAGGGATGAAATGGTCTGCAGGTTGTTCTTCACACGATGATGAATCTCGCGAATTGTCGCGTCCTTGGAAACGAGCAGTCGGTCTCTCAGGCGCAGTTCGGTTATGTCTCTGAGTAGCACGACTGCCCCACGAGAAAGGCCCTTTTCGACGAGCGGCACGCCTAATAGTTGAATAGCTGTGTCGTTTCGTTCGATTTCAGCTACGACCGCTCTCAAGGGCCCAGGGTCGTGGCCAATCACTGGATGTTTGATACCCAAGTCTTCAAGTCGGCGTCCCGCGACGTTCCCAAGCACCCCTACCCGGTGTAGCGTGCTGAGAGCGTTAGGCGACGCGTACTGGATCCTTGCCTCAGGATCTACAACGAGCAACCCGTCGCCTACTCGTGGGATCTCATCCATGTCGACATCATTGTCAGCGAACGGGAAGGCGCCCGTAGCAATCATCTTTGCCAGCCGATGAAATGCCTCCAGGTAAGTTCGTTCGAGCTCTCCTGGATCACGACGCTCAGCGAAATTAGGAATCAGCTCTCGGCTGAGGACACCAATCACCCTTTGGTCGCAGGTGATTGGGATACAAGTCACACTCGCGAGTCGATTCGTTGGCTTGATCGGTACTTCTCCGTCTACGACCTGTTGAATTTTGTAGGCGCGAGCCACCAAGGGTCTCTCAACATCTGTGACTCGAAGCCCTACATGATCATCCCTATACAAGGTTTGGCCGGTAGTCGGACGAATCTGGGATGCGATAGCAAACTCGCCACCATCGCTATCGGTCGCAACGAACAACAACAAATCAGAAAACGACAGATCCGCGAGCATGCCCCACCACGCGATAAGTCGTTGCAGATGTCGTAATTCATCTGTTGACAGGCCGCTATCTAAGCGAGCGAGTTCGGCCAGGGTTGCCATACCTACCGAAATTACAGCCGTAAGCGATGGGTCAGCAACGAGTCACGCGCCAAATAGTCCATCGAACTGAACATCGACACTGTCAGTCGGTCGCGAATCCGATACGTCTATCTCCGGGTACTCCGAATTCGACATATGCGAGTTGTCCTACCGCTAGGCCTACATTACGACCATCGCGATCAGTTACCCAGAGCATGGCGTCTCCTGCCGCGGAGGCTGATTCCAAATCAGATTTAAGCTGATCTGCTTCGTCGTCGTTCACTTCGAAGGTCAACTCACGTGCCACGTTCATCATGCCGATTCTGATTTCCACGGAACAACCTTTTCTTATAATTCTGCGACTCTAAACTTTTATCTACTATCGCTGCAGCTGCCTAAACAGCGTATGCCGCGGTTCGATCTCTACCACAGAAGATCGCACATTCAAGAAGAGCAAGATAACTGCGAGCAGCCAACTTTAGTGCGCGCCCAATCTGGTCGTAGGGCGTAATAGTGATCTTTACCTGCTTGCTCGGTATACGGGAATCGCAAAAGATCCATTAGCTCTTCAACTAGCGCTACGTCGCCCTGCTCAGCCCGCTCGATAGCAAGTTGGGCCATATAGTTTCGAAGCACATATCTTGGGTTAGCGGCGTTCATGGAGATGCTCCGCTGTTCATCATCGGTACCTAGTTCCCGTTGCCGGGCAGCCCAATTGTCAGCAAAATCAGTAAAAACGATTTTCTGGTCTTCGCTTAGACCATCGCGCCCGTATACCGCGTTCATCAATGGTTCAACTCTCAGTGACTTTTCGATTGATTCATCGCAGTTAATGCTGCTGAGCTCTCGCCAAAATATGGTCATATCAGTCTCAGCGGTCTGCAGAACTGAAAGCGCGTCGTCCGCCATAGTCTTATCTCTCGGGCTGTCTAAAGCCGGTAAACCCAACTTTTTAGCCATCATTAGTGACCATCCATTTTCGAATCTTGGGACGTAGTGGCCTAGCGCCTCTTGAAGGGGTTCGACCTTCTCAACTAATGGGAACAGAGCGTTTGCTAATTGGACGAGGTTCCATTGAGCGATCGCCGGTTGGTTTCCGAAACGGTAGCGGCGGTTTTGGGCATCAGTCGTATTTGGCGTCCAGTCGGGATCGTAATTGTCCAACCACCCATACGGGCCATAGTCGATCGTGAGACCTAAAATAGACATGTTGTCAGTGTTCATAACCCCATGGACAAAGCCGACACGTAACCATTCAACGATCATGTCGGCCGTGCGTTCCGCAACTTGTTTTAGGAGTGCGACATAACGATCTGGGTCGTCATTTTCGATTTCGGGAAACTCAGTCGCCACTGTGAAATCAGCCAGCTGTTTCAAGGTTTCGTGGTCCCCTCGGGCGGCGAAAAGTTCGAAATTTCCGAAGCGCAAAAATGAGGGAGCCACCCGACAAACAATTGCTCCAGGCTCTGGTCGCGGATTGCCGTTGTACAAAATGTCTCGGATAACTTCTTCACCTGTTGTGACCAACGACAAGGCTCTGGTGGTTGGGACGCCTAGGTGATGCATAGCTTCACTGCATAGAAACTCCCGGATCGATGAACGTAAAACCGCCAATCCGTCCGCAGATCGCGAGTACGGGGTTGGGCCGGCGCCCTTCAGTTGAAGCATCTGGTGGCGACCATCGACATCAAGAACCTCCCCTAATGCTATTGCTCGTCCATCTCCAAGTTGGCCGGCCCAGTGACCGAACTGATGACCGCCATAACACGCTGCGTGTGTATCCATTCCCGCAAGTGGATAGTTGCCCGCCAACACCTCAACAAACTCTTGTTGCCTGATGTCGTTAGGTGCTATTCCAAGCAACTCTGATGTCTCCACGCTCAACGCGATCAGTTTCGGATCTTGCACAACCGCTGGCTTGACCCTGCTGTAACAAGCCCCGATAACTTGGCGAGAATCACTTCCTTCGAGATCATCAGATGGCAGTGATCCTGTGAAACGATTATCGAATCGTAAATTCTTCAGCGCTGACACGTCACCATTTTGGCTCAAACGAGCTTCAGACCCTCGTTATATCTGCGTGTCGGCAAATATTCTTCAGCTAAGAGGCGAGCCATCTCTCTAAATATGCTCGCCGCTTCACTCTCCGGATTACTGACCACAATCGGGCGACCGACATCGCCACCTTCTCGAAGTTCGGTTACCAGAGGGACCTGTCCGAGCAGGGGAACATCTAGTTCGTTGGCAAGAGCTTCGCCGCCACCGCTACCGAAAATGTCATAACGCTGTTCGTCTTCGCCTCTGAACCAACTCATGTTTTCAACAACGGCACGGATTTGGAGGTTGACTTTTTCAGCCATATACGCTGCGCGCTGGGCCACTTTTTGGGCCGCTGGTTGTGGTGTCGTCACCACGATGAGTTCAGCCTTGGGTAAAAACTGAGCAATAGACAGGGAGATATCACCGGTACCCGGCGGGAGGTCTATCAGCAGATAATCCGGATCGTCCCAATGCACGTCGGTCAAGAACTGTTCCAAAGCCTTGTGCAACATTGGTCCTCGCCAAATGACGGGCTGGTCTTCGCGGGCAAAAAATCCCATCGATATGCAGCGCACTCCGTTGGCCTCAACCGGAATTACCATCTGATCAATCACGGTTGGTGGGCGTTCTACTCCCAGCATTCGAGGAATGGAAAACCCCCATACATCTGCGTCGATGACTGCAGTCCGAAGGTCACGCTGTGCCAGAGCGATGGCTAAATTAGCCGTGACGCTCGACTTGCCGACCCCGCCTTTCCCACTTGCTATCAACAAGACTCGGGTGGGATTTCCCGGTTCAGCGAACGGCACAGCCCTGCCTTCGGCATGACCATGTGCCTCTTGGGTTCCTACTGTTGATGAGGGGTCGCCGATCAGTTGATCCCGGACCGCAGCTTGTTCGGCCTCATCCATAATCACAAATTCGACGGACACCGATTCAACATGGTTTTGGTCAATAACGGCCTCTTCAACACGGTGGACCAGTTCGCGGCGCGCCGGCCAGTCATCAGCGGGCAGCGCTACAAGGACATGGGCGTTGCCTCCCGCCAGAGACGCACCTCGTAACATTCCCATAGTGTGAAGATCCCGGCGAAGTTCAGGATCGACTACCCCTCCAACTATTTCTGCGAGCTCAGTATCGGAAATAGTCATTATCGGAGGCCTACTCCTATTAAACGACGATTACGGCTTACGGCCGAAGCCTAGGTAGAATCTAGTGGTGTGGACGGGCAATCACTCACGCCTGAAATTTTCTCCGCCGCTGTCGAATCGATAACGGCCTCTTTCGGCGACCCCACACGTCGGGAAATTTATTGGCATATCAGGGACTCCGAAGCAGGTTTAACCGCTTCCGAAGTTGCCAAAGCCGTGGGGCTTCACAACAACGTAGCGCGGCATCACTTGGATAAGTTGGCAGCGGCGGGTCACGCTGTAGTGGATATACACCGAGCATCAAAGGCCGGTCGTCCATCTAAGCGATATCGTTCGGCTAAGTCTGAGATCGCATTCGAGTTCCCGGCACGTCACGATGATCTACTGGGAACATTGCTGGGCAGGGCACTTGCACTTCTTCCCAAAGATGAAGCTGAAAAACTCGCTGAAGAAGTAGGCCACGAGTACGGGCTTCATTTAGCAGCGGAAATGGCTCCAGGAGAGGCTCACCGTTCTTTGCAATCTGCGGTGGCAACGGTTGCTGAAACTCTTACCTCGCATGGCTTCGAAGCTCGTAGTGAGGGTTCCGCAGGTCACCTCCGAATCGTGTCAGAGCACTGTCCATTTGGGCAGGCGGCGATAGACCACCCAGTGCTCTGCGCGATAGATCGAGGACTAGTGAGGGGACTGTTGGCCGGCCTGCACGGAGAGACAACCCCACAGTTAGCTGGCTCTCTACCCATGGGTCACTCAGCTTGCACAACCTTGGTCTAAGTCTTTTAACAGCTACTTAGCTAATCGCAGGTTCAACCAAAGGTTCGCGAGCCCACGTTTCGCGCCCTTCAGTCCCTCCGGTAACAGGGCCGCCTAATCCAATGCGAATATAAGGTTCCGGATTGGCGGACCACTCATACTCTTCGATTTGACTGATACTTCGTCGACCATTCAACATCCGAAACAACTCATGCTCGGATATGTGAAGAACAACCTCTTGTCCGTTACCTACATTAAGTGTCGGTCCTTGCTCTAGTTCAATCGCTAGATCAGGAGCGCCACATACTGTGAGATGCTGACGCCAGACAACAAAACTGCTTTTCGTCGCGAGGGTGAGCGCCTCGGGTGGCAGCGTTGTACCTGGTGCAAGAACAGCACGGAGATCCGCCTCATGAGCAGCAGCATCGCCAAAGGCGTATCGAACCGGATCACCCATACCTGGCTCGTCATTTAGCGGAACCATCTGGTCTATTGCGGTGCTCCAAGCATAAGAAACTTCATCGAAATTAAGTTTTGAAAGTCGGTTGACGCCGTCGCTGGTCCATTGCTCAGTCCCGTAACCGTCAAGTCGGTGGGCGACCCAGTCTTGACAAACTGCTGTTACGTGACGCAAAAGATCCATGGCCGACCACAGGGGACAACTCGGCAAACTAGCGATTTGGTCAGTTCGCACCAGATCAATAGTCCGCTTACTCACAGCCCTGTAGAGCTCAAGTACCTCGGCATTCACCATGTCAGTGTTCTTCCCTGCCTATCTAGTTAACGCTACGACAACGACAAGCACCACAAACAACGCGCCTATCAGCGTCGCGCGTGGACCCATCAACCCCGAATTAGAGATCCTTGACATACCAGAATCTTAGAACCACTTGAGTTTGTGTACGGGAAGATCACAATTTCTTTGTTTCTAGTTTCCCGTCGAGCTTTTCGAATCGTTATGTTCGCCAATGACCTAGCGTGACCTTTGTTGTTTTCCACTTGATTCAAAGCAAATCCAACCTACTTAACTTAAGTTTTATTCAGAGGTCGGCTCTAGCTCCGAACTCATCTCTTCAATAATTCTGGTGAGTTCGGCCCGCATTGCATCAGGCAGGTCGCGTTCAAGAGCCATCTCGTACATCTGGATAGAAAGAATGAGGTCATTTTGTAGTTCTCTCGCCACGAACCCTCGAAAAATGTACGGATCATATCCGGCCGGCTGCAAAGAAATCGCCTCGTCAAGACTTCGTATGCCTTCTACTTGAACATCTGGTTCATCTATGCGCACAAGAATCCATCCGCGCAAAGTCAACGCATCGATATTTTTCGGCTCACTTTTCAAAACTTGATCAAGTTGTCGGACAGCCGCGAGTGGATTAGCTGTTCGCTCATGAATCTGCGCAGACAACACCAACGCCTCGGTCATTTCGGGAGCGTCGCGCAACACCTCTTCAATAACTCCCCTAGCGCCTTCTAGATCGTTGGCAAAGAAGAGACTTTGAGCGCTCGCTAACCGGTTCCGCGGTGAGCGATCAATCTCTCCTGAAAGTGGTTCACCCGGGGCACGTAACCCTGAGGACTGCGCTACTGCGTAACCTGCGGCGATCCC